>Ga0114958_10004217_pt1 | contig 10068 bp, 4 predicted proteins | sample C_130208_EF_Meta_FD_89577 | JGI IMG/M metagenome (GOLD analysis project Ga0114958, IMG submission 89577) | Freshwater microbial communities from Lake Croche, Canada to study carbon cycling - C_130208_EF_MetaG | ecosystem: Environmental > Aquatic > Freshwater > Lake | place: Lake Croche, Canada... | reverse complement strand
TTTAGCAGTTGATGAAGGAGTTGAAGCAGAAAATGATACTTCTGTAAAAACTGAAGTTGCATTTGTACCCACTGTTGAACTTCCAGAAGCAGGAGTGAAATTTTCTGTATAAACTGTAGAAAACAATCCTGGAACATTGATACGAGCAACAACATCTGCATTTGTAGCATTAGTTGTTGTAGAAACTCCAACACCATTTTGAGATTTTACACCTAAATATAATTTAGTAGTTGCAGGATTAGTAACCCCAGCAAAATTAACTAAAATAGCTGGTTTATCACTTGTAACAACCGTTCCGTAAACTGGATAAGCTTGAATTTTTGTAGCACCATATCCAGCAAGTCCACTGTGAATTTTCAATTGAGCAGTTGAAGTAGTAATAGTAGTTGCAACACCATTAACATAAACTGAATAAGTATTATAAGTTACAAGATAATATTTTTGACCTGGTTTTCCACCGTTAACTATATTTGCTTCGGTATTAGGAGACAAGAAAGGTTCAGAAGCATAGTAAACTTTAGTTTCAACTGGAGTAACACCAGAAGTAACTACATTAACACCAGCAGGCAATTCCCATTTGTATGAACTTGCTCCAACAACAGTAGCAGCAGTTAATGTTAATGGAGTAGTTGTACCCATATATTTTGCATAATTAACAACTGCAGTAGTAGATGGATATGCAGTTAAAGCTAAAGTTGCAGGTGCAGCAGGTAAAGCTTTAGTTAAAGCTAAAACTTTAGCAACACCAGGACAACCACCAGCATTAACAGCTTGTACGTTAATAGATCCAAGTGCACCAGCACCAGCAGGAATATTAGCGAAATCAACAATGATACTATTTGTTGTTTTATCAGTAGAAATAATGTTTACACCACTAGGAACTGTCCATAAATAAGAAGCAACTCCAAGTTCAGTTGAAGCAGGAACAGTATAAGTAAATTGAGTTGTAGTTCCTACATAAGGACCAACAGCAATGGGAGCTACTGAACTATCAGCAGTAAAAGCACCAGTAATTGTTCCAAGAGCAACAAGTGGACTTGCAGTAATAGTTACATCCAACTTAGATCTTTCGCTTTCTGTAGTAACAATAATACCATCAATAGTCGAAGTCGTCATTTGAGAAACATAATACGATTTTGTTCCAACAGTAGCTGTACTTGGTACTGGAGCAGTAGCTGGAGCAACTAAAACAATTTGAGTTGTAGCTGTAAGCGTAGCGTACCATTTTAAAGATACACCACCTGCAGCAAGTAGTGCAGTTAAAGGAGCAGCAACAGCACCTTTACAATAAGTAAGGTTAGTAACTCCTGGTTTAGTTCCAACAGCAACATACTGAGCCATAGAAGCATCTAAAAAAGAAGCTCCAGATAATGCTGGTGAATCAGTTGCTGGTCTATAATCTAAACCTGAATAGTTTTGAGCATTTGTAGCATCATACGCTTTTTCTAAAAGACCTACATTAGAAGATAAAGAGCTATTACTATTATTATCATACCATTCTTGCATTTTAAAACCTGACGCCAAAGTACTAAGGTCTTTAGTACCTGTGTTTACTTGTAAAAATTTAGTTGACGAAGTAGCTCCATTAATGGCTATGATGTTGTTTTTCCATTTCAACTCATCATTATTAGCATTATTCTCAGCGTCATTACCATCTACATGCAATCCTTCAGCGTAATCTAAGAAAACAGAGTTGAATATTTTTTGCTTAGAATTTCTTCTTAATCTAGCCGCTCTTTTAAATCCAGAAGCTAAAGTTCCACCGTTTGGTAATGTTTGACGGTATTTAGGCCCTATCAAAGTGTAGTTTGTAAAAACACATGAAGTAAATTTAGCAGATTCAGCTTTACCTGAAACTACACCCGTTCCACCTGCATTATTGTCAGATTCAAATCCTTCAGAAGTTGAAATAGCAGGATTATCAGAAATTTGTGGATCTCTAATCCCTAAACCAAATTGACAAATACCGCTAAAACCGTTATCTGTATCAAAATCATCATCTAAACCTCTGTAAGCTACTAAGTGTTTACAGTTTACTGTACCACCAAACCATTCGAATGAATCATCACCAGAAAAAGATACTTGTACATTATCAATAGTAGTTCCTCTACCAACAGCACCAAAAGTTAATCCGTTGATTTCGTTGTTTGGAGAGAATACAAATCCACCAAATTCAATTCTAACATACTTCAAAGTACCCGAATTATCATTATCGTCTGGTGTAGATCCACCACCATATTCAGTATCTACAGATGATGTAATACCTTCAACATTGTTTACACCACCGTTCAAGTTGAAAGAAGCTTTTCCTAAAAGAACAATACCACCCCAGTCTGCTGCTTGTCTTCCCTCGAGAACAGTTTTAGCAGATGTAAAAACGATTGGTGCAGTAGCTGTTCCAATTGCATTTAATTTAGCTCCTTTAGTTACTACTAAAGCAGTTCCTGTAGAAGTTTTAATACCTTTAACAACAACACCTGGTTGAATTGTTAAAGTGGCGTTGTTTTTTACATAAATAAGACCAGAAATGTAATAGGTTTTTCCAGTTGTCCAAGTAGTGTTTGCTGTAATATTAGCAGTTACATTTACTACTGTTGCATCTGTGTAAAGTTCAGCTTTTGGATCCCAATTGGTCCAATTGTCTGTCCACATCGATACCCCTGGGGCAAAAGCACCTCGGTAAGAAGTTTGCACTATTTGTGCATTTACAAAATTTGCTACGATAAGCAAAATTGCAACTAAATAAATTTTTTTCATTTTTTTTGTTTTTATTGTTAAACAGGACAAAGTTAATTTTAACCAAAAAATTGAATGCAAACAAAAAATCAAATAAATTTAAACTTAACGTAAATCTAATATTAGTAAATTGTTACCGGAAACTGTTTTAAATGTAAACGAACCCATTCTAGTCTCTTGAGAAATACCCCGCGTTTTATAATTTCAAAAGCGATTCCAGCAAAACATAGTAAATACGGTTGTAATGGATGCTCTTTTAGTATAATTCAAAACAATTTAAAGGGGAGAAGAAAAAAGAAGCGCACTTTATATTTTTTAGATAATATCAAATTCGTTTAACCTTGAAACAAAACAACCTTTTAATTTACCACCTTGTTTTATTGCATTTTCAATTTGAAGTAAAAAAGACTCGATATAATTTGTTTTAGTATTGCAAATAGTTGATTTTAAATCAAGATTATCGAAGTTGTCTACTAGGTTTTCAACAATAATTATTTTTTTTACGCCCTCATAATCACTATATTTTTTTATGATATGGTAAATTAATTCGTCATAGACATCAAAATTCAGGTTTACGTTTTTGACTTTATCCTCTTGCAGTATTTTTGCATTCAAAAAAGGAATAAAGGTATCGTGAGATACAATTTCTCGTGTACAATTTTGCAAACCAATAAAATCAAAATCTACTTTAATTAAATCTTCGTCGCCTTTGATACTATATTTAGATAATTTTTTAAAAAAAGGTAATTTATCAATTGGATACCCCATTCCTAATGAAGGCTCAATAAAAGCTCTATTTAACAAAGCATCAATTCGTTCGGCAGCTTTAAGATCTTTTTCGCTATACGTGTTTGAAATAATATAATGACACGAAAGAAAAGTGCCAATTTGTGTGTTTTTGGAATATTTTTTAATGGTGTTAAATCCAATAGATTGACAAAGTAGGGCATGATGCATCGCCGCTAAAAAAGCATTAGCTCCATTTTTTCCTAGAGAAAATTTACCTAGAAATAAACTGGCCCCGGTAAAAACCGATATTTCATTTAAAACAATCCAATACTTTACTTTACTATTAAATTCATTAACACAAACGGTTACATAATTTTCAAACCAATCTAGTATGTCACGATTAGACCAACCTCCTTTATTTTCTAAGGCCTCTGGTAAGCAGGAATCAAAAAGAGTTACAAAGGGTTCAATGTTGTTTTCGATACAAATACTAAGAATTTCATTGTAAAAATTAATAGCTTCCAAATTGACTTCCCCTATTCCATCAGGCAAAATTCTAGCCCAAGATAAAGAAAACCTAAAATTTGAAATCCCTGATTTTTTCAATAAATCAATATCAAGCTTATATTTTTCAAGCTCACTTTTATAAAAAGAAACACCAGTCTTTTCAAACTGATGTTTCGAATTTATAATAACAGAATTGTCTTTTTTTGTATTTAGAAGATAATCTCTTGAAGACATTCCCCAAAGAAAATTACCATCAAAATTATAGGTATTCAATAGTAATGAATCGTTATTAATTCTATCTAAAATCATTAAAAATTATAAGTTACAGATAATGAAAATGTTTGACCAAATTTAGTTTTCCAAATAATATCATCCTCTTTGGCATTAAAGCCATCTTTATAATTAGCATCTCCAGTAAATATTTTATTAGCCATTTTTTCTAATGAACCATATTTAGGGGTGCTACTACTGTAATTGTTTTGATAAAAAATCAAATCCTGAGCCAATAAGTTTTGTATATTAAATTTTAATTCGAACTTGTTTTTAAGGAATGATTTAGCAATTTGCATATCTAAAAAAGTTCTCCCTTTTTCCCAAATAGCGGGTTTGATTTCGCTTGAAGAATAAGTAATTCTATTTCCTGCTCTGTTAATGTTAGTTGATAAAGCCCACCCATTCTCCTTGTTCAGATACTGTAATCCAGCATTAAAGATATAAGGAGATTGTCCTTGCAACGGTCTTGATTTTTCGGTATTTCCTGAATTAAAGTTAGAAAGATCTACTTTAGATTTTATAACAGCAACATTAGAAAACAGGGTAATATTATCAAAAACGGTTGTGTTTTCAGATTTAAAAATAGAACTCAATAAGGTTCTAAATTCAATTTCCACACCACTATTCTTAGCGCTTTTAGCGTTTCTATAAGTAACTGTTTTATTATTAATTTCTTGTTGAATCTCTATTGGATTCGTGAAGTTTTTGTTGAAATAAGAAAAAGAAAACAATTGCCCATTCCCTGGATAAATTTCATAACGTAAATCAAGGTTTTGAATCGTTGCAATTTTTAAATCTGGATTACCTTGTGTGAAAAATTGAGTCGTAAAGTCATAAAAACCAAAGGGAGCCAATTCTCTAAATTCTGGTCTATTTAAGGTTTTTGAATAACTCAATCTAAGGTTTTGTTTGCTATTTACTGCATAAATAAAATTTACAGAAGGTAAAAAATCGATTTGTTTTTTATTAAGCGACAAATCCGTAGTTTCTGTCAATCTTGAATTTACAGTCTGAATATAACTCTCGTAACGTACACCCCAAACCAATCTCAAACTCTTATATCTATTATCTAACATAATATAACCAGCACCCAGTGTGGAACCCGCTTTATATGCATCGGTGTACTTTGTAAAATCAAACAAAGTAAATCCGTTTACTCCAGGTTTAATCACTCCCATATTTGCAGGAGAGAAAATTGTAGCGTTTGGTTTCGACAATAATGTAGAATTAAAGTTTCCTCCCAATGTTAATGTGTTATATTGCAATTGACGAGAGAAAAAGTCTCTATCTCGAGTTTGTGAAGAAAAGCCTATTTTCAATTCGTTTTCTACTTGTTCTCCAATATTAAATTTCTTAGATAAATCTAGTTTACCACCAGAAATAGATTCTTTATTTTCAGAAAAAAACATTCCCCCACCATAATCAGGACCCCCATTATTATTAGCTATAGCGGCAACAGGTGTGTTTTCTGTTTTATCGGTACTATTTGGATCGGTAATCGTGTAGATATTTCTTCTTAAGTTTGGAATCGATCTATTGATATTACTATAAAATCCAGTCCAAATTAATTTTATCTTAGGTTGAGAGAAATAATGATTTCCAATCAATTGACCTGAATATATTTTATTACTTGTAAACCAACGAACGTCCGCATTGATAACTCTAGTGTCGCTCAAATCTCTTTGTCCATATCTATCCACAACTAAATCCGTAGAATTGATACTATAAATATTTTTTAATGCAATAGAATGATTTTCGTTAAATTTTAAAGAAAAATTAGCCAATCCAGCAGTTAAAACTTGCACAGAATAATTTTTATCCTTGAATTTTGATACCAAAACGGAAGGAGCATTGTCTTGATTTTCATAATCATTTCTATCTGTTTCTGTATAATTGCTTGTTTTATTATTAGTCAAAGAGAATAAAACACCAACCACTTTATTACCTATATCAAAATGATGACCAATAGAATATTGAAAACTAGTATTTGGCAAAAATTTGGTATTAATAATATTCCAATCTGATTTAAATGATTTTGCAACATTCGCTTTTTCCTGATAAGACAATGCGTTAAAAACATCAGTACTTGGTATTGAAGAAGGCAAACTACGAGCACCATTATCAAACCCTAACCAATCTGTACCACTTCCTTTATACGTTTTTTGAGTTTTAAAAGTAGTTATTGTATTGCTTCCATATCCAAAAGAAAAGGTTTGAAAATTATTTTCAGGAACAGACTTTGTATTAATCTGTATTACACCACCTGCAAAATCACCTGGAAGATCAGGAGATGCTGTTTTAGTTATTATTAAGTTATCCAACATATTAGAAGGAAAAATGTCAAACGAAAAAGCTTTTCTATCCGGTTCTGAACTAGGTAATGGAGCACCGTTTAAAAATGCAGCATTATATCTATCGTTTAAACCTCTAATGATAACAAATCTATTGTCTTGAATACTTGCACCACTTATTCTTTTAATAACATCCGAAGTGTTTTTATCTGGAGTTCGTTTAATTGTCTCTGCCGAAATACCATCTGAAACAGTTACACTGTTTTTTTGCATCACCAATAATGATTTCACAGATTCCATTTTAGCTTTAGTTCTTGTAATGACAACTTCTTTAAGCTCATTTTTCTGATCAGTAAGAGTGGTGTTTAAATAAGTAATCTCATTTTTAGTTGTAATAACATCAGATATAACTTTAGATTTATATCCAAAACCAGAAATTTCAACATCGAAATTTCCAACTGCTACGTTTCTGAAAATAAATTTTCCTTCCGAATCAGTTATAGTACTTAATTTTAAATTCTTGATAATTACATTTACTCCTGGCAATGGCATACCATTTGAATCGCCAACAACTGATCCGTCAATAGTACTATTTTGACTAAAAGTAAATTGTGTAATTATAATTACAATAAAGGTGTAAAAAAGCTTCATGATTTAAATTTTTGATTTAGTTGCAAATTAAAAACAAAACCGAAAAAAAAAGATTACCTTAATGTTAACAATAATTAAGTTTAATTTTTCAAAGTTTTAAATCGAAAATAGAAGGAATAAACCAGATTAACTACTTTAATATCAATATATTAAAAAAATATTTTTAAATTAGCACACATTATTAAATTGTTACTAAATAATGTTCTAAATATTTATAAATTGTTATTTCTACAATAAAAAGGTTTTCAGAACCTGTTAGATTTATTTATTGAAAAGTTAATTTTGAATTATGTGTAATTTTTGCTTCCCCCCAGTTTTGGGATTGATCCGAAATATTTAGAGAATTAGCAAGACTTGAAACCCCCCTAAAATCAAAAAAGCCATCCAAATAAATGGAAAGCTTTTCATTGGTCTAACTACTAAACCTGCCCCGTCTTTCAACGTGACGAAAACAACACAACAATCTTAAATGCTTTTATTGGGCAAAAAAAGCGACTCATTTCTGAATCGCTTTTTACCAATTTAGCGGTCTGGACGGGACTCGAACCCGCGACCCCATGCGTGACAGGCATGTATTCTAACCAACTGAACTACCAAACCAACGCTTTATTGCGAGTGCAAATATAAGATACAATTTCGTTTCCACAAGGGTTTTTTGGAAAAATATTGAATAAAATTTCATTAGATCACCCAAAGTTTTGTTTTTCAACTAAATATGTAGTTAATACTTTTTCAAAACTGTCGGAAACACCCACTGGAACGTACTTTATTTTGTTTTGAGCACAGGTTAATGCTAGTTTTTTGAAGTAACTATACACTCCTTTTTCATACGCTGACTTAATATTGTCTGCGAAAACCGTCACTTCTTCTCCGGTTTCCACATCAACAAACTTTCTTAGCGAATTATCAAAGTCAAAATTCAGTTCCGTTTTACTATCTATAACATGAAATAGGACCACTTTATGCTTATTGTGTTTCAAATGCTGTAAAGCTTCAAAAAGAGCGTTTTCGTCTTCTGTCTGAAACATATCCGTAAATAAGATAATCATCGATCTACGGTGAATTTTTTCAGCTATTTGATGCAAGAACTGGATTGTGTTCGTTTGTTTTGGAACTTGAGGCTTTTCCAAAAGTTGTTCCAAGGCGTTCAAAACCATTCTATGGTGCCGATCACTTCCTTTTTCGGGTGCATAATATTCATAAGTTTCCGAGAATACGCTTAAACCAATGGCATCGCGCTGCTTTTTTAGAATATTCATTAAAACAGCCGAAGCCAATACCGAAAACCCAATTTTGTTTTGGAAAAAATTCTCGGTATCTTTCAGTTTTGGATAATGCATCGACGACGAATTATCGATAATGATGTGGCAACGCAAATTCGTTTCTTCCTCGAATTTTTTAGAATACAACCGATCTGTTTTGGCAAACAATTTCCAATCGATGTGTTTTGTGCTTTCGCCAACATTATAAACTTTGTGTTCGGCAAATTCAGCAGAAAAACCATGAAAAGGACTTTTGTGCATTCCGGAAATAAAACCTTCCACAATTTGATTAGCCAACAATTCAAGATGCTGGAAACTGGATATTTTCTCTATTTGCGATTCGATCTTCATATTTCAAATATATTAAAAGATAACTATTGCTACGAATTATAAGGGTGATTTTTTACCACGAATTTCACTAAATATCACAAATTACTAATTTTAAAAATACAACGACACCAATTCCAGTTTCTTTTAATTGAAATTCGTGCAATTTAAAGCTAAATTTTCGTGTTAATTAGTGACCCGAGTTCCGCTAGTTTGCGGGACGAACAGACGAAGTAAATTCGTGGCTAAATTTTATTTTGGAAAGAAGCAAATTGAAACCGAATATAAATAAAAAAGGCTTGACTTTCGCCAAACCTTTCTATTTAATAGGATGAGATTGCTTTGCTTGTTGCATCGCAATGACCGTTTACTATTTACAACAAAGCATCTAAACTATCAGCATAAGTTTGTTTTGGAGCAACTCCAACTTGTTTTCCTACTACTTCTCCGTTATGAAAAACCAATACTGTTGGAATATTTCTAACGCCATATTTAGCAGCAAATTCTTGGTTTGCATCAACATCCACTTTTCCTACAACTACACGTCCATCGTATTCTTCACCAAGTTGATCAATGATTGGCCCTACCATTCGACAAGGTCCACACCATGCTGCCCAAAAATCTACCATTACTGGTTTGTCTGATTTCAAAACTACTTCTTCAAAAGTAGCGTCTGTTATTGCTAATGCCATTTTAATTTTGTTTAAAGTTTAGGGTTCGAATCTTTAAAATTTCAAACTTGAGTACAAATTTATAAATTAAAAACCAATCAAACACTATTCTCAAATTAGTTTTGATTATGAATGTATTGTCAATTCTTATTAGGAGCTGTTTCCTGCTGTACGCTCTATCTTTCCTTGCCTAAAGAAGGCAAGGAAAGGATGCCGCTTCCATCAGGGCTAGGGCATTTGTAGTTCTAATTCAACCTGAAGTTAATTTGCATTTTCTCCAACTCGACTAGCAACTCATTCGAAATCTTGATTTTCAATTTCCTACTCGGCATGGATAAACTAGTAATTACTTTAGTTTCCACGACCTCCACAATAGATTCTACTATAATAGGTCCTTCCTCGTCTTCGGAAATTTCTTCAGTAAAAATAGCCGCTTCTTCTGGGATTTCATCTTCAAACAACACCACTTCGGTTTTCTCTTCCACTACCAAAACTTCCGGAACAACCTCAACTTGTTTTTTAATGGTTTCTAATTCTAAAACATCAAAAGTCACTTGATTATCTCCTTTGTTTGCCTGAAAAACAGCATTCAGTCTCGAAATAAATTCGGTATTCAAATCT
>Ga0114958_10004216_pt1 | contig 10069 bp, 8 predicted proteins | sample C_130208_EF_Meta_FD_89577 | JGI IMG/M metagenome (GOLD analysis project Ga0114958, IMG submission 89577) | Freshwater microbial communities from Lake Croche, Canada to study carbon cycling - C_130208_EF_MetaG | ecosystem: Environmental > Aquatic > Freshwater > Lake | place: Lake Croche, Canada... | reverse complement strand
GTTTCGTATTCCGTGAGGTGGGACCAAAGGATCAATACGGAAATCCTATTGGGGGTAATACTTCGGTTTATGGAACCGCCGAGATAACCTTTCCAATCATCCCGCGGCTCCGTGGTGCATTTTTCTGGGATGTCGGTTATGTGAACGCCGCCTCGTGGAATTTTTCACCCTCAACAACAACAAGCGTTGGCGCAAATGGTCTTAACACCACCTCGGGTGGTCTCAATGCCGACGTCGGCATTGGTGCCCGTATCGAGTTGCCAATCGGGCCCATTAGGATCGACTGGGGCTATCCCGTAAAATCCGATGATTGGAATAACAGCAGCGGGCAATTCAACTTTAATGTTGGCTATACATTCTAATACGTTTATAAAACTTAACCTCACATGAACAATTCCATGACATTATCTTTGCGCTCATTACTCCTATCAGTTTTGTTTCTTTTCTGTGGTGCAGGATTGGCCAATGCCCAGATCAAGTTCGGAACAGTCGACATGAACCGCGTCTTCAGTGAGTACTACAAGACCAAGGACGCACAAACCAAGTATTCAGAGCAGGAGGCCATCGCCAACAAGGATCTCAACGACAGAGTCGATGCCTTGAAGAAAAGCATGCAGGAAATCAACCAAATGCAGGCCGATCTTGCGAAGCCCGAGATGAGTAAGGAGACCGGTGATGCCAAGAAGAAGGAGCTTGAAACCAAAGTTGCCGCCGCCCGCGCTCTCGACAAGGAGATTGCCGATTACCGAAGCGCCAAGCAAAAAAGCCTTCAAGACCAATTTCTCAGGATGCGCAAGGACATCGTTGATGACATCATGAAGTCCGTTAATGACATCGTGAAACTGAAATCCTACGACATTGTTTTTGACAAGTCAGGGCTTAGTGCCGGGGCTATTCCCGTGGTTCTTACCTCGCGTGAGGAGTATGATTTTAGCCAGGAAGTCATAGACTCCCTGAACAAGACGGCTCCCCCCAAGGTTAAGTAGCAGTATTTTCAAGCTATCCTAGCCGACCCTTTTTCCAATGAGACTGCAGGAACTCGCAGTGCTCATTGGCGCGGAACACCTCCCATCTTGCGACGGAGAACTTGAGATCGAAGGGGTGGCCTCGCTCCTTGAGGCTCGAAGTGGAGATGTCACGTTCTACGGCAATCCCAGATATCTCTCCCAGTTGCGTGCCAGCAGGGCTACGGCGGTCATTGTTCCGCGTGGGTTTGAGGAGAAGATTGGACCGGTGCTGATTAAGGTTGATAACCCCTCCGCTGCTTTTGCCCTTGCAGTTGCGACTTTTGCCCCCGCGGAGTTTCAGGTTGCCCCTGGAATCCACCCCAGTGCTGTCGTCGCTTCAACGGCCGTTTTGGGCAATGGTGTGTCCATTGGGCCGTTGGCTGTGGTGGAGGATGATGTGGCAATAGGTGCCGGCACCAAGATAGGCGGGGGATGTTATCTGGGCAGAGAGGCCTCCCTTGGGGAAGGCTGCACCATCCATCCCAACGTTACGATCCGTGAGCGGTGCACGCTCGGGGACAGGGTGATCGTTCAGCCGGGTGCCGTGATCGGATCCTGTGGATTCGGTTACGAATTGCAGGATGGCAAACATGTCAAAATCCCCCAGACGGGCATTGTGGAGATCGGCAATGATGTTGAAATAGGAGCCAACACAACCATTGACCGCGCCCGATTTGGCAGGACCGTCATAGGAGAGGGAAGCAAGATTGATAATCTGGTTCAGATCGCCCACAACGTGCAGATTGGATCCCACACTATTATCTGCGCTCAGGTTGGGATTGCCGGGAGTACCAGAGTCGGTTCCCATGTCACGCTGGCCGGTCAGGTAGGCTTGGCTGGACATATTGAGATCGGCGACAAGGCAGTCATCGGTGCGCAGTCCGGTCTTTCTAAAAACGTTCCTGCGGGAGATATGGTTATTGGTGCCCCCGCCAAGCCGATGAAAGAGTGGAAGCAGAACAATTTCTACATTTCCCAGCTCGGTAAATTATATGAACGGGTGAAGGAGCTCGAAAAGTTGGTAGGAAGGTAGATCGCGAACAAGTAGACAGGGGTTCTGTTTTTGGGGTGTTTTATGAGGTGATTGGAACCTTTCACCCTCACACTTTAGTGCTTTCCCACTGCAGTTCCGTGCCTTTATATTGTGGCAGATTAACTCTCAATAGCCCCCAAAGCCCAATCCCTTGTATAACCAGAACGAAAAAGTAGAGCCGATTGATGTCGCGGAAGAGATCTCGAGGTCCTTCCTCGACTACTCCATGTCGGTCATCATTTCCCGCGCACTCCCGGATGCACGGGATGGTCTGAAGCCCTCCCAGCGCCGCATTCTTTTTGCCATGAGCGAACTCGGCGTGATGCCGACCCGCAAGCACCTCAAGTGCGCAAAGATCGTGGGTGAGACCATGGGTAACTATCACCCCCACGGCGACCAGGCGATCTACCCGACCCTCGTCCACATGGCCCAGACTTGGGCTATGCGCGAGACCCTCATTGAGGGGCAGGGAAACTTCGGTTCTGTGGAAGGTGATCCCCCGGCCTCGATGCGTTACACAGAGGCTCGCCTGCGTCCCCTAGGCGCGGTGCTCATGGAGGACATGGATCACGACACGGTTGATTTTGTCCCCAACTACGACGACACCCGCGAGGAACCGACCGTTTTTCCAGCGGCCATCCCGAACCTTCTAGTCAACGGTGGGACCGGTATCGCCGTGGGTATGGCCACCAATATTCCGCCGCATAACCTTGGCGAGACGATCGATGCCGTCTGCGCTCAGGTCGACAACCCGGACATCACGATCGACCAGTTGATGAAGCACATCAAGGGTCCTGACTTCCCCACGGGTTGCCAACTCTGCGGTGTTAGTGGCATCAAGCAGTATTTTGAGACGGGCCGCGGATCTGTAAAAGTCCGAGGCCGTGCTGGAGTTGAGGAGATCAAGGGTGGCCGGGAGCAGATCGTCATCACGGAAATTCCCTACAATGTGAACCGCGCAACTCTCGTTGAGAGGATTGCAGGTTTGGTGAACGAGAAAATCATCACCGATATCAGCGCCATCCGTGACGAGTCTGACGAGAACACACGCGTGGTCATCGAACTTAAGCGCGATGCCATCCCCAAGGTTGTGATCAACAACCTCTATAAGCACACCGCGCTCGAGTCATCGTTCTCCATCTCGATGCTGGCCATCGACAGAGGTCGCCCTAAGCTCCTCTCACTCAAGGAGGCGATTGCCTGCTTCATCGAGCACCGCCGTGAGGTCATCCTGAGGCGCACCCGATTCCTGCTCCGGGAGGCCGAGGCACGGGCAGAGAAGCTCGAGGGGTACCTCATTGCCCTCGCCAATCTCGACCAATTTATCAAGATCATCCGAGATTCGTCGAATCGTGACGAAGCTCGCACCCGGTTGCTGGCGCTGACATTCACCAAGAAAGAGATCGAAAAATTCGGTCTCCTGCTGCGTCATGAATCCCGCCTCAATGACAAGGGGCAATACTGTTTCAGTGAACCGCAGGCCGATGCCATTCTGGAGTTGAGACTTTACCAGTTGACCGGCTTGGAGCGTGACAAGATAACCGCCGAATATCAGGAACTTTTAAAAACCATCAAGGATCTCTTGGATATTCTGGCCCGCGAGGAGCGCGTTCTTTCGATTATCAAGACCGAGATCAAGGCAATCCGCGACAAGCATGCTGGTCCCCGCCTCACCGAACTGGTTCCCGAGGAGGGGGAGATCTCCATCGAGGATCTCATTGCAAACGAGGGGTGCATCATCACCGTCACCCATAAGGGACTTATTAAGCGCACCGCCGTCAGCGCTTACCGCTCCCAGAAGCGGGGTGGCAAGGGAGTCATTGGCATGACCACTAAGGAGGCACAGAACGAAACGGAAGATGATGATTTCGTGGAACACCTCTTTACGGCAAGTACGCACGACTATCTGGTCTTTTTTACAAAGACAGGCCGATGCTACGTCGAGCGCGTCTACGAGATTCCGGAGATGAGCCGTACGGCCAAGGGAAAATCGATAGCCAATATCCTGAACTTTCAGTCAGGTGAGCAGATTGCCGCCACCATGCGCATCGAATCCACAACAAGCGGTGGAGCTGGTGGGGTAGAAACCACCTGGAACCCGGAGAAGCACATTCTCTTCGCAACACGCACCGGGATCGTGAAAAAGTCGAATCTTGGTGACTTTGCCAACATCCGCAAGGGGGGCATCATCGCCATCAAGATCGAGGAAGACGACGTACTCATCTCCGCCGTCCTCACCGAGGGGCATGATGAGGTCGTTCTGGTTACCCGCGAGGGGATGAGCATCCGTTTCAGCGAAGAGGAACTCCGCGACCAAGCCCGCGCAACCGTAGGCGTCTGGGGCATCCGCCCCGACAAGGGTGACTACGTCGTCTCGGCCAGCCTTGTCCGTCCCGGAGCCACCCTTCTGGTTGCCGGTGACAACGGGATTGGAAAGCGGACCCCCTTTGAGGATTACCGCAAGCAATCCCGAGGAGGCAAAGGGGTTATCACGATGAAGACCGGTGACAAGACCGGTCTCGTGGTGGGTGCTCTCACTGTAACCGATGACGACGAACTCATGCTCATCACAAGTGGCGGTCAGATGGTACGCACCCGTGTGGGTGAGATCCGTGAAACCAGTCGCAACACGATGGGAGTCAAGCTCATGGGCCTTCCCGAAGGGGAGAAGTTGCAACGGATTGCTCCGGTTGTCTCCCAAAAGGACGACGAGCTAGAAGCTTAACAATCAGAAAGGTTCCCTTCCGTCACTTCAACAGAAGTTTCTGGAAGGGTTCCGGAGAAATGGCAACTAACCCGGTGAAGGGAAAATCAAGGTTAACGATCGTGTAGAGGGTAAGGGCAATCACACCGGTCAGTAGCATGGTCATGACCGCCTGAATATGAATGTTCTCTCCCCCGAAGAGAAAGGAAAACCCGATCGTTGCCAATCCACCGGCCAGCAGCACACACCAAAGAAAGGGAATCAGACCGGAGGATGCGTCATCGATCCTTGAGGCCCTGAGTGCCAGCATCTGGTTGAGGCTTTTCACCGTATCGAGAAAGAACGCTCCCTCCGAGGCATCGGATATCTTGTAGCTCACAAAGGAGTCACGGATCTGAAAAAGTAGCTGGTTGGATTCCTGATTTACTTTCCCCCGTTGAAGGCTTTTCCACCCATCGCTTACCAATGTGTCGCGATAATCACGGATCAGTTTTTGGATCTTAACACCGAAAGTGGGGGAAAAAGCCTTACTGTTGGTGTACAAATCATCAAGACAACGTGCTTCCTGAACCACGTTGCTTCCGGTTGAGGAGTAGTACTGCCATGTCGTGGCGACGATGAAGGCTAGGAAGATTCCGTAGACCGTTCCCAGAGTGCAAAAAAATGGTCCCGTCACATCATGATGCTGCCGCAGGAACTTTGAAGGAATCATCTTCCTGGTCAGGATGAGGCCAGCATACGAGAGGATGACTGGGCAGAGAATGCAGACCACGCCAAGCATCAACGGGGAGAGGTTCAGGACAAGAAACTGCTCCACAGAGACAGATGATGCTAGAAGGATATTCACTGAACCGACTCTTAGTCCGGCTACTTGAGAAGCGCCAGCACGATTGCCGTCATGAGAAGAATAGAGCCCGACAATCGGGCCTTCCAATACTCGCGTGCATTTCCCTCTCCCCTCCACGTATCGACAGCGACTGACCAGATTGTCCTGGTAGCATATAGGATGTTGATCAATGTGGCCTGTCCAAAGAGTCCGATCAGCATGATCACAAGGGGTGCCTGAAACCCGATGACGGTACCGCCGATGATCAACCGTTTCCTTGCCGGTAATGGGGCGGGGGGTGTCGAACCAAGCAGGGGAGTCATGGCCGCAAGGACTACAAACATCACAGGCTGGAAGAAAGCAACGCCCGATGTCCTCGCGTATCCCTGTGTAAGCACATCGACGAGGGCGAAAAGAACGCTGGCTCCCATCGCCCAGCCCCCCGCCGAACGACGATGGTGCCTATTGTGATCTGGTCCAGCCTGAAGGAGAGTGAGTGCAAGAACAGTCAAGATAGCTGCCAGTAGGAGTTTCCAGCCGATCTGAGTGTGAAGTAAAAGGATGGAAAAGAGGGCAACAAGGACTGTTTTGGCCCCCAGTAACGGAGCGCTGATCGATAGATCTGCTTTGGCTAGCGCATTCACCGTGCAGATCCTTCCAGCAAAGAGGAAGAGCCCCGCCAGTACTGCCGCCGCTGCCGAGTGCCAATTCGGATGAGTGGGAACAAAAAAGGCTAGAAAAGCCAGGGGCATCGACCATGCCGCCATGGCGTAATTCGAGAAGATGTTGATCCTTTTACTTGTGGCTCCTCGATGGATCGAGCCCTTGAGTTCGAGATATCCGATTGCGTAAAGGAGTGCTGCGCCAAGAGCGCCAAGAGGGAGAAACATAAAGTAGGGCCTTTGGACTGAATTCTAGTAGAGAAACAGCTCAGGGATTATTGGAATTATGAATGGTATACACTGGGCTGATGAGGGCAGGTTTCCCTTAGCTTGCTTTATTTCGGGTGCTCCGAGTTGCAGATGGTAAGATCAGCTTAACCAAGGATATCGGAAAGACTGCGGTCTGCTGTTACGAGTCTCTCATAGAGGGGTTGCAGTCCCTCCGGAATAATCCGTGCACCAGCAATAACCGGCATAAAGTTTTGATCGCCCGACCATCGGGGCACGACGTGCAGGTGCAGATGTTCCTGGAGGCCGGCGCCGCCAGCACTGCCCAGATTAAATCCCACATTGAATCCCTCGGCTTTCACCACTTCTACAAGCAGTCGCTGTGCGTGGAGCGCGAGATGCCAGAGATCCAGAGCCTCCCCATCGGTCAGATCCTCCATCCTGCCGGTCCTGCGGTATGGCACGACCATGAGGTGACCCGATGCATAAGGGTATTTATTGAGAATAAGAAAGGCGTTTTTTCTACGGGTCACCACAAGGTGGGCGGCGTCATCCTGAGAATCCGCAGCATCGGCGAGAAAATCCTCTCCCACCACCCGTTCCCTCCCAAAATACTCAACGCGCCACGGTGCCCAGAGTGACTCGAGATGCTCTTTGGGAAAACTCATTCCTCTTCAATGAGGCCGGGCGGCATTTTTTTCCAGACATTCGATCACGCCTCCCGCTGCAGTCGCTGCTGCCGATGACTCCTCTGATCCGCGGAGCATACCGACAACATCCTTCAATTCCGATGAAATCTGTTCGCGTGTCTCAGGACTGTTGAGCATGCGCAATCCTTCATCTGCGAGAGCCTGTGGAGTTGCGTCATGCTGAATGAATTCACGGACCACCGGTCTGTCAGCCAGAATATTCACAATGCCAAGATAGGGAACGCGGATGACGCGGATGCCGACCTCGTAGGTAAGCGTTGCCACCTTGTACACCAAGGCATAGGGCATCCCCAGGCAAGCAGCCTCGAGCGTCGCGGTCCCAGAGCAGACAAGTCCCGCGGTCGCACGTCGCATCAGATCTCTGGATGTTCCGGCCGAGATGACAACTGGCACGCCCGCTTCTGCCGCCATCCTTTGCATCATGGCTGCATGATTGGAGGAGGCTGCCGCAGCCTCAAAACGGATCTCACCGCGGGACAACCCCATCAGCCGTGCCGCGCCCAGCATGGTCGGAAAGATTCTCCGAACCTCACGCTCCCGGCTTCCGGGAAAAAGAGCAAAGAGAGATTCCTCCCGAGATGAGGGTGGTGCGTACTGAAGTTCAGCGGTCATCGGGTGCCCCGCAAACACGGTTTTTAGCCCCGAGGATTCATAGACTTTCTCTTCGAATGGGAAGATGCAGATCATGAGGTCGAGAGCACGGGCCATCTCAGGAATGCGTCTCCGGTTCCACGCCCAGACTTGCGGGCTGATGTAATATATGATTCGGGTATTGATCCCCCGCTTTCGGATCGCTTTGGCAAGCCGTAGGTTGAAGCCCGGATAGTCGACCAGAATGATTGCTTCCGGGGGATTGGAGGAAAGTTCGGCCAGAAGCCCCCCGAACTTACGCCTGAAGTAGCCATAGTGGCGAAGGACATCCCATAAGCCGAGAACGCCGGCCTCTGCGATCCAGTTATCCAGATTCCCACCTGAGGCAGTCGCCTCGGATGCCATTTTTGGCCCCCCCTTACCGGTAAAACGAATCTCCGGTTTCATGAGCCGGAGGGAACGCATCAAGGCAGATCCGTGCGCATCACCACTCGCCTCTCCGGCGACGATCGCAAGGTGCCTCGGGGGTGTCATCATTTAGGGAGCGCCGCCATCTGTCGGCGCGGATCCGCATCCTCGATCTGTCGTGTGATGCGGATTGCCAAGTCGAGTGCCGCAGCGGCTTCACGTCCTGTGACCCTGGGTTGGATTCCCTCGCGGGTACAGGTTACGAAAGCTGCAAGTTCCCGTTGAAGAGGCTCTCCCTTGATGACCTTAACACGTTCTCTTTTGATCGCCCCTTTTTTGAGCCTGAGGATGTAGCCGCTCTGCTTCTGGTAGTTGAGAGAAAGATAGGCATCTTCCTGAAAGATCCGCACCTTGCGGACCTTGTCCCGACTGATTCGGCTGGCCGTGACATTGGCAACACATCCGTTTTCAAACCTGATACGGACATTCGCGATATCCTCCCCCTTGCTTAGAACCGCGATACCCACCGCATCCACACTGACAACGGGGGAGCGAACAAGGTGGAGCAGGATTTCAAGGTCGTGGATCATCACATCCAGAACGACACCAATATCCATGCTGCGGTTCGGATAGGGTGAAAGGCGGGTCACTTCAAGGAAGCGCGGATTCGCCAATTCCCGTTCGAGAGCCTCCAACCCGGGATTGAATCGCTCGATGTGGCCGACTTGGAGAATGCAGTTGTTCGCCGCTGCCGTGGCCGCAAGTTCCAGTGCCTGGGCGGTATTCGTCGCGATCGGTTTCTCGATCAGAAGGTGTTTCCCGCGCCCCAGAAGATAGGTGCCCACTTCGTGATGAGACTCCGTGGGGGTCGCCACTGACGCGACGTCGACCAGATCTGAAAATTCCTCGAGCGACGTGCAGGGCTTTCCTCCGTACTTAGCGGCCGCTCGCTCCGCGTTTGACCGGTTGGCATCGTAAACCGCCACGAGTTCGCAACCGGGAAGATCGGCGTAGATGCGTGCGTGGTTGATACCTATGCTGCCTGGGCCGACAACGCCGGCACGGATGATTTTCATGATTCGATCCCCCAGAGTGTGATGTTGTGTTGTGATGAGAGTTCGTGGAGTCGCTCCACCTCAAGAAGAAGCGTGCATGAAGATTCCACGGCTATGAGTGCCACTCCACCAGAGGCTGCGGCCTCCAGGGTGCGGGGACCAATCACCGGCACATCGAAGCGCATATCCTGACGGGGCTTCGAGACCTTTACCACAACGGCATCACCCCGTCCAAGTTCCCCGCCGCGCTTGATCGTTGAGTCGGTGCCGTCGAAGCCCTCGACTGCCAGCACTGTTCCCTTTTTCACGACAACGGTCTGGCCAATGTCGAGGCGGCTTACCTCTTTGGCGATAGCAAGTCCGTAGGCGACGTCTTCAAGTTGTCGGACTCCGGGCTTGGGGCCGGCAATCAGACCGGCGGTTGCCAGATGGCTCTCTAGGAAGGTGGTTGCCATGAGGAGGGGAACCCCCGCTTTTTCCAGTTCCCCGGCAACGGCGCCGAAGAGCGTCTCGGCATTACGTTCCTTCAGTTTGGCGAGCAGTAGCAGGGCATGGAAATCAGGCCGCAGATTGAAGAGGTTTCCGGGTGCAATCTGTCCCGCCATCATCGATGCCGTGGCACCGCTCTTTTTTGCCGCGGTGATGAGGCGACCAAGTTGGCCGACCCTCATCCAGTGTATCTCGTCCACAAAGCCCGCAACGGCAGGGTCTGTTTCCCCCTCGAAAGCAGCAGCCACGATGCGCGCAACACCCGCTTTCCTTGCTCCTTTCGCCGCAAGCAGGGGGTAGGAGCCGTTGCCGGCTATCAGGAAAAGCGTCTCGGGTTGCTGCACGGGTAGGAAATG
>Ga0114958_10004213_pt1 | contig 10071 bp, 14 predicted proteins | sample C_130208_EF_Meta_FD_89577 | JGI IMG/M metagenome (GOLD analysis project Ga0114958, IMG submission 89577) | Freshwater microbial communities from Lake Croche, Canada to study carbon cycling - C_130208_EF_MetaG | ecosystem: Environmental > Aquatic > Freshwater > Lake | place: Lake Croche, Canada... | reverse complement strand
CCATACACATGCCTTGGACAAAGTTTAAAAAGTGACTGTGAAAATACTCGAGCACATACATGATGAGCTTCATCAACAAAGAGTGTTCCAATTGATTCAAATTGGTCAAACGAGTACTCTTTCAGAGATAAACTCTGAAGCATTGCAATGACAAAATCACAGTTAATCTCAATCTTGTCCTGTTGAACGATTCCAATGGTTGCACCGGGGCAAAATTGATGGATGCGTTCACGCCACTGATTTGCAAGAAACTCTTTGTGGACAACAATCATGGTTCTTAGACCCAGACGCGCTGCGATTGCAAGAGCAACTGTAGTTTTTCCATATCCACACGGCAGTGATAAGACTCCGTGACCAGCGGAGACTGCTTTTTCAAGTGCCACATTTTGGAAAGTTTCATCACGAAGTTTTCCATGAAACTGAAATACAACTCGAGTGGGTTCTGGGCGATTATCTTCACAAGATTTTTTGAAATGTTCCAATCCATAAAATCTTGGGACGCAAATATTTTTTTTAGTCTCTTTGAAAACTTTGAAAGGTGGTGGAGGAAACCCAAACTCATTATTGATAATAGGTCTAATAGTAAGATCTTTTTTAATAGTTTTTACATCATCACTTGTAAGTGGTATCAAGTAACCCGACCTTGACAACATTCTAATTAATATATTATAGTTATAAAACCTTATTTGATTTAAAACAACAACAACAAACATAAGATTCTTTTTCTTTTTTTATATTATTATGAAATGTAATAACATCATTTTGTAAAGATGTTAATTCATTTTCACGACTAACAACAATTTCTATCAAAGAACCTCGTTTCGGAAAAGAGTCTTCTCTTTTATTTTTACATAAATCAGTATATGAACTTAATCTGGGTATTATCTTATAATCATCAGCCTCCTCCATTTATATAATAATATTGAATAACATAAATGGCAGCTAAACTTATAAATGCGTTATTACACTCCAGGACACAATCTCACATCTTCCATTGGCGAACAAAATCATTTGCAGCGCACAAGGCTCTACAAGGGTACTATGAAGCCATTGTTCCTCTAACTGATAGTTGGGTTGAAGGGTACCAGGGTCGCCGTGGACTTATTTCTGGTTACAAGTCTGCTCCATTTAACCAAAATCCAATGACTGTAAAAGTATACTTTAAAAGACTCTTGAAAGTTGTTGATGAAACAAAAATTAAAGATTCATATTTACAGAATATACTTGATGAGATTAGACAACTTGTGTATCAGACGTTGTACCTTCTTACACTTGACTCACAGAAACAAGTTTCCAAGATGGCCCCCCGTAATCGTCGGATTGCCACCAACCGCAATATTTAAGAACAACAGAGACGCGATCACCTTTTACGAGTTCCTGAACAGTTTTATTACCCGTCATCTTACACATGACTCTATTGTACCTGAATGGAACTTTGACGCGAAGAACTGTTCCATTTAAAGGATCTATCAAGTGTCTAACCGATTTAAAGTTTTTTGCGTGAATTTTTTGTACATATAGACTATTATCTACCCCAATATTAAATGATATGTACCGCTTGTCCCCTTCTATATTCATAGAATCTACAATAGAACATATGAATGTGGTTGTTGTACTCATTTCATTAAATAAATCATTTTATTTTTAACTATTTCCAAGTGTAAATGTACTCATAGTCTGGTGTTTCAGGTACTGGCTTTTCATGTTCCAAAGGCATGTATACACCTGACGAATACATTTCTTTTGGTGTAACAAAATAAAGTACAGTTAAAACAATAAAAAGTACAGTGAGAAATCTTACTATATTTTTATCCATTTAATACTTGCAAATATTTTTTAATGGAATAACCACACCTCGGTTCCTGTTTTCAGGCAGAATATCATGTGAAGAATAATCCCAAGAACAAAAACTCCAATAGTTGTTAGTACCAATGGAATTTTTGTAAGTTTTGTAATTATCATGGCAATCAATATACTACCAATGTAATCAAGAATTGCAGTATCAAGAAATCTATACTGATGAATACCTTTTCCTGGTATACCAAGTGCATACTTGTAGGGACAACTCATTACTATTAGAATTTATTAAAAAGCAGGAATATCAAGTATACATTGTATTGTTGTTATTATTAATAATTTTATAATCATGATTACACATATCAACAAGTTCATTAATATGAGTTAGTACATCATCCGAATCAAGGTGTCTTACAAAAAACTTTTGAAGAATACAAGGAGTCAGTTGAAGTCCAGATACAGAGAAATAAAACGAGTTTGAATCTTGTTCTGGATAGAACCTTCTAAACATGTTTTTAATTTGTTCCTTTTTCATGACATCAAACTTTAAATAATAATCAACACGTCTCTTCATTGCAGTGTCATCCATATTTGACAAGAGATTTGTAGTCATGAATATAACAAGACCTTTGTTCCTGATGACACCGTCCAAGACGTTTAGGACTCCACTAAATGTAATGGTAGACTTGTCTGATTTACGGTCTGATGAAAACAAGGCATCCATATCCTCTAAACACAGTATTGTATCATCTGGAATTTTATACACTGCGCGACGAATAGACGAATCACACATATCGCGATCTGAAAAATCAAGAATGGCAATCTGTTTGTTTAATTCAGATGCTAATGTGTACACCATACTCGTCTTTCCAGTTCCAGGAAGTCCATGAAACATGTATGTTCTGGAATATGGAATCTCAAGTTGTGTATATCGTTCAGCATTTGCATAAAACTTTTTAAGGTCACAAAGTATAGTCTCATATGAATTATCTGGCAAGTATATGCTATTATTAGAACGCTTTGGTGTATTATATTCATTATTCCAAGAACCATCCCATGTCAGAATGTTTATAAGTTTATCATGTGTGGTAAATTGGCGACACTTATTCTCATATTTGGAGATTGCAGTTTTAATGAATGTAATAATTTCACATTCATTTGGACCTTCAAGCACAAGTTCAGAGTAAACCTTTGGATTAGTCTCGTATCCACTCATAGTAACTGGCAGACCAACTGATACTGGTGTAACTGTAAATGTACCAATAGTAATTCGGCCATTCAGAAAAGTGTCTACATCTTCACCAATTAATTGAATATGAGAGTCTACACTATTCGGAGTAGAGTGCTTTGCATACCAAGATACTGCGCTAAACACATTCTTGTTGCTTGGGTGCACTGTAATCTTCATTTCTTCTTCTTATTCAGTTGGTGTGTATTCTTTTTAATTAAATCTATTTCGTGCGTTATAAAATATTGTTCTTGGTTTTTTAGAAATGAGTACACCCAAAGGATTTCTTATACTAGTTGGCTGTTTAGATGCAATACGAGTACTTAATAACTTTGCCATTTTTCTATTATTTTTATTTAGTACGGAGGTGGCGGTGGTATTTGCAATTTTTTTAAATTGTTGACATGCTAATAAAGTGAGTTCTTTTGCTCTGGGAGTCCATGCAGTTTTCATGTTTGAAACTATTTTGTTATAATTAGCATTAGTTGTTGCACGATTTATATTTTTTGTTAACTGTCTTCTTATATTCTGTACTGGTCCACATTTTTTTTCAGTATTAAATATATTTTTGAATACACTCTTGTTATTATTAGTTAATTTTGATAAAAATGTAGTAACACGTGTATTATTAGTTGTATTAGGTTGTTTTTTCAAAATACTTTTAAGATTTTTTATACGTGTTTCTAAATTCCATTTTTTTTTAACATGGGAAGTTTGACTCGTTATATTAAATGCTGATATAGAAACGGCTGATTGGCAAGTTGTTGATAACCCAATTAATATTACTGGTTTTACCTTACACACCTGTGACATAAATACAGCCTGAAAGCCACACAATCCATCACCTGTTCCGAATGCAAGATTTTTTTTACGGTCCCATCTATTATTATAATCATATATAACTGGAAATAACTGACAACTATCACCTAAAAATTTACCAAATTTTAATTCGGCAAAACCTTTTTTTGCTTTATCTTTTGATATACCCGTTGGAATATCATACGTTTTTGAACCAGCGTGTAAAATATATTTAAATTCCGGATCTGTATAATTTATTACATTATTAATAGTCAAACCAACATCATATAAATCTACATTATTCCATTTATAATACATTCTAGGTAATGTAAAAAATAAATGAGCTTCGGGGTTAAAACTTTCACTGTTTTTGTTAATAAAACCTGCAACCTTTTCCATAAAAGTAGCATACCCCTTTTTTGTGAGCTCATAACCAGGGTCTACCGACTGTTCAATGGTTATAGCACTGTATATATTTTCACCGGCAAACAACTGTTCACTTAGTTCAACACGTTTAGATTCCTGATCAATTGTTATAAATATTTCTTCATTATTTTTTACTGGATAATAGCCTTTATCAATTGAAGTTTCACTTGTACCAAAAATTGTTTTTATATTATTTTTTACCGGCCTCTCCCATGAAGAAGGTGCACATGCTAATTTAGTTTTAGTTGATATACCACCACCGAGTTTAATATCTTTTTTTTCATAATCATATATAATACCACTTGTTTTATATAATTCCAATATGGTTTTAATTTTTTGTGGTATATCACCTTTTTTAATTTTTTCATTAATATGGTCTTTTACAGATTTTGATATAATATATATATCATTTATATAACCACTATTAATAAATGTTAAAAAACTTGTATTCCATGGAGTATAATCATCGTGTACTCCATCTAACCATAAAATAAAATAATGAAAAATAACATCGTCATTATTAAAATTACAAGATATCTCTGCATTTGTAGCACATGTAACATTTCTACTAATTCCAGTAAAAATAGCTTTTATTACATGTATTTTATTACTTTTTAAAAATAAAACTGTATCAGCTTGTATCAGGTTTTTTAAAGTTTTTAATATAAAATGCCATATTACTTTATCTTGTCGTGTAGAACTTGTATGAATATGTTTCATAATATAATCATGTACAGAGTCTGAATTAAATTCAGATGTTTTTTGTTTTTTTGGAGGAGGAACTGGTACAAAAATTCGTTTTTTCTTTTTCCCCTTTGCCCTTTGTACTGCAGGGCTTTTATTATTAAAAGAAGAAGTATTTGAATTTGTATTATTTAGGGGACGTTTAGCGCGTTTAGAAAGTTTTAATGCATTGGCTACATTCATTTTGTTGTTACCCAAATCACTTAATTTACGTTTAGCCTCTCTTGTAAGCAGCATTATACAGTATACATTTTTTTAATTTCCTGATACCCTTTGAGCTTTTTACCCAATTTGAAATTAACTTGATTGTGAACTCCTACGAGCCACCTTGAAAGAGTTTCTGTATTTCTCATGTGTTTTAGGGACAATCCTTTTAGATTGTGGGCGTATCCCGCGCAACATACTGGACATGGGAGTACATACTTGAGAACTTTGAAGAATTTGAGATATCTCTTTTTCATCTTCATTGTGGGGTTTTTCGGGTAAGCAAAGGTTATCGTGTGCAGAAACTGCCAGCCAGCTGGCCCCCAATTTGTTTTCTTCATCATCATCTGGTATACACCTTGAAAAAAAGTCAAACCCAAGAGTATAAAGACCACTCAACAGTTTACTCTTTTCATCAACTGAAAATCTTTTTCCAGATTTAAATTTTGATAATACATATATAACAAGTTTAATCAGAATATGTAAATGATTCATTAAAGTTATCATACAATATAATTTTAATGGATCTTAGTGTCAACTCTGAAGACGTTTTAAAAGTTTTGCAATCTGTGAGAGAACTCTTGAGAGATAACATCTTACCAAGACTTACCGACCTTGAAGAACAAGTTAGACTCTTGAGAAAGGTAACTTGGCCGGTGTGTCAAGGAATTAAAGAAAAGACGCAACTTGATGATATTTTGTTTAAACGAGAATTTCTGGCTAATCTCAACCGCGATGAAATTATTATGCTGCTCACATCTAAATCAAAGGGTCTACTCTTTGAAGAGTGTCACAAACTTGACTTGCAGTTACTGTAAATCATCGTAATTATGCACTCAACACATCTTGATTGATTTACAAAACTGTTCGGGGTTTGACAATTCTTTTTTAATAAAGTTACACAAATCATCTTTACATAGTTGTGGGTTTTCCAAAAGTTTATTTTCCACTGAACCTGCTACAAATACACACGTCTTGCAGTTTTCAGATGGCCCCCATGTATTTGGGTTTCCTCCGATGATAATACGAGCACCAGCTGTTGTTAGCAGCAGAGCCAAAAATAAAAGTGTCAACATTCTTCTTTTGAGTACACAACTAAAAGAATCTTTAATTAAAACTTTATAAAATGAATAGCAATAAAAAGCACCAACATAAGTGTCATCAACTCAATCTTTAGCATAGACTTTTTAACTTCATCTCTGTTCTGTTCCTTGTCCACCATATGTGAACTTATCACACGTGCAATACGATCAATCGATATAAATACCAGTGCACCCACTATAACTTCATAAATGGTTCTCATATTTATTTATCCATAGAAAATAAATAAGATGACATTCTTGAATATTTGTTTAATGTCAATGACTGAAATATTTGGAAACTTTAATATACAAAAATATGCCACATCTAACAAGTATCAGGATTTACTTCTTGGTGTCCTTGGGTACATTGGTGTCATATTCTTCTTGGCTAGGAGTTTTAGCCATGGGAACATGCTCTGGGTTAGCACAATGTGGGAAGGTATGATTATTGTTCTCGGTTCATTATTTGCATACTTTTATTTAGGTGAAAGGTTTCATCACCCAGTACAGTACCTTGGTATTATATTGGGTCTACTCGCCATGAGTTGCGTTCACTATGGTGGACAACTAAAATATTGAAGAAGTATATAAATGGGTGCATTTCTTAGTATATTTGATATTATTGTGTTACTTCCAATAATTATTCCAGTTGGTATTTATATTGGATATACCAGTTTTTCAAAATATGCTTTTTATTTACTTCTTATATCTTTACCAATTTTTATGTTTTCTGTTTACACTGATAAAGGTGATGATGATATAGCTGACCGCTGGAAACCACCCGCGGCACTTTTTTCTGGAATAATTGGTACAATCATGATTTTTGCTCTTGCGACGCGAGGAGTAATTCGTCAAAATTTGAATAGTACCTCTTTAGGTCCTTCATAAACCTCTTGTCACTTTCCAACTTTTCCCGAGTTTCATTCTTGATCAACCAAAACAAGTTTGGAATTGAGTACTTGGTCGCCTTTTGATTTTCGTTGGGTTTCCTTGCCGAGTGCTTTTTAGCACTCGTTTTCTTCACAGATACACTGGACCCAACAATTCTACGGTTGATATAACTGAGTGCCTGAAGGACTGTATCTGCGAGATCATCCTTCTTCTTAGAAGTGACAAATATTGGCATCCAGTGTGCATTAATTTCTGAATTTTTGATAAATTCTCGACACCTATCAATCGCAGCTTGTTTTCTCTTTCTGTACAACGCCTTACCTGTTCCAGAAATATCCGGGACTTTGTGCCTGGCATCGTATATGATAGTCTCGGCACTTGGGTTTTTAATTACAAAATAAGAATGTAAAAAGTTTTCAACAGTTTTCATAGTCTTATTCATACCTGGTTGTTTCTCAATTAGAATAGTTGTCGCCTTGAGTACCCATGGCTTTTCATCCAGGTGGTTTCTGAGACTGGGAAACAACCCATCACGGTGTTGCGGAGGAACACCCGACACGTCCCACTCGAGGACAAGCGAGTTACTCTCATCTATGAGACACATTGCGAGATTTTTAATCCCGACATCTATACTTAAAAGACACATTAAAGGGAAAGAGGGCACTCCCTTTAATGTGGTGCTGGTGGTGCTGTCACTCATTTAATGAAGTTCCTCTTCATTTGCCATATAAATATGACGCAATGCGTAAAAAGTTTGATACAATGGGATGTTTCTGTTCGTGGGGTTGTATGAAATCGTACAACATCACATACAATAGAGTACGATCTGGTATTATTGCATCAAACATGATTATATTATACAAGTCAATGTATGGGCATGTTTCATCAATAAAATGTGCTCCAAATAGATACTCTTTAAAAGAGTTTGGTGGAACTCTTTCAATTGAAGAGTTCAGAGAGATGACCAAGAGTGGGAAACGGGTAATTGTGAATACACCAGACGAGGTCCATCATATCCAGGACGTGGTAATAAGACATGATATTAAAGAGCTATCAGAGAGTGAAATGAATAGTAAGTTTCAGGAGATTTCCAGAACAAGCACAATTGCAAATGAGACTCTTAAAATCAAACGTCAAAAACCACTGAAACGAGATGTTAATAATTTAGAAATGTCGCTCGGAATTACACGAAAAAAATAAATTCGGGTATATTAATATGTCAAACAACTCGATAGGAACAGATTGCAGTAATGTAAATAGTTATTCTAATGCAGTTACAATAAATGGGCCACTTACGGATGACAAAGGTGCAACTGGTCCAACTGGATACTATTTAGCTTCGTCTGGCACAGGTGTAAGATGGCAAGCAGCGGCTTCGGGTGCATTACCAGGTGGGGGAAATTGGGGTGACTATGTATACTACAATGGAACTGCATATGTAACTGGAGCATCAAATGTAATTATTGGAAGGTATGCAGGTTACTCAAATCAGGGATCTGGTGCAGTTGCCATTGGTAACTTTGCAGGGTACACGCAACAAGGTTCAAACGCAGTTGCGATTGGATCGGGCGCAGGTTACTCAAATCAGGGAACTGGTGCAATTGCAATTGGTAATTTTTCCGGTTACACTGGACAAGGTTCAAACGCAGTTGCAATTGGTAACTTTGCTGGGTACTTTTCCCAAAGTTCAAATGCAGTTGCAATTGGTAATTTTTCCGGTTACACTGGACAAGGTTCAAATGCAGTTGCAATTGGTAACTTTGCTGGGTACTTTTCCCAAAGTTCAAATGCAGTTGCAATTGGTAACTATGCAGGTGCTTATTCACAAAGTGTCGGAGCGGTTGCAATCGGTAATCAAGCGGGTTATACTTTCCAGTATACGGGTGCGGTTGCAGTTGGTGCATTTGCGGGTGCTTATTCACAAAGTCTAAGCGCAATTGCAATTGGTAGCTATTCTGGTTATACACAACAAGGTACAAATGCAGTTTCAGTTGGTTACCAGGCGGGTTATACTCTACAAGGAATATGTGCAGTTGCAATTGGTAATAGAGCTGGTTCCACTGGACAAGGTTCAAACGCGGTTGCAATTGGTAATTTTTCAGGTTTCTCTCAACAAGGTTCAAACGCGGTTGCAATTGGTAACTATGCAGGTGCTTATTCACAAAGTTCAAACGCGGTTGCAATTGGTAATTTTTCAGGTTTCTCTCAACAAGGTTCAAACGCGGTTGCAATTGGTAACTATGCAGGTGCTTATTTACAAAGTTCAAACGCAATTGCAATTGGTAATTTTTCAGGTTTCACTGGACAAGGGTCAAATGCAATTGCGATTGGTAACTTTGCAGGACAGACACAACTTGGTTCAAATTCCGTCGCAATTGGATGCTTTGCAACAACTGCAGCTGGAATTAGTAATGTTATAATTCTCAATGCAACTGGTATACCTTATGCAACACCGCCGGCAACTTATGGATTTTACGCATCTCCATTACGTTCAGGGACATTACTCAATGCTACACCTAGTGCAGGGTCATCCAACGCTCTTGTGATGTATAATACAGTTACTAATGAATTATTTGCAGGTGCCACTGTTAGTGTAAATAATAAAACCTTTGTCATCGACCACCCGAGTAAAAAAGACAAGTACTTGGTACATGCATGCCTCGAGGGACCCGAAGCAGGTGTATACTACCGAGGAGATTCATGTATTCACGAAGGTGAATCAATTTCAATAATTAGTTTACCAGATTATGTAGACTCACTTGCAACTGATTTTACAATTGGTGTGACGCCAATTGGAGAACCAAGGGTACTTGGAGTGAGTCGGGTCAAATATGGAAAATTTACAGTTTATGGACCACCTGGTGAGTTTTTTTGGACTGTATATGGAAAACGAACATCAAT
>Ga0114958_10004211_pt1 | contig 10072 bp, 8 predicted proteins | sample C_130208_EF_Meta_FD_89577 | JGI IMG/M metagenome (GOLD analysis project Ga0114958, IMG submission 89577) | Freshwater microbial communities from Lake Croche, Canada to study carbon cycling - C_130208_EF_MetaG | ecosystem: Environmental > Aquatic > Freshwater > Lake | place: Lake Croche, Canada... | reverse complement strand
TAACAAAACCCCATTTATTATTGATGTTACCTTTTATTGGAGCAACTTCTTATATTTTGTATAAGCTTTTAGAAAAACTTCATAGATAAATTTATTGACCTCTATAAAACAAAACCGTACTTAGAGTTTTAATAATAATATTTATATCTAAGAATATGCTTCTGTATTTAATATAATACAAATCATATTGCAATTTAACCAAGCTATCTTCAATAGAATCACCATAGGAATAATTTACTTGAGCCCATCCCGTTAGACCTGGTTTAACAACATGACGAGTTTCATAAAACGGCATAATTTCTGCAATTTCATTCACAAAAATTGGGCGTTCTGGTCGTGGACCAATAATAGCCATATCTCCTTTAAGTATATTTAAAAACTGTGGAAATTCATCTAATCTAGTTTTTCTCATTATTTTTCCAAAAGTCGTTACTCGGGAATCATTTATGGTTGTAAAAACAGCGCCATTGGTTTCTGCGTTTTTAACCATAGTTCGGTATTTATATATTTTAAATACCGTTCCATTTATACCTACTCGTTCTTGAGTATAAAATAGGGATCCTCTATTTCCAATGAAATTTCCCAATACTATTAACGGTAAAAACAAGAATCCGATAAACAATCCGAATAACGAAAAAATGATTTCTGTGATTCGAATGAATAAAAGATAAAAATGATTTTGATTGCTTCTACTGAATGGAAAATATCTATAAAAATCTCTAGAAAGATATTGAACTGGAATTCGCTGGGTAATAGTTTCATAAACCTGAGTATATTCTCTAATTACAAATCCTTTTTCAAGTAAACGAATTAATTGATTGTATAAACTAACCGTAATCCCTTCAGTTTTTTGAGAAGCAATAACAATTTCTGAAATAAAGTTATTGGTGACAAAATCTTGTAAGTCTTCAAGATTTATTTTTTTAATTTGATTTAATTTGATTTCATGGTTATCCTCTGAGTCTGAATTTACAAATCCAATAATTTTATAATGAGGATCAGCGTTTTCTATTCCTGAAACCAATTCTAATAATTGTTCTTTGTCGCAAACTAATAATGCATTTTTAACAAAACGATGAGAAGCTAAAAATTTGACATAAAAAATCCTCCAAATTAAAAGCGGAGCAAATACCGCAATAAAAAAAAGGAAGATTTGTATCCTATTTGAGGGTAATTCTGGCGTGTAAATTGGTGTCAATAAATAAATTAAAACGGTAGTACAAGAAGTTAAGATACTACTTTTTATTACTTGAAACGCATTGCTAGCAACCTGAAGATTATACATTTCAAATACAGATCCAAAAACATTAATATATACTGCGAGAAAAATAGTCCAATAATAATTGTTTTTTGAAAATGTGAAATAGCTGAACGTAAAAATAGAACTTACTATATAAAGTGAAATTAAAATAAAAATTACATCAAATGCTTTAAGAAGTACTTTTCGCTCTGAAACTTCAAAATGTAATTTTTTGTAACTATTCATTTTAATTAAATTGGAAGGCAAGTTACAAAATTAGATGGAATTAAAAATGTTAATTTAAGATTTCAGACCAATTCTTTTTAATCACATTCCAATCAAAAGTTTCACTCTTATTTCTAGCATTTGAAACTATAGTTTCATATAAATTTCGATTTGAAAAAAGTGTTTTAATAGCACTAGCCATAGCTTCCGAATCATTGACATTTACTAATAGTCCGTTTTTATTATTAACTAACAGAAAAGGAATTCCTCCAACATTTGTAGAAACAACAGGCAAACCTAAAGCCATTGCTTCAATAACAGTTACTGGAGTATTATCAAAATTTGTGGTATTTATAAATACATTATAGTCTTCTGATAATTTAATCCATTCCTTTTTCGTTAATTTTCCTGTAAATTCTACTTCGACATTCAATTCTTTTGCAACTAATTTGATTTTATTTAATAAATTTTCTTTATCTGGTCCAACCATACATAGTTTTGCATTTGGAAAATCTTTTTTTAATCGCGACAGGGTTTTAATTGCCATTATTGGATTATAAATTGTAGAAAAAGAACGAACCCATAAAAGTCTTGGAACCAAGTTTTCTCTTTCTTTAAAAGAATAATTCTCAATATTTATTGTATTCGGAATATATATTACATTTTTAAAATTAGCTTTTTTAAAAATCTCATACAAATACTTTGAAGGAGCACTATTTTTATAGGAATTATTAAAAATTAATTTAGAAATAAAAAAATTATTATTAATTCGTTCAGGCAAATTACCTCCATGTAATATAGAAATGTACTTCAATTTTAATATTCTACACAATTGACTACTAATGAATGCAAACCAAAAATTTTGAGTACTGTAAACATCAATTAATACATATTCAACTTTTCTTGAATATTGGATCGTTTTAAAAATCATATCCAACATTCGTATTATTTTGTTTTTGTATGAAGAAGCATAATACATTTCATACCCTTCCATTTCAAGAAATCTACCCAATAACTCAATAGATGTTTCAGTATTTCCATGAGAAGCTAATTTATTTCCAATATAAAGCAACTTAATTTTCATCGAATCTAACTTTAAGTAATGATAAGGAATATATAAAAGCTGGCGCAGCAGTTCGCATAGCAGAATGATTTATACTTAGCAACCAAAAAATAAGAAAACAAAATAAAAAAAGGTGCTGCTTGTTGTATAAAAATAAAACGAAAGGAGTTATAAATAAAATCAATAATGCTAGAATGCCGAGCAAACCATGTTCTGCAATCATTCTTGTTAGTTCATCATGAGATGCAACTAATTCGCCGGTTTGTTCTTTTCTTAGTTCAAACCCTTTTGCAACACCAATTCCAAAGAATGGGTTTTCAAGAAATGAATTTATTTCTCCTTCTGCAATATCTTCTCGTCCACTAAATAGGGTCGTTTTTTTTCTTCCTATAGCATCTTGATTATTATAACGTTTACTCAATAGACCTCCCGATTGAATTTCACTAAAAATAAAAATACCAATGAATGAAATTACAAAAAAACCAAAAAGAAAATTTAATTTTAATTTTTGCCTATTTTTGGAATAATAATAAACAAAAACAAATAACGTCAGAAACATTAATAACCCTGTAATCATTCCGCCACGTGAAAAAGTGATCAATCCTCTGTAGGTAATAAATAAACCTAAAATCAAATTAATTAAAAATAATAATTTTGTTGAGGAAGCGAAAAATAAACGAGAAAAAAAAACAAACATCCCTAATCCAAGTATTGTGGCCACTTGATTTGGTCCAAATCCCCCTGAAGTCTTAAAATTAGAACCGTTACCTATTAAAACTTGTTTTAATTCAGGAACAAATAAGGTTATATAAACCGCGCAGGAAATTATTGGCAAGCCAATAAGTAATAACAAATTATTAATCTCACCAATTGTAATTTTTCTATTAAAAGTATAAAGAGATGAAATCCCCAAACAAACTGGACCTGAAATATTAAATATTATTCTATTACGACTTTCAGGACCAAAGTTTAATGTATCTGTAGCAATAATAATACCTGGAATTAACAAAATTAGAAAAATCCAATAAGGTATGGCATTCTTCGAAAACCCACTATACATCATTCCAATAATAAGAAAAATCATCACTCCATATTTTCCAAATTCATACAGCAAAACACCATCTGTCATTCTTAAAAAAACCTCTGATCCAACAATATAAGCCGCAGCATAGAGCACTTCATTGTTTCTGTTTCGTGTTTTTATAACAAAGAAAATACCAACAAAAAATATCAATATTCCATAGACTAGAGAAAATTCAGGAAGAAGAAAGACAACAACTCCCAAAATAATATGAAGAAGAATCAAAATAATGTAATTTTTTTCTTTGTTTAACATAGCATTAAATCCAATTTAAATAATTTCTAATTATTATTTCTTCTGAATGATTTTTCAAAATTGTTTCATGAAGATTATTCCCCATATCTTCTCTTAAAGTTTCATTTTGTATTAATTTTAATAAAGAAACAAAGAACTTTTCTTTATCATATTTTGGCACAAGAAAACCATTAATTCCGTTATTTATAATTGAAGAGATTTCACCAACCTCTGTAGAAACAACAGCTTTTTTGGACAAACCATATTCTAAAATTGCAACAGGTAAACCTTCCGAATGAGAAGTTAATATTGCAATATCAGCTTGATTTATTATTGCTGTAGTATCATTCTTAGAACCATAAATAAATACGTTGTCTGACAGATTTTTTGAAATTATTAACTCTTTAACTTGTCTTGAATAATCATCATTAAAATCTTTACCTACTAAATGAAAAGTCCATTCTGGATGAGATTCAAGTATTTTTTTTGCAACATCTAAAAGTAAAAAATGATTTTTCTGAATTCTTAAATTTGCTAAACATAAAATCCTATTTCCAATTTTACCTTTCAAATTGGTTACAGAAACTTCGTTTTTATTGAGTGTTGTAAAATTAGCTAAATAAATAATTTTTTTACAATACAATTCTATTTCTGACCATATTTTTAACTGATCATTTACCACTATAACTCCATCAAATAAGAATGAGGCCAATTTTAAAGCGAATGATTTTCTGGTGCTTAAAAATTCACTTAATCCATTATGATCATGCCAAATAATTTTTAATTTGGGTAATGTTAATTTTATTAAAATCGCCGTAAAAAAAGAGCTGCTGTGGGCTTGTAAATAATTTATTTTATTTTTTTTACAAAAGTTTCTCAACTTTAATACAGCCATTATATCAATTGTACTTTTTCTATTTAAAAACAAATAATTTACCTTTTTGATCAATTGTTTTTTTAATTCTCCTTCTTTTCTAGTAACAACTAATCCTGAAAATTCAATCCTATTAGAGAGTGCATTAGCATAATTCACAGCCATTTTTTCAGCACCACCAATATCTAATGAATCTATTATTTGTATAATTCTCATAATTTTATTCTGGGAATACTAATTAATTTTGATAGGGGTATAAAATTAACTATCGCAAATTTAATAAAGTTACACTCGAATTGTTGTTATAAATAAACAAATCAAAATTAAAATCTTACTTTTAAATGATATAATATTTTGTGTTTGGATTAATACAGTACTTATTTAAGAAATAATTTTTTAATTTCTTTTTCAAAAAAGTCACTAGTATAATTCCTTGACCAGTGCATTGCTGATTGTGCTTTTTTGTTGTATAATTGATCATTTTCAATTAATTCATAAATCTTAGCAACATCATCAATCAAATTCATAGTAAGCAAAACTCCTCTGTTTCCATTATCTAACATATTTAAAACACATGAAACTGGTGTAGCTATTGGCAAACATTTCCAAAACATTCCTTCGGCAAGAACTTTTGGCCACCCTTCACTTTTGGAGGGTAATATAACAAAATGACTATCAATATAGGCCTTTTTGATTATGTCTAAAGATTGATTTCCATTTAAAAAAACAACATTCTCTAATTTGTTGGTTTCGATATATTTTTCTAATTCTGGTGATAATTGCCCATTTCCAAAAATATTTAATGAAATATTTGAATGTCTTTTAGAAATTTCTTCCACTATATTAATAGCATATAGTGGATTCTTACCCTCGGATAATGTACCGACAAAAATAAATTTCAAACCATTTTGAAGTGTTTTACTTTCAACAGAAATTTTATCGACTTCAGAATAGGTTGCCGTAAAAAAAGGTTTTATGTTTTTACTTTGACCATTCCATTCACCATAGACCAAGACTGTAATGTTTTTTGATAAAAATGTATTATTTAAAATCCATTTTTGTATTTTATAACTTAAAGGCTGAGTAGTATTGGGATCCCAATTTCCTGCATATTTAGCAGTCTTGGGTTTGTTTGGAAAAAATAGCTGTACCATACAACCCAGTAAACCAATATTTCCTGGACATCGCAAATGAATATGATCTGCTTCTTTCATTGCTCTATAAATGGCAAAAACTATTTTGGGTATATAAATAATTGCATTTAATTTTGATTTAAATCCAATTGCACTAAGCTCATTTATAGGTATAAATTTTATTTCATCTTTTTCATAATTAAATGAGATTGATGTTTTGTTTTTCAGAGTTAAGGGAGCTACAATAATTAATTTGTCAACATATTTTGCCCAAATGTTCATCTCTCTAACATAAGGAGCATAAGCAAAATATCTTCCATCTACATTGCCATGTAGAACATGTGTGATGATTGCAAATTTCATAAAATAATTATTTAACTATTTTTGGTTTATTAAACCCTAAACTTAACCATCCTACAAATCTACCCAAAGTTTCAGTGATGGCTTCTCTTTTGTTAAACGTTGTAAAAAAATTACTAAATCGAATAATAATAAGTAACACTGTAATGGAGTGCCATTTTATAGTTGCCTCTAATGATGGATTTGGATATTTAGCCCTCCAAACATACCAACCATTTCTCACTACCATTTTACCGTATGTATATTTATTTGGTCTACCGGATTCATCATGATAATGCTCTAATTGAGCATTCGTATTTACAAATAATTTTCCTTTTTTAGATAGTCGTTGGGTAAAATCAGCATCTTCATATAAACCATAACCTTCAAAATAAGGTGAAAATTGAAACTCCAAGAATATTTCCTTTTTAAAGGAGGAAACGCCTCCCATCAATTGTTCCACTTGATAAATTTTTCCTGATGGCGGCAAAAACCCAATACTACGACCGTGTGAAAATTCCGGTAAAAAACCAGGCGGTTTATCGGCATCTAAACCCAGTTTTTTTCGTAACTCAAACCTTGAACCATCTGCTCTTTTATAACCATCAAAATAAAATTCATTCCTTCTAATTTCATTTTCATTTTCAACTCTTTGCCAATTGGTTTCGTTGGTTATATAACCACCAACTCCATAAGCATCTGGATAAACGGTATAAGTTGCTATTATATTTTTAAAATAATCTTTATGTAAAATAGTATCATCATCCAAAAAACAAACTATTTCAGAAGATGGAGATACTTTAGATATTCCAAAATTTCGTTGTTTTGTCAATCCTCTATTATCCTTAGAAACTAAAAAATAAGAAAGATTTTCAAAATTATTTACGTTCAACATTTCATAAGTCTCATTATTAGTTGACCCATCTATAATTAAAATTTCGTTAGGATAAAGCTCTTGAAGTTTAACTGAATTTAGCAAATTCAATAATGCAATAGGTCGCATATAAGTACAAACCACCAAAGAAAATAAGAAATTATTTTTTTTTAATTCATTCAAGGTTTTGTAGCAATAAAAATTAAATTATTATATCCTCGTTTTCGGTTATAAGTATGGTTATTTTTTAAATAATATTCTTCTAATGAGTAAATCTCAATATTATTAAAACCCGCTAATTCTAAATCTCTATTTAATCCTTTTTTAGTATAGTAATATCCCGGAACTTTAAATCCTTTAAACCCAGTAGTTCTATTTCCAACTGTTTCTCCTAAAAAAAGAGAAAATAAACCTCTTATTTTAAAATAAAGAGTTTTTACCGGAGTTCCCACTTGATTGTGGACTGTGCCTACTATTGAAGAGTTTGGCTTTAATATTTCTAACGATGTTTTAAAAATAGTCAAACGATCATTTCTTTTCGGGACATACGTAAGCATGCTATTAAGTAGGGTAACAAGATCAAATGTATTTTTTGGGCTTTGGTACAAAACCGCATCAGAAACTTGAGTTTCAGTTATAGCATCAATGCCCCATTCAATGATATTCGCTCTACATTTACTGATCATATTTTCCGAAATATCAGAGGCTACAATTCGGTTTGGATTGTAAAAGTTAGCAATAGCTACTATTTCTCGACCTGTTCCACAACCAAAAATTTTTATTTTCTTTATTTTTCCATTATCTTTATGTCGCTGTTGCGCTTCTTGAAACATAAATAATTCAAAATCGGAAGCCTTTTTCTGTATGTCTTGCGAACTTATTATTTGGCTTTTTTCCCAGAAATCTTTATTTTCAATTTTCACTTAACCTATTTTTTAAATTGTTTCAATAATACTGAAATTGTTTTTTTATGTTTTGAGAAAAGAATTCTAAAACACAAATATAAATTAAAAAGAAATGGATTAATAATATTATAAAAAAATGGTTCATCAAACAAAATGGCTTGTGCATTAAATTTTGCTTTAAATTCGACAACACCTTTAGATCCTCCCATTGAAATATTATAACCACGATAACCAAGTTCGTAGGATTTCTTTATCATTTCCCAATGTAATAAATACCCTATTTTTAAATCTGGTTTTTCTTTTTTAGTGCCTCCTGTTATATAAGTCAATCCATTTCCGCCTTTGACACAAAAAGCAACACCTTTAATATCATTGTTAACGCTAGCTATAATAAAATAAGCTTTATTTTCTGAAATTAATTTCAAAATAGTGCGTCCAAAGTCTTCAAAAGAACGAACGTCATAATTTCCATTTTGAGCATTTTTCTCAATTAAAGTATAAGCCAATTTACATTCTTCAATGGAGCTAACAAAAGAAATTTGAGGATTAGAAGCATATGATAATTTAATATTTCTCCTAACTTGTAATGAAAATTGTTTCAGAAGTTCGTCTGATGATTTTGTATTCCTAAAATCAACCCAATTAATTCCATAAGAACTATAAATATATTTGAACTTATTGCCTTTTTTGAACTTATTTGAAAATTGTTCGGTTAACTTTTTTGAAAAAGTTTTATTTTTGACTAGTAGATTATCCGAAGTGGGTAAACTAAACTGAACATAACAACAGCCTAGTTTAGATGCTCTGATTACTAATTCCTTGCTAACTATTTGTAGATTATCTTCAAAACCTGAACCAAAAACTGGTCCGCTTGGAATACAATAAAATTTAAAAAAAGCAACTTTTGCAATTACAGAGCCATATCCTCCAATTATTTTTCCTGCTTCTAAAAAAATACAGATTTCATAATCAAATCCGTAAGTTAAATAAGAATTCAACCAATCAGATAAAGATAAATGATTTCCTATATCGTTTGAAATCAAAAAATCATCCCATTTTTCAAGCCATTTCGGTTCTTTTGTAAAAAATAATTCCATTAGATTGCGGGTCTGAATTGTAATTCAAGTTTGGTATTTACAATAATTGTACCTTGATGATTGACATCCAAAAGTACTTTGTCAAAGTTTGACCAATAAGCAACTAATTCTTGTAATGTTGGATTCCAAATTTCATTATTTTTAATTTTACCGCCTAAATTTTTAAAATTTGCTTCTACATTGACATCAATAGTATTTTCATTAGAAAACATTTTTCCTTGATGGTAATCCATGGGAACTGAAAAATAAGTGTGAGCAATAAAAATCCCTTTTTCCTGAATTAAACTATCGATATTTTTAGGATGTAAAGCTTTTTTAAAATCAAGCATTTCAATTGTTTGAAAAACATAAAACTCTTTTTGAGCAATAGTATGTTTAAACAAAATTGGAGCGTACTTTGCTAATTTATAGGGTTTATTTCTAGTGGTTTTCCAATTTAAAAACACAGCTATCAATTTATAACTAATTGAAATTATATCCTTTACAAACGAAAAAAAATAGCTGAGTTTTTTTTGTGTGATGAATTTTTTAAAGTTTGTTGCTGTATTCTTATATTTGAGAATAAGTTGCTCATCACCATAATAGTGAAAAATAATATTCTTGAGCATCAATTGCAATTTCTTTATAATAGACAAATCTTTATTGCCTTTTAAAAAACTAGACAATGTAAAATGGGATGAATTCAATTGATTAATGACACCTTCTGTTGCAGTTCCTGAATCAATATAATTCCACAAAGTTGTAATGTTTTTTTTGTTTAAATTATTTTCAAAATTAGTGTTAGAAACACCACTATTTTGAAAAAGCGAAAAATTATAGGGTTGATATCCGTGGTCAATCCAAGTAGTCAAATCTTCAAATGGTGGTTGAAAGGAAAAAAAATCATTATAGCTTTCTTCTTCTGATTTAATGGATTGCGATAACGAATGGTAACACAATTCGTGTCCATCTTCTTTCCACCTCTTTAATTCTTGTTCATCATTTTTAAAGGAAGCATTATCTTCTCG
>Ga0114958_10004210_pt1 | contig 10072 bp, 5 predicted proteins | sample C_130208_EF_Meta_FD_89577 | JGI IMG/M metagenome (GOLD analysis project Ga0114958, IMG submission 89577) | Freshwater microbial communities from Lake Croche, Canada to study carbon cycling - C_130208_EF_MetaG | ecosystem: Environmental > Aquatic > Freshwater > Lake | place: Lake Croche, Canada... | reverse complement strand
CCGAAGGTGGTGCGCCAACCGCAAGGAGGCAGCCAACCACGGTAGGTTCAGTGACTGGGGTGAAGTCGTAACAAGGTAGCCGTAGGGGAACCTGCGGCTGGATCACCTCCTTTCTAAGGATGTCTTTAGTTATGGTGGGTTTACACCCACCCTACGTAAGGCACTTAGCAGAGCTTAGTCATAAGCTCAAAACGCGGCCAAGCCGTCCTCATATCCCTTCAGAATAACGCCAGACTTGCCAACCGGCTTGGGCAGGTTTGTCTGGGTCGGTAGCTCAGGTGGTTAGAGCGCACGCCTGATAAGCGTGAGGTCGGAGGTTCAAGTCCTCCTCGACCCACCAAATACATCGCGTTGCGCGATTGTGTGGTGAGGGGCCTTAGCTCAGCTGGGAGAGCGCCTGATTTGCATTCAGGAGGTCATCGGTTCGATCCCGATAGGCTCCACCAAACCCAAAAAGACGGCAACTTGCATGATCATCAAGCACATTTTGTGTGTTTGATCATCCTGCAAGGGATGAGATTGACATCGTATAGAGAGAAAAACATCGGTATCGTTTGATGCTTTCCGAGTATGGAGAGGATCTGACCTTAGGGTCAAGAACGATACTGTTTCCAAGTCTAGTACACTAACCGGTGTTATGAATGCGTTCATAACACGGTGGGAAGTATACAGTTTTTGGTCTTGACTGAGCGAGCACTCTTGAACCAGTGGTCTTGCTCTTTCTGGATCAAATCAAGCGCGAAAAGGGCGTTTGGTGGATGCCTTGGCAGCAAGAGGCGATGAAGGACGTGATACCCTGCGTTAAGCTTTGGGGAGCCGGGAATAGGCTTTGATCCAGAGATGTCCGAATGGGGAAACCCACCTGACATTCTGTTATTTCTATCTTTCGAGATAGAGAATAACGGGGTGAGCCAGGTACTTTACTCCTGAATACATAGGGGGTTTAGAGCAAACCCGGGGAACTGAAACATCTAAGTACCCGGAGGAAAGGAAATCAATAGAGACTCCGTTAGTAGTGGCGAGCGAACGCGGACCAGCCGAGCCTCGAAGAGCGACTGGAATGGCCTGGAAAGGCCAGCCATAGTGGGTGACAGCCCCGTACAGGAAGCTTTAGAGGACATATTAAGTAGGGCGGGACACGTGTAATCCTGTCTGAAGATCGGGGGACCACCCCCGAAGGCTAAGTACTCCTTGCTGACCGATAGCGAACCAGTACCGTGAGGGAAAGGTGAAAAGCACCCCGACGAGGGGAGTGAAACAGATCCTGAAACCGGACGCCTACAAGCAGTCGGAGGAGCCTTGAGCTCTGACGGCGTACCTTTTGTATAATGGGTCAACGACTTGGTCTTACGAGCAAGCTTAAGCCGATAGGTGTAGGCGCAGCGAAAGCGAGTCTTAAAAGGGCGCATGAGTTCGTGGGATCAGACCCGAAACCAGGTGATCTAGCCATGAGCAGGATGAAGGCAAGGTAACACTTGCTGGAGGTCCGAACCGACACCCGTTGAAAAGGGTCCGGATGACTTGTGGCTAGGGGTGAAAGGCTAATCAAACCTGGAGATAGCTGGTTCTCCGCGAAAGCTATTTAGGTAGCGCCTCGCACGAATACCCACGGGGGTAGAGCACTGCATGGGTGATGGGGGCCCACAGCCTTACTGAGCCTAAGCAAACTCCGAATACCGTGGAGTACTATGCGGGAGACACACACCGGGTGCTAACGTCCGGTGTGAAGAGGGAAACAACCCTGACCTGCAGCTAAGGCCCCAAATTCATGGCTAAGTGGGAAAGCATGTGAGACGGCCAAAACAACCAGGAGGTTGGCTTAGAAGCAGCCATCCTTTAAAGATAGCGTAACAGCTCACTGGTCTAGATAAGCTGTCTTGCGGCGAAAATGTATCGGGGCTCAAGCCATGAGCCGAAGCTCGGGATGTGCAGCAATGCACGTGGTAGCGGAGCGTTCTGTGATATAGCTTCATGTGTTTTTACCGGATGGTGGGTTTTACCCACCCTACGGTTTGAACACGCGAAGCTTTCTGTGAAGCCGGGCTGTAAGGCATCCGGTGGAGAGATCAGAAGCGAGAATGTTGACATAAGTAGCGACAAAGAGGGTGAGAGACCCTCTCGCCGAAAGTCCAAGGGTTCCTGCTTAAAGCTAATCTGAGCAGGGTGAGCCGGCCCCTAAGGCGAGGCCGAAAGGCGTAGTCGATGGGAACCACGTTAATATTCGTGGGCCAGTGGGAAGTGACGGATCCTTAACGTTGTATGCCCTTATCGGATTGGGTGTGCAGCCGCGGGGTCCCTGGAAATAGCCCCACATCAGACCGTACCCTAAACCGACACAGGTGGACTGGTAGAGTATACCAAGGCGCTTGAGAGAACCACATCAAAGGAACTCGGCAAATTACCTCCGTAAGTTCGCGATAAGGAGGCCCCATATGTAGGCAACTATGTGTGGGGGGCACAAACTAGGGGGTGGCGACTGTTTACTTAAAACACAGGGCTGTGCGAAGCCGTAAGGCGACGTATACAGTCTGACGCCTGCCCGGTGCTGGAAGATTAAGAGGAGGGGTGCAAGCTCTGAATTGAAGTCCCAGTAAACGGCGGCCGTAACTATAACGGTCCTAAGGTAGCGAAATTCCTTGTCGGGTAAGTTCCGACCTGCACGAATGGCGTAACGATCTCCCCGCTGTCTCTGATGTGGACTCAGCGAAATTGAACTGTCTGTCAAGATGCAGACTTCCCGCGGTTAGACGGAAAGACCCCATGAACCTTTACTCTAGCTTTGCACTGGTATCAGGAATGTGATGTGCAGGATAGGTGGTAGGCATCGAAGCGGGGACGCTAGTCTTCGTGGAGCCTCCCTTGAGATACCACCCTTCGCATTCTTGATATCTAACCGCGGTCCGTTATCCGGATCCGGGACCCTGCATGGTGGGGAGTTTGACTGGGGCGGTCGCCTCCTAAACAGTAACGGAGGCGCGCGATGGTGGGCTCAGACCGGTCGGAAATCGGTCGTCGAGTGCAATGGCAGAAGCCCGCCTGACTGCAAGACTGACAAGTCGAGCAGAGACGAAAGTCGGTCATAGTGATCCGGTGGTCCCAAGTGGGTGGGCCATCGCTCAACGGATAAAAGGTACTCTGGGGATAACAGGCTGATGATGCCCAAGAGTCCATATCGACGGCATCGTTTGGCACCTCGATGTCGGCTCATCTCATCCTGGGGCTGGAGCAGGTCCCAAGGGTATGGCTGTTCGCCATTTAAAGAGGTACGTGAGCTGGGTTTAGAACGTCGTGAGACAGTTCGGTCCCTATCTGCCGTGGGTGCAGGAGACTTGAGAAGAGTTGACCCTAGTACGAGAGGACCGGGTTGAACGAACCACTGGTGGACCAGTTATCGTGCCAACGGTAGTGCTGGGTAGCTATGTTCGGACAGGATAACCGCTGAAGGCATCTAAGCGGGAAGCCCCCTTCAAAACAAGGTCTCCCTTGAGAGCCGTGGAAGACCACCACGTCGATAGGCCAGAGGTGTAAGAGCGGTAACGCTTTCAGCTGACTGGTACTAATTGCTCGATAGGCTTGATTTGATCCAGTAACAGCAAGATCTGTTACCACAAATCAATCAACACCAAAAACACATAGACTTGGAAAACAGACAGCCCAAAAGGCTGGCCGATGTTCGCTTCTTCCTCGGATTGGTGGTCATAGCACGAGCAAAACACCCGATCCCATCCCGAACTCGGCAGTTAAGTGCCGTCGCGCCAATGGTACTCCGTCTTAAGACGTGGGAGAGTAGGTCACCGCCAATCCTAGAAAGAAGCGATATCTCTTACGATACCAATAAAAAAAGAACCGTCGCGGGGTGGAGCAGCCCGGTAGCTCGTCAGGCTCATAACCTGAAGGCCGCAGGTTCAAATCCTGCCCCCGCAACCACAAAAATACATAACAATACCAACATCATAGCCCCGCTAACGCGGGGCTTTCTGCATTCGCCCCGCAGAACAATTGCCGCGTCCGTTGCCGCGTTCGAAACTTGCTCAAAGTTGATAACGGGTCCCTTTGGGCCAAACCGTGTTGAGTTGAGCACCCCCCTACCCCCGGGGGGAGGGGTAAAAACGTCCCCCGCCTTGTACAGGGACTGGTACAGTTCCGGGATTTGCTTTGGCAACCACAAGGAAATCTGTTCGACCTACTGCGCTTACGTCTTCCTGCACCGGAACGGATGATGCCGATAGACTAAAGGCCAACAATGCACTAAAAAGTTGCTCGAGCTACCGGATGCGGGCACTCCATGGTGCCCTGCTCGGCCAAAGTGCGAGGTCAATATCTTGTTCCGATTGCATACGATTTTTTTGCTATTTGCTCTGGCTGACCCGGCACTTGCGGAGGATCCAGTCAGCCATTTTGTTGTTTTCGGACATGATGTTAGCCTAACTGAAAGTCAGTGGGACCGCCGCCTTGAAGTTGATGACATAGTGTTAGAGAATGACAGAATAAGCTTAAAATCTATTTTGACGGTGGCGAACACTCCGATTTTGATTGGTTTTTCGGGTGGGTTTTACACTTGCGATGATGCACCTTTTATTGTCACGCTTCGCAAAGATGGCCTCGCAACACTGGACAGACCCATAGCCACGTGCCGGACGACTGAAATGGAGGTTTTAGAGACTGGCCTCATATTCACAACCACGCCAACTCCTGGAACCCCGGGAGGGGTTTGGTCTTGGACGCCGAAAGAAGGCTTCAAAAAAGGCGATGATATTGCCTATGTTCCAGAACACATGGGCTGGGAAGACTTGAGGGAGGGGGCAATCACGCATCCAACTGATGTTTTTCGGTATCGTGAAATTGCCGAACAAGCAGATGAACTTCTTGGGGTTGAACGCGAGGTTTTTCTCGAGCTCTTGTCTGGTCCGGGTTCGGGCCATTTTACAAATGGCCATTATCTGGGAGAGGCTTGTATGGCGCATAATTGCACACGTGCTGGTGCAATGATTTATCTTGATCCTGATATCAAAAGGGTATTCTTGGCTTGGAAGCCTGACGGGCAGGCAACGGAAATAGTTCCGGAATTTATCTATTGGCCAAACGCAGCGCAATCGGCGTTTGTGGAGTGGGAAGCCCAATATAATACAGCGTCGGCGTTCGCGGAGTGGGAATATCATTTGGGAATAACTAATTAACTGCTTATGATGCGCCGAGATCGCATCGTTTAGATTCACAAAATGCTACTTCTCACCTATCATCCTCGATCAATATCTCCCTCTTGCCCACATGGTCCGCAGCCGAGATCACGCTGTGTTCTTCCATCTGCTCGACCAGTTTGGCGGCCTTGTTATAGCCGATCCCCAGTTTTCGCTGGATATAGCGTGTCGATACTCTGCGGTCGCGCGCCACGATGGCGACGGCTTGTTCATAAAGGCTCTTCCACCCCGTCAGAGGGCGGTCGAAGTGACGGCGGCGATGCCCAGAGTGCGGCCTTGGGCGTAGAGCGGTACCGACGCAGTGGGCAGGAAAGCGGTCACTTGGCTTGATCTTAACTTACGTCCTTGCGCTCAAAACCGACCATTCGGTTGATGGAACGGGACTGCAGTCCAACCTCCTCTGGGGAAAGCCTCTGCCGCCGATCATTGACGCCCCCCCAAACGGACACCGGCAGCCTGGGCCGCCACACAAAGACGAAGTAGCAACGACTACCCGGATTCAGCCGCCGGCGATCCCTGCGAGTTCTTGTTCCAAGTCCGCCATTTCGACACCACCAGCCATCAAGTGTCGAATTTGATCATGAGCGATGTCGGCTTTCGTGCCCTGCCCAATCACTTCACCCAACGACAGAAAGGTGAACCGATCCGCAGTCAATTGCGCATGAACTTCATTGTGGGTGATGAAAATGATCGCAATGTTGCCACGGGCCCGGACCCTCATTATGGTCTTGAGGACTTCGAGCTGCTGCTTTTGACCCAAGGCCGACGTCGGCTCGTCCAGGATCAGAACTTTGGCGCCGAAGTAGATTGCCCGAGCGATTGCCAGGGTCTGGCGCTGCCCCCCTGACATCGTGCCGACGATCTGCCTGGCGCTTTTCAGATTGATGCCGATCTTGCGCATCTCATCCAGCGCTATCTGCTCCATCTTCTTGTCGTCCAGGATCCCAAGCCATCTGGGACCAACATAGAGTTCGCGCCCGAGGAAGAAGTTGCGCGACACTGGCATCAGTGGTGCCATCGCCAGATCCTGATAGACAGTGCCGATGCCAACTGCCGCAGAGTCGCGGGGTGAGGAAAATCCCACTTCTTGTTCGTCGACCAGAATTTCGCCCGTGGTCGGCCTGAATACCCCGGATAGGATCTTGATCAGGGTCGATTTACCCGCCCCGTTGTCGCCAAGCAAAGCGTGGACTTCACCAGGATAGACGCTCAGGCTGACGCCATTCAGGGCCGTGAACGGGCCAAATTTCTTGACTACTTTCTTGAGTTCAACGACGGGAGTCATGGATTCTGCCTTCATTTGCTTACCCACTCCGCGGCCAGTAGTTTCGGCACAACACCCTTCAGCGCCACAACGCCGACCAGCACGACGCCCAGAACGATCTGATACGCGAAAATGTTGACGCCCATCAGGATGAGCGCATGTTTCAGGGTTATGAGGGTGAATACCCCCAACACCGCCCCCCAGACCGTGCCAGCACCGCCCAAGAGACTTACGCCGCCGATGACGACTGCAGCGATTGCTTCGAACTCCATGGCGCTGGCCGTCGTTGTCGAAACCGACGACAGGTTGGCGGCAGAAATAACGCCAGCAAATCCGGCCAGCATCGCGCCAATCGTGAACACCTTGACCTTGACCAGCCCAACCGGAATGCCATTGGCACTCGCCGCAACTTCACTGTCGCCGACAGCATGCACGTGATTGCCGAAGCGGGCCTTGGTCATTGCGACAGCATAGAAAAGCACAAGTACCAGGCAAATGCCGATGGAATTGTGCAGCCCCAACGTCTTGCCGCCCAAGAGTTGCAGGAGCCAGTTGCTCTGGATTTCCTCGGCAATCGACAGAGGAAATCCCTCGGTGATCCACTCAACGAGGCCGCGGTAGACGAACAGGAAACCCAGCGTCAGCAAAAGTGAAGGCAGTTTGAAACGCCATACGAGATATCCGCTGAGCGCACCGATCGAGCAGGCGAGTGCCATCGAGAGAAGAAAGGCCAAAGCCGGGCTGATGCCCGACTGCATCAGCATCAGGAAGATCATGCTGACGAAGGCGTAGACGGAGCCGACCGACAGGTCGAACTCGCCCGAGACGATTACGATCGCTGATCCAATGGCAACAATACCAAGCCAGGACACGTCGCGCAGAAGGCTGGGAAGATCGTTGAGCCAAGCTTCTCCGATCAAGCCCCAGAACACCAGGAACAAGGCCAAGGCCGTGGCGGCCACGACGGCTTCCGGCCGGGATGTCAGGTTTTTCAGCATCAACTTGCGACTCCCATACGCGAATTCAGAAGGCGGGGGAGGATCAGGAACGCGATCAACAACAGTCCAACCAGCGCAATGTACCACGATGTCGGGGCGCCCATCATCATCAGCCCGCCCTTGAGTGAGCTCAGCACAAAGACCCCCAGCACCGGCCCCCAGATGGAACCAATGCCGCCCCGCAACGTGCACCCGCCAATCACGGCTGCCGCGATGGTCTCCAGTTCCATCTGAACCCCAGATGTCGAATAGACCGACCCCTCTTGGCAGGCCACCAGAACGCCTGACAGCCCGGCCAGAAACGAGCAAATGATGAAGGCCTTGAGCTTGGTTGCGACCGGCGAAACACCGTTGGCCAGGGCTGCCGTGGTACTGCCGCCGACAGCCCTGATGTGGCTTCCGATCCGGGTCTTGGCTAACAGGAAGGTGAACAGCACGGTCAGGACTGCAAGGATAATGACCGTGGTATTGATGTTCCAGACCCTGTCTTTCAGGAAGAGCACGACAGGATCCCGACGCAATTCGCGCGGGATGGACAGGCTGAACCCCATCGTCGAAATGTACGTCAGGCCACGATAAATGAACATCGAGCCCAAAGTCACGATCATCGATGGAACATTCAGAAAGAGCGATGTCAGTCCGTTTAGCGCACCAATGGTGGCTGCGGCCAGTAGGGCCAAAGCGATTGCTGGGGCAATGCCCAAACCCATTTGCTCCGTAAGCCAAATGAAGATCACGCCTACGAACGCAAAGACCGACCCCACCGACAGATCGACTTCCCCCGAAGTCATCAGCAGGGCCTGACCGATGGCCACAATTCCGATCTGCGCAGTGATCCGAAGGACCGATGGGATCGATGACAGCCATTGGCCGTGAGTCGCAACCGCGAATAGCGCCACGACGAGGATCGCGCCGATGACGACGCTCGTTTCAATTCGCGCAAGAAGTTGTGGTCGTTCTGCCATAAGGGACCGCCCTCAGATTTCAGTCAGGGATTGCACCGGGTCGGTCCGCTTTCGCCGATCATCAGCCCGAGATTAAAGCCGGGATGACACGGCCTGCAGGGGGCCCGGAGAGGGCATGCCCTCTCCGGGTAGTCTATCAGAACGGGGAAAGTTTGTAGTAGGTGTCCTCGCCGAGGATACCCTTCACAATCTCGCCGATGGCAGCAGCATTGCTGGAATCGATGACCGCAGGACCGGTGACGATCGGAGTGATCGGCGCCATCTTGTTTTCGTTGAAATGCAGCAGGATGTCGTAGGCGAAGGGAGCCTGGATCGGGAACTGCTGCCCGAACGAAGCGAGGATCTTGCCCGCGAGGATCCCTTCGATCGACGACGGAGCTTCGTCGGCAGTCAAGACCTTCACGTCGGTCCTTCCCATCTCCTCCAGAACGTCGGTCGTCCACTTGTCGGCAAGGGGCGTCTCGAAGATGGCATCCACGTCCGGGTTGGCCGTGATGTAGGACCGAATGATGTCCTTGGCCTTCTGCGGCTCTTCGCCAATGGCAACCTTGTCACCGGGGACACCCGACGGCATGGCTGCAAAGAAGCCTGCCGCGCGCTGTTCCTGGGCCGCGTGGCCAAGGTGTGCCATGAAATACGCAACGCGTCGCGGAGCGGCGACGTCCTTCAGCAGACGCGCGCCCATGACCCCTCCGACATACTGCTCGTCAGCACCAACCCAGGTCAGGTAGTGGCCCTTGATCTTGGCCTCGTCGTCGGGCGACGGTGGGTGGCCAGTGACCGAGACGAAAGGAATCCCCGCCGCTTCGGCCGCCATCATGCCGGGCAGAAGTGCATCGACGCTGGAGATGTGCATCGTGATGCCATCGGGCTTTGCATTGATCACGGTGTCCAAGAACTTCGCGTGCTCGGCCGGGTCGTATTTTTCGGGGCCGACGTACTTGATTTCCACGCCCGGATGGGCGGCCATGTACACGTCACCGGCGCGGATGTGGAACTGCACGTTAGCGTCGGTCATATCCCAAAGGATGTGATAAAAGACGTATTTCTTGGCATCTTCCGCCGCCGCCTCGGTGGTCGCGGCCGCCATAAACAAAGGCGCAGCCATCAAGGCTGGGGCAGCTGCACCGCCAAGCAAAATATTCCGACGGCTCAAGCCGACTTCCTTGGTGTTATCCGACATTTTCACTCCTCCGTTTCCATGTTCCGTAGTGATCCGACCGGTCTTGGTTTTCTGCGTCGCCCAACTGAGACAGATGGCGAATGCCAGTCCCAACACATCGCCATGCGAAACCGGGTAGTTGGCCGTTTTCACGACAATATCTGTGTTGCCCGCGCTGATAGCGGGCTTGCATTCCCTTGACTGGATTTCCTCGCAGGCTCCCTCCTCCTCAGTGGAATTTGCCACCAGAGCCGCTCAATACTAGTCCCAGATTCAGCATATTGCCGCAACTGACGATCGCTCATATGATATCGAAATGACGAAAACCGCCTCAGAAAGCTTCAAAACGGGAAGCCAGATGCTAGACCCAAAATAGCGTCAGAGTGACACTGAGGCGATATGACGCGGCAACGGGAGGGCCAGTATGGCCAAGATACGAATCGGTGATCTTGCTGCTGAGACGGGCCTCTCGCGGGCCACCGTGG
>Ga0114958_10004209_pt1 | contig 10072 bp, 9 predicted proteins | sample C_130208_EF_Meta_FD_89577 | JGI IMG/M metagenome (GOLD analysis project Ga0114958, IMG submission 89577) | Freshwater microbial communities from Lake Croche, Canada to study carbon cycling - C_130208_EF_MetaG | ecosystem: Environmental > Aquatic > Freshwater > Lake | place: Lake Croche, Canada... | reverse complement strand
TACTGGAATAGTATGCGAATATAATCAAAGTGATATATCAAAAAGTATAAAAAAATTACTTTCTGATAATAGTCTAGCTAGTAAATTAGGCGAAAATGGTAGAGAGATCGTTGAAAAAGATTTTAACTGGCAAAAGACAGCCTCAAATATAATTTCAAAACTAAAGTTATCTAAATAATTTTTTTATATTCATCAAGCATTTTTTCTATACTATAATTTTCTACTACATTTTTTCTGATTCTATCAGCATTCCAAAAACTAATCTTGCCTTCTGGGTACTGTTTTAAGTTTTTGTAAAGCTGCTCATCAGTTGAGTGCATCAATCCGTTTTTATTGATTTTGATATATTCTGATATGCCACCAACATTTGGGCATAAAGCAGGTACGCCCATGGCGCCAGATTCAAGCAAAACGATAGGCAGCCCCTCCATGCTCGAGGTCATGACCAGCAGTGAGGCTGTAGCCAAGAGTTTTTTTGAATTATTGACCTCTCCGATAAGATTTAAATTGCTAATTGAATTTTCTATTTTATATTGATCAATTTTTGGTTTAAGCGGGCCTGTACCTGCCATAATAAAATTAAGGTTTAATTTAATACAATTTTTGGCTAACTTGGCGAACTCTAAGGGATTTTTTTCTTCTGAAAATCGACCTATCCAGATAATATTTTTATTATTATATCTGTTATGCGTGGGCTTACCTCGGCTGGGTTTGTAAAATTCTGTATCAACGCCATTGTGTATTACCTTGATTTTATCGGCGCTATTTTTATATGTTTTAATCAAATATTTTTTTAAGTACTCTGTGACCGTGATATGCAGGTCTATTTGCGTTTCAAACGGCTGCATAAATTTTGGAGCACCCCCGTTGTCATTATTACCTCCTTCGCCATGTAAAATATCTATTATTCGAATGTTTTTTAGACGCCGTTTAATTATAGGCAAGGCCCTATAGCCACTAATGCTGTTTGAAATAATTATCGTATCAATATTATTATTTTTGCAGTACTTGTATATGTAATAAGACTTATTACTTTGAAATATAATGAAGTCTGATATGTGCACAATATTTTTAGTGACCTCTTGAAATATCTTATGCCAGCTATTGTCATTTTCTATCTCAGTAGTAATAAAATGCCAATTAAATTTGTGTTGAAGTCCTGAGGCAATATCCAATGCTACTTTATCTGCCCCGCCGACAGTCATCCACGGCAAAATAAAAAGTACGTTCTTTTTATTATTTTTTGAATGTACTGAGAGTGCAAAGTTTTTTATAATTTTCCTTTCTCTCAAAAAAGGGCTTATTTTTTTAATCTTTATTAAAATCCTGACTGCCTTTCGTAAGGCTTTAAATGGGTACTTTATATAATTTTTACCGATTAGTTCAGAATAATAATTTAAATAATCTGATTTAAGGCTTTTTAGCACCTTTTTTTCTATCTTCCCCCATTTTCTGAGCTTTATTTGGCTTACCAAAAAATTCTCTTTAATGTAAATAACTTTCCTTGCAGAGCCATTCTTGTTGCTCTTCAGGGTTATGGACTCTTCATGTATTCTATAACTTAGCAAGGGGTCATCTATTTTGGCTATCTTAAAGCCATCGGATAGTATCCTAAGCCATAAATCATAATCTTCCCCTGATCGTACATCATTATACTGATAATCCTTATATAGTTTTGATATGGCAAATACCGTTGGGTGCGCAATACAATCCGATATGGGCATAGAATCCTCTATTTGCTTAGGGGTTATGGCTTTTCTATCATCTACCCATACATGCTGAATTGGATCACCATTTTGATCAATTAATTCTACGGTGGTCACTACCAAACTTACGTCTTTGTTGCGTCCTAGAAAGCTAATCTGTTTCTGAAGCCTGTCCTTTTTGGATATATCATCAGCATCCATACGCGCTATGTACTCGCCCTTAGCTTTTTTTATACCTTCATTAAGAGATTTTGCTAAACCCCTGTTCGCTCTGCTTATCAACACAATCCTCGGATCTTTGTAGCTTTTAATTATTCTTAGTGATTTATCTGTAGAGCCATCGTTTATTATTATAAATTCAAAATCTTTGAATGTTTGATTGAGTATCGAATCTATGGCTTCCTTGAGATAGTTTTCGCCATTATACACAGACATGATTATTGATACTTTAGGATTTTCAATACGTTTCATACAGTCTTCTATAATTCTTTCATTTATAAAAAATAAAATTAGGCTTGCTCTTTGGCAGCTGTTTTTCCCATTTCTTAATTAGCCTTACTACATATGCTCTTGTCACGGGCACATCACTCAAATGATTGTGCCTTCTTGCGTATTGCATATAATAGCCTTGCTTTTCAGTAATAATAGCAAAATTCCTCTCAAAAAACCACCTATCAAAGCCTAGCTCGGTAACAATATTTTTATGAAAAAAGCCCGACTTACATTTTTTTAAAAATTTATTTAATATCGCTCCCCTCAAAACATAAAACGTATGCAGATAGTAAATATTACTAGCCTTAAAGGGTAAATGTACAATTTTTTCTAGGTCTTTGTCTAATCTGCCATGTTCGCTCGTAGGCAGTATACTTATATCGAGACCAAAAGCGCCTAGTTTTTTATGACGAATAAAGTAACTTGTAATATTTTTTCTCCTGGCAAAAAAATCTTCAATAAAATACTTTCGTAGCTGATCTCTATCGGAAGTATTTTCTGTTGCTCCTTTTGTATGACCAAACCACACCATACGATACTTAAGGTTTTTTGTCTTCAATAGCTCTAAAGCCGCCTGAAAACCAGACGCATCAGAATCAATAGTTAGGTTTTTTTGTACTTTCTTATAATAAATGTTTAAACTTGATTTAATTATTTCATCCTCCCACTCATCTAATGAGCCATGGTTGATTCCAATATAAATATCACAATTACTAAAATATTTCTCAAAAACTCTTAAAAAGCTTCTGCCTATCTCTAGAGCCCTTGAGTCTGGTATGAACGATGAAAAGACAATTGCATCTTTATCTACGCTTTCTAGCTTCATATCTTATCCCATCTTTCTGGTATTATGTCTGAGGTGTCTATTTTTTTGTTTAAAAACCATAATTTTGGGGCAATAACTACCTTGTCTTTATTCTGCCCAAGCCATGCACCCCACCAACTAAAAGAACTGTTTGCAATTATATTGTGCTTACACTCTATCATTATTCTCATATCTTCAATTCCTGATTTGTTATGGGTTATAAATACTGATCCTTTTGGCAAATCAAAGTTTTTCTTAACCCAATCAATTTCGTCAGAAAATATAAAATACTTAGGGGCTTTTATTTTCTTGCTCATTATGGCTATAGCTTTCTTATAATAGTCTTCGCCCATGAGGCCGTGGAACCTACTTGCGTTTTGGTTTGTGACATAATCACCTCGCCTTACGTGCAAAGACACAGATTCATTTTTGTGTACCATATTTATGATTTCTTTGCTTTTTGTAGATGGTTCATTTTTAATACTAAACCTTTTTAAAATTTCAGGCCTTATATGTTTAAAATATTCTTCTGTCTGAAAGTAGCCTTCTAGGTATTTATTATTTTTTATTTTTTTAAAATTATTGTCGTATTCAAAATGTGGCTCTTTATAGGTATTTAATCTAACTTTCCCAATACTCAATAATCTCTTTTTTATAGAGTCGTTGATAAAATAATATTGATTACTTGTTATAAAATCTTGCTGAAGGCTGAAATTATCTAACTCATAAAAGCGTGTAGTATCCACTTCTTTCATATTTTCAAACCATGATACATCGAGCTTTAAATCGGTATCTAATTTATTGGCGACACTAAGGCCAGCAGCATATTGGAACATCTGGTTACCCAAACCACCCTGAAGCTTTATGACTATCACTTTTTTGAGACTCTTTTGTATAATTTTAAATATTGCTCAGTTATTTTTTCCCAACTATACTTTGACTTCCAGGCCTTATAGCCATTTGTTGCCATTTGCTCCCTTAGCCCCGGGTTGTTATAAATTTTTTGTAGTTCGGCGACGCTCTCTTTTATTTTTGCGTGCGAAAAACCCTCATCATCTTTATAGGTTGGTAGCAATTTACCGCCACTTGTCCATTTTATAATTTCTTTACTATTACCTACGTCGGTTACTAAAAATGGTGTTTTGGCCGCGCAAGCTTCAAAAAGCACAATTGGAGAGGCTTCTATATTTGATGGAAATAAAAACAAATCAGAGGTTTTTAATAAATCGACAGTGTCCTTGCGAACAATATCCTTTACAATTATTTTCTGTTTTTTTAGCTTACTAGTTATGCTTCTGTTGAAGTTTTTAGCCTTGCTTGAGCAGCTAGGCCCGCAACCATCATTTAGCATATTACCAATTATTAGTAGGGTGGAATTTTTAATTTTATCTTTTTTGAAAATCTTAATTGCATCTGCGTGGCCCTTTACGCCAGTATGGCTGCCGATAGTAGTAATTAAAAATGAATCATCTTTTATTCCATACTTGTATCTAATTTTAGAGTTTAGCGGACCATCAAACTCGTCAGCACCTGCTCCATTAGGTATTATTATAGTGTTTTTAACTTTGTGCTTTTTTGCAAAATTAATATCTCGGTACTTTTCTGCCAGGTACACTGTTGCATCATATTTTTTCAATATATTTGGCATTTTCTTGAAGTACTCTTTATATGCAGGGTCATACAGACCAGAAAAACCGCAAGGCACAAATACTTTATTGGCCCTTACTTCATCCATAACTTCAAAGAATAAGTCAGTTGCCCATTGCTGAGCTGCATAATTCATGACTATGTCAAATTCGTTGCTCAGTAAAAACTTTTTGTAGGATTCAGTATCGCCCATATAGCCTCTGACTTCATTGCCAGTAATATCAAATTCCTCTATTTTTACACCATTAATGACTTTGCTTTTACGCTCTTTAAGCTTTGTTGTTGCAACCGTAACATCGTGACCCATAGCATCCATGCGTTCGCTTAGCTGGCGCACAACTTCTTGGGCGCCTCCCTTGAATGGCTCGTAAAACTCTACTGTGTGTAATATTTTCATAACTATATTTTACCTGATATCTTCCACCTATACCTTTCAATTCCGACAGAAAGTTCAGTAAGCCTACCGACTATTTCAATCTTTCTTTTTTTAACTAATTCATTATTGCTGCCATCTGTAAATTTACTAAGTTTATTCATTAATCTGTACATCATTTGGAGATCAGCTTTTTCTGAGCCTGAACTTATGTTGTTCTGATGTATTCTATATTCAGCTAGGACTTTTGGTGTATAGATAAACTTACCCAATAAAGACATTCTAAGCCACATATCATAATCTTCTAAGTAATTTTTTGATTCATTAAAACCACCAAGATCAAGCATTATTTTTTTATTTGCTATTACAGTTAGTGTGGATACAAAATTTTCTTTTAATAGATATTTGAATATATTACCACTATAAGCCTGTTTATTATCTATAACATTTCTGTCTAAGAGATTTCTATTTTCATCTACAACCACGGCATTGGCATAAGAAAGTATATAGTCGGTTTTAAAGTCTTTAAGCTGCACCCGTAGCTTACTATTAATCCATATATCATCTGAGTCCTGAAATGCTACTAGTTCACCTTTTGCTAATTTGAGGCCTATGTTTCTTGGGACTGAAGGCCTCCCCGAATTTTCTATTCTTTTATAAATAATCTTACCTTTAAATTCGGATAATATCCTGGGCGTATTATCTGTAGAGCCATCATCTACAACAATAACCTCATACTTGCAGCCAGGGTTTTTCTGATTCAAGACACTTTCAATACAATCCTTGATATATTTTTCTCTATTGTAGACTGGGATAATTATGGATAGTATCATCTTAAAAAATAGTTATTTAATTTTTTTTATTTTAGCCTTTATTTTTTTAAATAGGTCTATAATTTTATCATTTTTATTTATTTGCAATGAATAATCCTCTTTCCTCAATTTAATCATTTTTAATTTTGATTTTGACGGTTTAGTATATCCGCACTTTCTATATGCCGATTTTGGGCTCAAAGATTTTAGTTTACTAGAAACTAAATCATCTCTAACAAAAAAGGCGTTAACTCCTTTGCTATCACAATACACCAATTAGTAGCCCTTAGCCCTAGCTAATCTATACATAGCTAATAAACTAGCCCCAAAATAATCTGAGCCCCCATCCCAAATCTGATTCTTGTTATACTCTATAGACATTGCCGAATCTATTGATATCGTTGCGTTATATTCAATTACAACCAGCTTTGGGATGTATTTTTTATTAATTGCTTTCCACACCCAAAAATCATTAGAGTCGATATCGATTGAAAGTAAATCCAGATCATTTGGTACTGAATATTTTTTAAATAATTTATTTATATTACCAGCATTAATAAATTCTCTCTTAACATAAGTCGGGTTGTCCTCACCTCCGTCCATCTGTAGAACTTTCCAGCCTTTCTTTTTTAAATACCTTGTATTACACTCTGTTCCGTCTTCTACGCCAAACTCCACAGCAAATTTTGAGTAAATACCAATCCTTTTGAAAATTTCAGAAATAACGCCATCCTCTCCATTTTGAGAATAAACTTTTTTTTTCAAATTTTAGTAAGTTATTTAAATCCACATTATGCCTCATGATTTTAATTTTTTTATTACTGTTAACAAAAAGTAATTGTACTTTTATGTTATTTCAATTATATCACTACCAGTGCCTTTTCTTGAAAACTATATCTTCTATAATACTTAAATCCTGGAGCCTGTTTATTTTATATTTATTATCAATTTTAAGATCTTTAATATAAACATTTTGATTTGCTAAAATATAGGGCTATGGCATCTTTCACCTCTCTTCGCGATCTCCGTATTTTTAGCTAGTAAACTATAGTTATATGAACAGCTTCAAAAGCCTCATAAATTTTTAAAAGATAAAATGTAATAAAATATCTACCTTTTATAATTATGAAACGCTATTGCAGAATATTTATTATTTTTATTGAGGGTATTTATTTTTTTTAAGTCTTTAGACGTGGTGTCCAAAGTTTCCCAGAGGCTCAAGCTGTATGGTTTATCCGTCATTCCCACGAAATAATCTCCATACAATTCGTATTCTGAGAATCCTGAAATACTTTCTCGTTGTATATTTTCAATAATTGAATTATACCATTTCTTCCCATTCATTTTCTCTATATCTCTTTTTAAGCTCTCTAAAACTTTGCTGTCTAAAAGCATATGATGCGAAATAAAAGAAAAGGGCATTTTGTGTTCTAATGATAAAATGCTCTTATTTGCATCATAATAAGGCACGTGATACTGTTCGGAAACCTGAAAAATTGGTCTATTTTTTTTCATAAATATCACGGGTCTTGTAAATACAAGGTCTGCGTCTAATACTAAAATATTTTTTTCTTTTGAAATTTTATCTGAGTTTAACTTTATAAGCATCTGTAGTATCCAGCCAGACCTATCTTCTTTGTTGTGGCTATAATTAATTTTGCCTTTAGATATAGGCAAAACTGAATCCTCGTTGATAAATATGCAACCATATTTTTTTGCTACTGATTTTACTTTTATGGACTTGGAGCCCCCCACTATAAAAATATTATTTATTGGATGTTTAATATATTTTCTAGCATAAAATATAGTCTTGGGGAGTACAGCACTATCCTTATCTACAGCAGGAATTACTATATCTATACTATTATTAGATTTTCCTTTGAAATTATATGATTCATTTATGCCGAACTTTTTTTTGATTATTAGCAATGGCAGTAGAAGCACTCTTTTTAGAGTAGCTCTTTTACTTTGTTCTACATACCATTTTTTTTGTCTTATTATACTTTTTAAATGTATTTTTGTATTTCCTAGCTTTTTTTTATATATAATTTTGGTAATTTTATAAGTTATTTTCTCTTTAATACTTAGTACCTGGGGGTTGATAAATATTGCATCACCAGAATACTGTCCCTCTGCTGTGAAGCTATCAAAAATAAAACCTTTTTTCTCCAGATATGACTTTATGTCTTCAAACAATGGCTGTTCTTTATATATCTGCATGAATTCCACTTCTGTATGAATTATTTTGATATTTTTCAAATTTTTACCAAAACTTTTTAACGCCATCAGTTCTGCGCCTTGAATATCCATCCATAATAGATCAACATTTTTAAAGCTATTTTCCTTCATGGCTTTATCCATTCTTATTGATTTAACTTTTATTTTCTTCTGGACATATTTTTCTATAGGATAATCTCCGCTAGCCTGTAGTATTGATGACGCTCCTGGATTACCATCCTTCCAGGTGGTCTCGGTTTTTTCAGGATCAATTGCATAAAAACTTATAAAGCCATTTTTATCACTTACTGCAGCCTCTATTAGTTTTGCATTTTTGATAGTCTTAATTCTATTTCTGCATATACCTATAGTCTGGGGATTGCACTCAAAAGTGATGATCTTTGATTTAGGATATTGCCTGGCAAACTTAATAGTTTCTCCACAATCTCGTGCACCTATTTCTACTATAGAGTCTATTTTAAATCTATTAACTCTTATAAATTTAAAAAGTTTTTTCTGATTAATTTCCATCTATTTTACTCTGACCATTTTTGTTTCAAATAAAACACCGCTTCTTTTTGGCTTAGGTGCTCTTTTGTATTCTTAATATATAGGTCTTTAACTGTAAAGTATGTTGCGTCGTTTAATATATCTATAATTTCATTTTTTTCTGTAGATAAATCTACTAAGCTAAAATCAAGACTGTAAGTCCCGCCAGTTAAATTCGATGGTGGCAATTCGCAAGTCAGCTTATTTATACCTTTTTTTAAATTATAAACCGTGTTGTTGTATTCACTTTGCATTCTTAGTACCATGCCAGAACCTGTGTTAATTGCTAAATGAATACCTACAGGAAAATCAATTTTTATTGAGCTCTTAATTTTCATATTAATTTTAATTGGTTCAGTACTATCTATCAGGCCTTGTTCATTATTTACCTGATTAGTGACCCCTATGTCGTAGAGCAGGGCTTGGAGGCTCAGGTTTTTTGCCCTATCTCGTTTATATTGTGGCATTTGCGCTGATTCAATTAGCTGTTGTCTTAAATAAATCTGAGATACTTTTTCAACATCTCCCACCTCAGCTACTTTGCCAGATTTTAGCAATACCACCTTACTACAAAGCTCTCTGACTGAAGACATGCTATGACTGACAAATATTACAGTTCGCCCCTCACCAGCAACATCTTTCATTTTACCCAGGCATTTTTTTTGAAAAGCTGCATCCCCAACTGCTAATACTTCATCGACTATTAATATGTCTGGGTCCAGGTGTGCCGCAACTGCAAAAGCTAAGCGCACATACATACCAGAGCTATAAAACTTAACTGGAGTATCTAAAAATTTCTCTACTTCACTAAAAGCAATTATCTCATCGAACTTTGCATCAATTTCTTTCTTCTTCATGCCCAATATTGAGCCATTAAAATAAACGTTTTCACGCCCGGTAAGCTCTGGGTGGAACCCTGTACCAACCTCTAGCAAGCTCGCTACCCTGCCATTCATAACTATCTCGCCAGTAGTTGGCTCTGTAATGCGTGACATAATCTTAAGAAGAGTTGATTTACCTGAGCCGTTCTTACCGATTATACCGATTACTTCGCCTTTATTGATATCAAAATCAATCCCCTTTAGAGCCCAGAACTTTTCTTTTTTCATTATGTGCCCCGTGAGTAGCTCTTTGGGTTTTTTTAGAGTATCAATAATTGCGTCACGAAAAGTAACATTACCTACGCTAGCTTTCATTTCGTGATTAATATTGTAGCTTTTAGAAATATTTTTAACTGTGATTACTGGCTTGTTCATATTATATCCGCAAACTCCCGCTCAGTTGATTTAAAGTAAGCAAAGCCCACCACAAATGACACTAAAGCAACTGCTACTGATATGGTGGTGAGTGGCCAATTGATAGCTGCTGTGCCCAAAAAACTGCTACGCATGGCATTTATTACGCCTGTCATAGGGTTGAGATATAGTATCCACTGATACTGCTGTGGTATTGATGTTATGGGGTATATAAC
>Ga0114958_10004206_pt1 | contig 10079 bp, 10 predicted proteins | sample C_130208_EF_Meta_FD_89577 | JGI IMG/M metagenome (GOLD analysis project Ga0114958, IMG submission 89577) | Freshwater microbial communities from Lake Croche, Canada to study carbon cycling - C_130208_EF_MetaG | ecosystem: Environmental > Aquatic > Freshwater > Lake | place: Lake Croche, Canada... | reverse complement strand
TATACGTATTCATCAGTGCATTTGAATCACAATGTGGTTTGCCCGAAGCACAAGGACGGGAAGAATGCCTCGTTTAGTATGCTCGTTTCGTTTGGGGACTACAAGGGTTGCAATATTGTCGTGGAAGGGGTTGAATATGATGCGAGATACACCCCTATTGTGTTTAACGGTGCGTATTTAGAACACTGGAATACACCGCTAATAAGTGGGACTAAATACTCGTTAGTGTTTTACCATCACAGCGAATGTAAAATTCCAAAAGAGAATTGCGTAGAATCGTTGCCCGAATTTTCTAACGATATATAAATGGTGTTTTGTTTAGACGATTTGAAGAACGGCGATACATTGACAAAAATACAAGTGTTTTTAATGGTAGAAATGAATAAACACCCTTTAACAACCTTTAAGTCATTGAGTTTAGGAGGTCAGCGAAAGTTTAACGAGAAGTTGAACCTTTACATCAACACTTTACCCGCACTGGGAGATGGGTGGGAACTGAAAGTGCAAGATGATTTCAACACTGCGTGCATTGAGGAGTTATACACCAACAAGTTTAAAGCGGAGACTCAGTTTTGCCCTATCTTAAATACCGAACCAATCCGTTTGAGACGGGAAGGCGAGGAAGAAATGGATATAAATACCCCACTTTAGGAATTTTTAGAAATCATTTTAATTATGAAATTAAAATGTTTTGGTATATATATATGTCAATCAACAGTATTTTCGCTGGTTCTACCCCACACAGTAGGGACACAATCCGCCAACAGTATTTAAACAATATGGCGTTGGATATTGCCAATATGACAAAGAACTTAAACGCCAACAAACTATTTAAGGCGAATGGGACAACTGGGTCAGCCCCGCCCGACACACGCTCTGCTACGGAAAAACTTGCAGATGTAGAAGGGTTAAGGCAGTCTGTAAAAACGGGATTGCGAGAAATCACCACTCCGATAGAAGCGGACAATATTATTGCCGAAATTACGACACCCGAGTTGGAATATTTAGCACAGAACTTGCCGTTTATCATAAAAGATTTGAAACCCAAATTTGCACTCGGTGTTCCCGCTGGTTCTTTTGTGCCTTATTTGCGAAGAATGTTGCGAGACAATATAGCAAACGAAGGAATAGCATATGGTTTGACAACAGCCCCGAATGTTGCTGGTGGTGTTGCAACAACTGGGGAAGAATATATGGATAAAAACGAGTGGCGAGACTTGGTAGGAAGCGTTCAAGATTATCCTACAACTGGTAATCAAGGAGAGCAAAATAAATACAGTGCGTTAATGGCAAAAATTGATTCAATGGCAGAAATGACCCCTACGCACGCAGACCGTGAAATGGTTGCAAGTTTGAGAGACCCCGATATATTAGATAATTATGACGATATAGTCGCTCAAATAGGACAAAATTTACCCTTTACCCGAGACCTTGAAAGAGCATTAAAATTACCAACCCTCGCACAAAAAAATAAGACTTTAAGTAATCTGCTTGATGGAGTTAATTTAGCACAATTGCGAGAATTGCAAGAGTATTTAGGGGGAGTGCGAGAAACGTTAGACCAACAATCCGCCGAAGAGCAAAGGCTACTTTTTAGAGAGCAACAGTTTAGAGAAAGTCCAGAAGATTTTGATGAACGCATTGCTCGTGAGAATCCAGTAGGGGCAATCCCCACCCTACAAGCACCCGAAGTGATTTTTGGTGATGCTCCAAGAGTGGAAAGTAGAGGAGCACTTCCAAGAACTTTTGGGGAGGACATACTTTCTCAAACCCCCGCATCAATCGGTCCGCAAAGACAAGTTGCAACTCAACAAGAGGACTCTGATTTGCCCGACGCATATGTTAATGACCCCGATAGAACTGACCTTGGATACACCGATTTAGTTGCTCCCAATAAGGGAAAAACATTGTCCTACGATGATTATTCCCAACTGCATTACTACGCCAAACAACAAATGCTTTTAGCATATGCTGATGCGGGAATTTTTAATGATATGGATGCTGGGTTTAATCATTTGATTAATGCTATTGCAGATGGATACGAAGTTCCCGAAAGAGCAATGGATAATGAGTATAGGAAGTTTGATAAAGCGAATTCTCTGTTTAAGGGCGATGTAGAATTACCCGACCGTGGAAATAGAGGGGCAGAGGATTTGTATTTCGGTGATATAAAAAAACGGTTAGAGATGCACCGAGAACCCGAAGACGAAAGTGGGTTTATGTGGGCGGGCGAAAGTGCAGACCCAACATATGACCCAAATGAGCGAACCCGAATGGGACGTGAAGACTTTAACGCACCACAACCGCCCGACGAACCATACCCCGAAGATATTCCGCCTCCACCACCAATGAGTAAAAAGGCAAAACTGAATAAATTTATGATTCGTGAAAGATTGATGCGAGGGGATTACGATGACTACCCCGATTTCAAAGAGGTTGCAGAACTAATTGTTAATACAGACAGAGTGGAAGACGAAGATATTAATAATTTCCTTCAAGCATTTATCAAACTACAAATGCAAGAAGAAGAAGAAGGAACAAGAATGGGAGGAGAAGACGTGAATGTTGGACGACCAGCGGAAAAATCCACTGCATCAGCAACACCAAATCTTGCCGAGTTGTCAGCATTTCAAAGACTTTATACACCACAAAAAATAGCAACATTGGAATCATTGAGAGACGATAGAGACCTTGGACTTTCCCTTAAAATAATAAGACGAGTAAATGCTCTTGCATCAGCCCCACGACCACAAACGTTGGATAATTTATACGACGATATATTGACTGAATTGGGGCAAAATCAACCACCTACTGAATTAGAATTAACGGGAGTATCGGGTGCTAAAGCAGAAAAAGAAGCCCCAGCATCTCCCAAAGGGATTGCCTCACTCAAAAGCGGTAAAACAACAGAGGAAGTTTCTTCTATAGCGGGAACAACTGGGTCAGCACAAAAAATGGTTCCTCCTCCCGTGTATCCCACAAGCGTCAGTGCGTTTCATAAAGTTCAAGGAGGTAATGATACAAAAAGGGCAATTATTGAAAAAGCATATCACGAACAAATTTTAGACACTGACCCGATTTACGACAAAGTGAGTGGAAAACTTATTGCAGAAATTAGTGATGAGACCCACAATTTAATTCAAAGTTTGTTCCCCGCTAATTATAAGGGTGGCGATTTTATACCCGAAAAAACTACTGGTGCGGTCTTGAAAAAAGCATACGAAGGAATATTCAAAGTGTTAGAGGCAAAAAAATTATTGGGAACGGGGTTAGGACTTGGTATGCCCGTCCCACACCACGTGTTGGGTCCCAACGGATACGGTATTAAACCAAATCAAGGAAGACCAATGATGCAAACGATGGGCGGGTCATTACATCATACCAAATCCGCACCAATGGGTGAATGGGGCGGAAAATTACCAACGAACAAGAAGAAAGGCAACATCATATTTGGAATGGGTTTAGCAAGACCAACACAGCCGTCCCCACGTATGGGTAAAAACGTCAATTTGGCGGGAGGGATTGAAGCAGAACCGTCTTACGTGAAGTTTGGAACACACTTGATTAACAAGCACCGTTTGAAAGACAATGTGGTAATGATGCGAACGATGAAGGGCGGTGCAATCGTGAATATTCCTACGCAAAAGGTCAGCGGAAAACTGGCGAAAGTCTTGCATTGTATCAGCGGAGGTGGAATCCCCCAGTTTGAAAGTGTGATGGATTTAGCAGACGAGGATAAAGCACTCTTACACCGCATTACCAAGACCAGCAAAGTAAGCGACCGTCTGTCCGTTCCTAACCCTAATAAGACCAAATTGGAGGAAGAGGACAACCGTTTCAATATCCTTCGTGGGGAGGTCTCAATCGGCAACGATGCCCCCGCTGTTATTAAGGAGTTTAAGGTGTTGCTCTTGAAGTTTATGCGAGAGGGGCGAGTTCCTACGGGGCAAGGCAAGGCGATAATGGAGGAATTGCTTTTGATGGGTTATTAAGGAAATTAACAATATATCTTTTAGTGCGGTAAATACTTAAATAAAAAATGTTTTCTTTAAGTATAGGAAATGGGGAAAGTGTATGAGATTGTTTGCAACCAAACTGGCGAAAGATATATCGGCTCAACTGGACTACGAATGTGTTTAAGGAAGGCACTACACAAAATGAAGACGAATGGGTGCAAGTCAAAGCAGATAATAGATAGGGAAGACTACGTGATTAATATTTTGCAAAACAACATCCCGAAGGATATATTAAGGCAAATAGAACAAACGTGGATGGATAAGTTGGAGTGTGTGAATGAGCGTGGGGCATACGTAGCACCCGAAGTTCAAAGGGAGAAATGTAGGAAATATCAAGAGGAGTGGTATAAAGACCCAGTGAATAAAGCACTTAAAAAGGCGAAATACGAGGAGAACAAAGAAACGATATTGGCAAAGGCAAAGGCGAAATTTGAGGCAAACAAAGAAACAATGACGGAGAAGCGAATTGCTTACTATAACAGCAATAAGGAGAAAATTAGGGAATACCAAAAAAACTATCGGGCAATGAAAAAGGCGGAAAAGGAATCCCCAGTTTAGGATTATTTTGTTGGTAGTATGTATAATGAATTTCCCGACCATTCAAACTGGAGATAAGCAAGACCACTGGAAGACGCAAACAGCCTCATTTGGTAATCAAGTGCCGTTTTATTTTGGAGGTAGTGCAGTGCCATTCGTTATAGGCACTCCAAAGTTCAAACCCATTAAGACTACAAACATCACCGTCCCCGAAATGAAAATCAACCAGCAGATTCTTCGGTTTCAAAATTAATTCGGCAGTTTAGGCAATTTAAAAATGTTGAGACAATATATAGATGCCCTCCACCATTACTTTTACCTCACGAAACATTGTCCCGAATAGCAATAACAACACGCTAATCTATCAGTTCCCAAGCAGTGTGAATTTTGACAATCATAGTGTAGCAGTCGCACAAGTCAATATGTTTTACAGTTGGACGAACATTAATGCCTCACCATTAAACAACAATAAGTTTAGTTATACCTACAATACTGGAGCGGGTCCCGTGAATTTCAATGTGGTTATTCCCGACGGGATATATGAGATTACAGACCTCAATAATTTCTTGCAATTTACCTTCATTTCAAATGGGACATATTTGATTAATGATGTAGGGTCTTATGTGTATTACATTGAATTTCTTTTAAATCCTACCCTATATGCAGTGCAGATTAACACTTATCCTCAATTAACCTCACTGCCCGTAGGTTGGACGAATCCCAGTGGTCTTGGTCTTGGTTCAACAACCGCCAATCCTACTATCACATTACCAGCAAACTTTAACGAGATTTTAGGTTTTCCAGCGGGATATACCACACCCCAACCAGCCATCCCCAATACTATCTTTAGCGTTCTTTCTACCGTTGCTCCGCAAGTCCAACCCAACCCGTCCATCTTCCTTTCTATGAATTGCATTCAAAACATATACGCTATACCAAGCAGTATTATTTACGCCATCACTCCCGTCACCGCAACGGGAACGCAGATAAGCGACAGACCGAATCAGTATTCTTGGAATCGGTTGTTAAGTGGAACTTATAACCAGTTGCGAATTCAGTTGCTCGGCACGGATTTAGGAGGTATTAATATTCTTGACCCAAATATGACAATCATTTTGCTAATCCAAGACAATCGGGTAGAAAGCAATACCAAAGGGTAGGCGTTAAGTTTAGGAAAATATAACCTCATTAGAACATATAATATGAACCAGCAAAGCGATATTACCGAGCAGTATTTGAATAAGTGTTTTGACGATTTTAGCAAGGAACAGATGCGACTTTTGAATGAGATGAAGGGAGCAACAGACGATGCAAAGGATAAAGACGTGCAGAAACAATTGACGTTGTTGAATACATTGGTCTCCGCTTGTTTAAGATTAAGGAACTTGAAGAAGGCATTGATTGCAAAATCTAATTTGTAGTAATTTTTTTCACCCCAGTATATATATGTTGTATAATCCACGCTCAATGAATAAGAGAGGTTTAGTGAAACCAAGAGGACAGACAACCCATTTAATGGGAGGTGCTATTTTACTTAACAAGGGTGGTGCTGGTGTAGGGAGTTCTTACCCCAGTGTAGAGGCATACCACGCAATTACTGGTCGGGGGCTAAGTGATAAAATTAAGGCACTGATGGTTAAACCCATTTCTGTCAAGAAGAAAAACATTAAGTTCAATATGTAAGGCACCCCCAATAGTTTAGGAAATTCAATTCAAATAAAACAATTAGTATGATTCCCCAGTTTTTTTTTGTTGGGTGATTATATATGAGTGCCGATAGTTTAGTCTTTGATATGTCGCAAGTCAGCGATGCTCCCCCCGCCGTGTTTGTCCGTAAAGATTGGTTGAATATTCTTGACAATCAGTCGCAGAATTACAGCGGGAATCAGTGTGTTATAGACACTTCGCAACTTGCGAATTCCAATAAATATATGAATTACCGAGAGGCATACCTTTCTATCCCACTTTTAATGACCCTTAACGCTACTACTCAAGCGACGGACAACTTGAGACCCGCTACTGTGTCTTGCGACTACGCCCTTGCATTGTCTGCTTGGTCTGGGTCATTAATCCACTCCTTAACTTTAGATTATAACGGAACCACTATCATTCAGCAGACACCTCTGCAGTCCATTTGGAATGTGTTTAAATTGCAGTGTTCTTTGTCTTGGGGCGATGTTATTTCTCAAGGTGCAACCATTGGGTTTTTCCCCGATTCTGCTTTGTCTTTTGCTTATCAGCAAACCGCTTCATTGAACGGTATTGGTATTTGCAATAACGTAAATGCTCCAGTTGTTGATGCCCCAGTTGTATCGGGTGCATTGAATTCTTATCTTTCTGCAAACAGAGGTATTGCGAAAAGACAGATGCTTACCAACTACGACCCCGCTGGTTTAACTGGCGTTGCTGGTTCTCAACCCTTTAGTTCTCTTTTCACTGCTACTGCTTGTCAGCAAGCATATAAGTCTTTCGTTTTGACTAAAATTGACGGTGTGGCTGCGACTTCCAAGGGTGTTTTCCAGCAATGTGCGATGGTGCAAGTGAAACTCAAACATCTTCATTCCTTCTTTGACAACGCCCCTCTCCTTAAGGGTGTCTTTATGCGTTTGACTATGAATTTGAATAACACTTCTTTTACTTTTACTTCTGCTGGTGCGGGAGGTGTAATTACCCTTGGTTCAGTGACGAGTGCTTACTCTGGTGTTAATCCTCTAATGCTTTGTTCTGCAAGTGCTGGGTCGGGTAATGCCCTTACCTTCTTGGGTGATTCTTACATTGCTTCAATTGCTGTTGGTGCGAGACCTCTTGCTTCGGGTGTTGCTGGTGCTACTAATGTTGCCAATGGAACTCTCGCTCAGTCCATCACCCTTAACGTCCCCGCATATACTTTTAACCCTACCTTTGAAAGTTCTTATCTTGCTTCTCCCGTGAAGCGGATAGAATACACCGATATTTACCAGTATCAAGTGCAGAACATCGCATCGGGCGGATACGTGAATCAACTTATTACTAACGGTATTGCTGGAATTGTTGGCGTGCTAATCGTCCCTTTCCTTACACCAGTTGCGACTGCCCCCGCCAATCTTGGTATTCAAGTTCCCCAAATCCAGTCTCCTTTTGACACGGCTGGTTCGGGAACAACTGCTCCTCTTGCTATTTTCACTAACTTTAACGTGGTGGTTGCGGGTCAAAATATGATTTACAACACCGAGAGATACACCTACGAGCAGTTTATCAATCAGCAATATGGACATCTTGCAGTCAATGGTGGTTTGACGGATGGTCTCACCAGTGGATTAATAGACCAACTCAGTTGGGAAACCAACCAGTGCTATTGGTGGGTGGATTGCTCCCGTATGTTGCCCGTAGAGGAACAAGTGCCGAAGTCTGTGAATATCATTGGAAACAACTTGTCTGCCCTTGCTCTTGACCTAATCGTGTATGTGGAATACAAGTGTGGTTTGTCAATTGACGTGCTTTCGGGTGCTCGTGTCGCTTAAGTCTGTGAGCGTATATGCAGACAAAATAATTTGACCTAAAATATAAATAATACCATTTTTTAATATCATATACACCCCCCTATGAGTAATCGCATTTCAAGAGTTATTTTGAAATGCGGTGTGGGAAAGAAGTAATCCGTCAGACCCATAATCTGAAAATCGGCGGGGCAGAACCGTCCATCGCAAAAACACGAATACATACAGCAACAACAACTTTTACTATTAAAAAAACCACTCTGTATTCAGCACGAGCAAGATTCAATTTTTTAGTGATTTCAATTTTTTTAGAATATTAAAAAAAATTGAAATGGAATTTCTTGATAATTAATGTCCTCAATTATCCAACAAACATATACAATAATGAATACTGAAATTACTATGCAAGAAATGCAAGACGTTAGAAATGCATTCAACCTTAAAAAACATCAAACTATAGAAGCGATAAGTAAAATCAATGCGGGAGAAGCAGATACAGAATTACGAAGAATCGTAGCAGAATTGGAAGCAGAAGGATATTCAGTGAAGGTGAGACGTGAAGGCAATAACGTTTATATTGACAAGACAAAGAAACACAACTATACCAAATCAATTGACGGGCACTTTTGGATTGAATACAAAGGCAGAAACTTTGATATAACTACAGACGATATTGCAAAAAAAATGAAAAAAAACAAGCACCGAATGGTGTATCTACCCGTGGCTGATGAACTGGCACAAGGGTTTTACGACAAGATTTATAACCGTTTGCGAGACACTCATATTGCAAAGGGATATGATTGGAACGAATGGATTGAGGACGTAGTGGAATCGCACGAGAGGGGCGAATTACGTGATTACGATTGCGTCCAAGCGATAATCCTATTGAAGACAAAATATGGAGAACAAGCAAAAGTGCGATACGGTCAAGTAGGGGCACTACGCAGTGATGGGATGGTGGATTGGTATTTCGGTCATCCCGACGATACGCAAGACGAATGGGAAAAGGGCGATGATGCAGTGTATAAAAAACATTTAAACCCAGTGTCAAATTACCCACATATTATATACGACCCGAGAACGCCCGCTTCGTGCAAGAAACAAAAACCAAACGAAATATGCCTATGCGGTTCAACTAAAAAATTTAAAGTATGTTGTGGCAAAATGTGGTAAAGCGTTCTCCACTTTATAGGTTCTCCACTTTCATTACTCAACTGATTTCCTTAATTATCCACTGTTTTTTTTGCATTTTAATAAGATTATCCCCCTATAAATACCCTAAAACCCTATATATTCTACTTATTTTACTATTATTTTAAGATTATTAAGATAAAAGTGGAGAGTTGAGTTGAGTTGTGTATTTGGAGAGGTTCTTGAAACATAGGCAAAACAGAAAGCGAATCCGTAATGTTTAACGGATTACCTATAAAGTAGTCCCTATAGGATTGCAACCTCGGGATTGACTCAACTGCCCTTTTTCACAACTTTCCAACTGATTTTAGTTTAGGAAAAGATATACGCCCCATTATCTTTATTTTTTTTCGCAAGAGTATATATACAATGGAAAACGCATCAGTCCCCTTTATGGAACACCCTTTCCACCAGATTAAGATTAAGCACGTCAGCGACAAAGTGAGGTCTCGCCTCCGCAACGGGCACGCCGTTCGTATTACCCCCACTGAAGGCGAAGGTCTTAACCTCATCGTGCATTCCCATCGTTTGAATCATATGACCCGTTGTATGAAAGGCGGTAAAGGAGCACAAGTTCAATTACACCCCGAAGAGATTGAGGCGAACAAGTCAGTAGAAGGAGAGGGTATTTTTGGTAAGAAAGCAGATAGTTTTTTGAAGAAGCACGGCGTCAAGAAACTTGCATATGCGGTAGGCAGTGCAGTCAAACCATTCGCCCAAAAGGCGATTACCAGTTTAGGAGCAATTGGCGACACATACGCACCCGGACTCGGTAGTTTGGCTGCCTCCACGGCGAACGATTATTTGGATAGACCCGAGGAATACCAAAAAATGGTGCGAGACGAAATGAAAGGAACTC
>Ga0114958_10004205_pt1 | contig 10082 bp, 7 predicted proteins | sample C_130208_EF_Meta_FD_89577 | JGI IMG/M metagenome (GOLD analysis project Ga0114958, IMG submission 89577) | Freshwater microbial communities from Lake Croche, Canada to study carbon cycling - C_130208_EF_MetaG | ecosystem: Environmental > Aquatic > Freshwater > Lake | place: Lake Croche, Canada... | reverse complement strand
GGCCGGGCGTGGCCGACTGTTGTAATTACCCGCCATTACAAACCCGTAAGCGCCGGCTGAGTCAATGGCCAAAATATCGCCCTCGGCAAGCGCCAACTGACGGCCGCGTGCCAGCCAGTCGGCACTTTCACAAATGGGCCCAACCACGTCATAGAGTGTTGCCTCGGTTGCCCGCTCGGCAACAGGTAACACACCATGCCACGCTTCATACAGCGCCGGGCGCATCAAATCGTTCATCGCCGCATCCACAATGGCAAAATTGCGTGCCTCAGTATGCTTAAGATATTGCACCGTCGTGAGCAACACCCCAGCGTTGCCAACGAGCGACCGACCCGGCTCAAGCACTAATTGCAAATGCCCATAACCCCGCGCTTGCAGTTGCTCAAAGACTTTGTCGAGCAACACCTTGGGCGCGAGCGGGGTTTCGTCATCATATCGAATACCCAAACCGCCCCCAAGATCTAGATGTTTGAGCGTAATGCCAGCGCTTTTGAGTTGATCAACCAGCTTCAGTAACTTGTCTAAGGCGTCAAGGTAAGGGCTCACTTCAGTGATCTGCGAGCCGATGTGGCAATCAACTCCCACGACAGAGAGAGCGGGCAAAGACACCGCCAGTGTGTAGGCGTTGAGTGCCTCTTCGATCGCGATCCCAAACTTGTTTTCTTTAAGACCTGTTGAAATATAAGGATGGGTTTTGGCGTCGACATCTGGATTGACCCGCAGCGAAACCGCTGCGACTTTGCACATTGCCGCCGCAACCTCAGACAAGCGCCTCAGTTCAGGAAGCGATTCGACATTGAAGCATTTGACGCCGACTTCAAGCGCGGCCTGCATCTCCCAGGCTTGCTTACCAACACCCGAAAATACCACCTTGGCGGGTTCGGCCCCAGCGGCGAGCACGCGGGCAAGTTCGCCCCCAGATACGATGTCAAAACCGCTGCCTAGACGTGCAAATTCTTTCAAAACCGCGAGGTTTGAATTGGCCTTCATGCCAAAGCATACTAAGACCTCGTGCCCGACGCAGGCCGCTTGGTACGAGGCCCAGGCTGCAGCCAGCGCACCGCGCGAATACACATACAAAGGTGTGCCAAGCTCTTGGCCCAGCTCAGCCAGGGACACGCCCTCAGCGTGAAGCTGGCCCGCTTGATAGTGAAAAAAAGGAGCGCCCGCAGGCGAAACAAGTTGAGCGGTCATGTTGTGGCTATGGGTATTCAAGGTTTAGTACGCGATTTGGGTAACAATGCAAGCAAGAAGCGCGTAGATCAAGAAGCGCGGTGAAAGCTAAGTGCGCAGAAAAAGCGAAGTACGTGAAGAAAGCAACTAAGTGCACGACCATAAGGTAAGTGAGGTAAAAATTTTGGGCGCTGTAGTTGCCTTAATCAATGACAACTGGCGTTGGGATCAGCATTAAATCTTCATCAAAAAATGGCACTACCATATCTTGCTCGTCCGGGATTACGCCGTACATTGAAAAAGGCGTCGTGTAGGGCTTGGGGTCAGGGGTTTTCAAGGGCAAATACAGCGGGCCTTTGAAGCCGCAGCCTGCGACCAACACGGCAAGTGTCAGCATCGCTACAATGCGAGCACTTTTGTGGTTGTCGGTTTTGCTGATCACTGCGCGCTCCGTCAAACGTGAGGATAAGGATTATGAACGATACTGAATTTCATGCTCGGGTGACCGCACTACTAGATGCGGTTGAAGCCCAAGCCGACCACTGGTTTGATCAACTTGACCTTGACGTTGAAACCAAACGCCAAGGCAATGTACTGAATCTGATTTTTGAAAACGGCCATCAAGTCGTGATCAATAGTCAGGCACCGCTACACGAAATGTGGCTCGCTGCCAGAAGCGGCGGCTTTCATTATCGTTTTGACGGCCAACACTGGAAAGATACCCGTGGTGGTGCCGATCTGCACGATACTTTATCTCAGGTTTGCTCGGATGCAACAGGCAAACCCTTGAAAGTCGTATTTTAGTTAGCCAGAGCCGGATTGGGGCGATTGGTGTCAATATTGTTTAAAAAGTCGCCGAGCGAGTCATTTTTTTCGGCGGTGCCGAGTTTCATAATGGCCTGGCCAGGTGGAAACTCGCTGAAATACATGTTGCCGCCGTCAATAATTAACCCCTCAGGTGGTGGGGCGCGTTTTTGTTCTGGAAACGCTTTGAGTGCATTTTGCATATAGCCTAACCAGACGGGTAGCGAAGCGCCGCCGCCGGTTTCGCGCGAGCCAAGCGATTTCGGTTGGTCATACCCCATCCAAGCGACGCCCACCAATTGTGGCGTGTAACCCGCAAACCAGGCATCCACAGAGTCGTTGGTGGTACCTGTCTTGCCAGCTAAGTCACCACGTTTAATCACTTGGCGCGAGCGGGCTGCGGTGCCAGAGGTGGCGACCCCGCGCAGCAAATCATCCATCACATAGGCGGTGCGGGCATCAATCGCGCGCGCGGCAGAGTCGCCTGCCAATGTGGGCCGAGCTTGCATAATGACTTGACCGTTGGCATCGGTGACTTGGTCGATTAGAAAAGGGGTAATCCGGAAGCCGCCATTGGCAAACACCGAGAATCCAGCTGCAAGCTGCATTGGGGTGACCGCGCCCGAGCCTAGTGCCATGGGCAGGTAAGCAGGGTGACGTGCTTTATCAAAACCGAAGCGAGCAATATAGTCTTGGGCATATTTTGGCCCGATTGACTGCAAAATACGGATGGACACCATGTTTTTAGAGCGGGCAATGGCCTCGCGCATGGTGAGTTTGTCGTCGTATTGCCCACCGTAATTTTTGGGCGACCACGCTTTTGAGCCCGTTTGCTCGGCCGTCAACTCAAAAGGTTGATCAGAAATCACCGTACCAGGGGTTAAACCACGCTCAAGAGATGCGGCATAAATAAACGGTTTGAACGCCGAACCAGGCTGACGCCAGGCTTGGGTTACCCGGTTAAAGTTACCGTGGTAAAAGTCAAACCCCCCCACCATGGCGCGGATTGCCCCATCTTGCGGAATCATCGAGACAAAGGCAGATTGCACCGTCGGAAGATTTAGGATCTCCCAGTATTCGGTGCTTTTGTGCAGGTAAACGACCGAGCCACGCTGCAGGCGCAGTTCGTTAGGCGCTTTAGGATTAAGCGCACGGGCAATCACACCCAAGGCTCTTTTATCTTTAATTGAAATGATATCGGTTGAACTACGGGCGACTCTGACCTCGTCGGGCTTAACCGAGAGCACCACGCCAATCAGCATTTCGGTGCGGTCTGGATGCTTGTCAAACACGCCATCTAAAAATTCATCAAGCTTTGCAGTGTTATTTTCAATGCCAGCGGGCATATTGAGCTGCGCCTCGGGCCCTGGGTAGGCTGCGCGACGTGTGTAATCAAGCACACCTTCGCGCAGGGATTCGTAGGCCCACTGCTGATCTTTTGACTGGATCGTTGTGTAGACATTTAAACCGCGCGAATAAACGTTGTCAGGGTAGACGCTGATCATGAGTTGTCGGGCTAGCTCAGAGACATATTCGCCGTGCACCGAAAAGCCACCGGCGGGGGTTCCTTCGGCCGATTTGATGACGACAGGCTGTTCGAGCGCTTTTTTGTATTCAGCCTCGGTTAAATAGCCCAGTGAGTGCATACGACCAAGCACGTAACGTTGGCGTAACACGGCGCGCGGTTTATTGGCGATTGGGTTAAAGCGTGAGGGTGCTTTTGGGATACCGGCCAGCAAGGCGGCATCTGCAGGCGTGATCTCAGAGAGAGGCTTGCCTAAATACGTGCGTGACGCAGCAGCAAAACCATATGCGCGGTTACCCAAATAAATTTGATTCAAGTACAGCTCAAGGATCTGGTCTTTGCTGAGGTTCGCTTCAATTTTGAATGTCAGCAAAAGCTCATAAAACTTGCGCGAATAAGTTTTTTCAGACGATAGATAAAAGTTGCGGGCAACCTGCATGGTGATCGTGCTGGCGCCCTGCGTTTTTTGCATTGAGATCAGGTTGGTTAAGCCTGCGCGAACGACCCCAAACCAGTCGACGCCGCCATGCTGGTAAAACCGGTCGTCTTCAGCAGAGAGAACGGCTGATTTCATGACATCAGGAATCTCGTTAAAACGCAGCACGTTGCGACGTTCTTCGCCGAATTCGCCGATCATGACTTTGTCAGCGGTAAAGATACGCAACGGGACACGCGGACGGTAGTCTGTCATGGCCGTCAGTTCTGGCACATTTGGCCAGGCGAGCGCTAGCGCCATGGTGAACAGTAAGGCACCACACAGGGCTAAGCCTGCCGATAAAATGGCAAGTTTAAGAAAAAATCCAATGATCCAGGCGCCACGCTTTGGGGGCTCGTCGGGTTCGTCGTTGTCGTAGGGGTCGGTGTATTTGCTCATTACTTGCCAGTTTAACGGAATGCGCAGAAATTCTCCCCATTTAGGGGCATAGTTGAAGTAGTTTTTTAGGAGTATTTCTCGAGTGAGTTTGGGGTGTATGGCGGTCAATGTGATAATCACGCTATGAATAACGCGTTGACCCCCGAATCGCCTCACAGTTGCGAGCCAAATGCCTCGAGCACGGCCCACGATTTGTCTGCGCAGCAAAGCGCCTGGGCAAACCATACCCCTGTTTTTTTGGTCGGGATGATGGGTGCTGGCAAAACTACAATTGGCAAGAGTCTGGCAAAAGCGTTGCATCGCGAGTTTCTTGATCTCGATCACGAGCTCGAAGCGCGTTGCGGGGTTCGAATTCCGATTATTTTTGAAATCGAAGGCGAGGTGGGTTTTCGCAAGCGTGAATGTCAAGTGTTAGACGATTGCACGCTACGACCAGGGCTTGTCATGGCCACCGGTGGGGGTGCAGTGTTGGCCCCAGAAAACCGTCATGCCTTAAGTACGCGTGGCGTGGTGGTTTACCTTAGAGCCAGCGTTGACGAACTGTATCGCCGAACCGGGCGCGACCGCAATCGCCCTCTGCTAGCCACAGCAGATCCGCGCGGCACCTTGCGCAATTTGCTCGAGTTACGCGAACCGCTGTATCGCGAGGTTGCCGATGTTGTCATGGACACAGGTTCGATCTCGGTTACACAACTTGTGGCTCAACTAGTTGAGCGCCTCAAACAAATTGATAAGGCGATTGACCGACAGGCCCAGCGCCACCCCGAGAACTCATCCGAGAACATGCGGGCAGATTTCACTGCCAGCTATCCACCAGAGAATAAGCCATGCACACCGTAGATGTCGCGACCCCAGGCGGGCACTATCCGATCCGTATTGCCCCAGGGCGTCTCTCGGCTCTGGCGCAAACGATTCCGTCTGACGCCACCTCGATCGTGCTCATCACCAATCCGGCCGTGCAGGCTTTAATGGGCGCGCAGGTCACGCAGGTGCTCGCAACAACTGGCAAGCGCCTTGTGCCGGTACTTTTGCCCGATGGCGAAGCCTATAAAACGCTCGAGACGCTCAACCTGATTTTTGATGCAATGCTTGGTGCGCAACTTGATCGGCGCACTGTGATCGTGGCCTTGGGTGGTGGTGTGATTGGTGACATGGCAGGGTTTGCTGCTGCAGTCTATCAACGGGGTGTGCGCTTTGTACAAGTGCCTACGACGTTGCTTGCCCAGGTGGACTCTTCTGTTGGCGGTAAAACGGCAGTGAACCATCCTCTGGGTAAAAACATGATTGGCGCCTTTTATCAACCAATCGCGGTTGAAATTGATACCAGTGTGCTCAATACGCTTCCCGACCGCGAAATGTCTGCGGGACTCGCGGAGGTGATCAAGTACGGTTTGATCCTTGATCCAGAGTTTTTTGAGTGGTGTGAAAAAAATGTAGCGGGCTTGCGGGCGCGCGATCCCGAACTTTTGGCGTTCGCGATCCGTCGCTCGTGCGAGTTCAAAGCCTACGTTGTTTCACAAGACGAACGCGAAACCGGGATGCGCGCCATTTTAAATTTGGGCCATACGTTTGGTCATGCTATTGAAGCAGGCTTGGGGTACGGTGACTGGCTGCATGGCGAGGCTGTTGGTTGCGGGTTGGTGATGGCGGCTGATTTGTCTGCCGAGCTGCTTGGTTTTTCGCAGGACGATGTGCAGCGTGTGCGCGCCTTGGTGCGCGCGATTGGTTGCCCTGTACTTGGACCCCGACTTGGTGGCGTTGAGCACTGGATGCAGCTGATGCGGGGCGACAAAAAAACCGAAGCAGGTGAGATCAATTTTATTTTGATGCCAAAAATTGGCGAAGCAATTCGTCGCGCAGCACCCGCTGAGTTGGTGGCCAAGGTAATTTTGCGCAATACCGCTTGAGGCGCAGCATGAGTCAAGCGTTTTGTTGACGCTGAGTCATCAACCTGGGACAACAAACAATGATTGAACTTGCCGTCTATGCGTGTAAGCCAGAGCAAAGTCAGGGACGCCGCTATCAAGAGCCGGCGCCCTCTAATCGCAGCGAGTTTCAGCGTGACCGTGATCGCATTGTGCACGCGGGCGCCTTTAGACGACTCGAATATAAGACGCAAGTTTTTATTAATCATGAAGGCGATCTTTTTCGTACGCGATTGACCCACTCACTTGAGGTTGCGCAAATCGCCCGTGTGATTGCCCGTAGTCTGCGCCTGAGCGAAGACCTAACTGAAGCCATTGCCCTCGCCCATGATTTGGGACACACCCCTTTTGGTCACGCGGGGCAAGATGAGCTCAATGCTTGCATGCGCGAGTTTGCACCCGAGGCTGGTGGGTTTGAGCATAATCTGCAAAGCTTGCGGGTTGTGGATGAACTTGAAGAACGTTACGCGGCGTTTAACGGCTTAAATCTTTGTTTTGAAACGCGCGAAGGCATTTTGAAGCATTGTTCGCTCGCACACGCCAAGCTCTTGGGCGATGTCGGGCAACGTTTTATTGAACGTACTCAACCCTCGCTCGAAGCGCAACTGGCAAACCTGGCAGATGAAATCGCCTACAACAATCACGACATTGATGACGGGTTGCGGTCAGGTTTGCTCAGCCTTGAGCAATTGCAAGCGGTGCCAATTTTTGCGCGCCACTATGCGCAGGCAATTAAGACGTGGCCCGAACTTGCCACGCGACAGTTAGTGGCAGAAACGATTCGAAGCATGATTAACACTTTAATTACCGATGTGACTCAAACGACGTTAGCGCAGTTGGCACACGCTCAGCCCGCTGACGCGCAGGCTGCACGGCGTTGTGGTCCGCTTGTGGCGTTTTCAAGCGAAGTCAGGCACGAGGCCGATGCACTAAAAAAATTTTTGTTCGAGAAGTTGTATCGTCACTACAAAGTCATTCGTATGACCAACAAGGCGCGCCGGATCGTGCGCGAATTATTTAGTGCGTTTGTACAAGAGCCGCGTTTGTTACCGCCTGATTACTGGCACAGTAATAAAACAGTTCAGGCGCGGGCGATTTCGGACTACATTGCAGGCATGACCGATCGGTATGCGATTCGCGAGCATCATCGCTTGTTTCGCATGGGCGAACAGTTTGATTAGTGTCAAGTTTGAGTGTGCGTCTGGATCGGTGCTAGGATATAAAGACGGCGCCTTCGCCGAGCTTGTTCAGTAAAGAGGGGATACCGTGAAAAATATTAAATCGAGCGTTCTTGATCAACACGCACACCGCACATGCACGGGTACTCGCATACGTGCGAGCTTGGTCGCATTCACCCTAATCGCCGTGACCGGCCTGAGCGCTTGTTCACAACGCGCGGCGCCGATCGGTAACGCAAGCAGTGGCTCAATCGAGAGCAGCCCAGTCGCGATGGCGATGCCGATTGCTGCACCCGGTGATTTTTCTAATACGGCTGTAGCAGGCACACCCCTCGTCGAAAACGCACCTGCACCCTTTTCAACTCCTGCACCTTTTCCGACACCCGCTCCCTTCCCAACGTCAGTCACTCAGCCAAGTACTGAGCAAACAGGTTCGGCTGTCATCGTCACTGGTGGCCCAGCCAACCTGGGTGAACTCAAGCTTTCGCTTGTTCAAACGTGCACCCCTACTCGCTCGGGCAATATGTGTAATCTCGTTTTTGTTGAGACCCGTGCCGGACAAGATCCCGCGGCGCTGACGCGTGATTATTTCAGCCGTACTGGGGGCGAAGCCACCCCTCGGGTAACAGTAGAAAGTGCGTGTTCGCCAGGCTGGGTGGCGTCTGTGGTGTCGCAACAAGGCTCGGTGCAAGGCGGTGGCATCTTGCGCGCGTACGCGGCCGTATGTGGCCATCCTAATGCAGCCAGCGCCTTGACTGCGGCGTTCAATAATTGTGACAGCCGCACTCAAGGTGGCTGCAGAAAATCGAGTCAAGTCAATGTCTTGTGGGGGCGCTGGTCAGCCGAGCAACCAGGCGCTGGCAGTGGCGAACCCGGCAAGCCGCTTGATGCTTCGGGCTTGAGTGGTGGGCTTCGTTGCGATTCAAAGTTGCCTTTATTTGAATCCGGGCGCTGCGGTAGCACGGCTGCCGCGCAATTAAGGTTTTTCGGTTTGCAGTAGCGACGGGTAGCAGCCTGGCTCAGTGCGTGTCACGCTGCTAACTCTTTCACGACAATGAATTGTGCGCCAAAGAGCGCCACTTGAGTGACTACGCTCGCCGTCGCTTCAACACTGGCGCCAAGTAATGCCCCGTATGGCTCGCCCGAGTGGCAGCAATCAGTTCGGGTGTGCCCTGTGCCACGATCTGGCCACCACCGTCACCGCCCTCTGGGCCCATATCAATCACCCAGTCTGCGGTTTTGATGACGTCAAGATTGTGCTCAATCACGACGACCGTGTTGCCCGCCTCGACCAGTTGGTTGAGCACTTCGAGCAGCAAGGCAATATCCTGAAAATGAAGCCCGGTCGTGGGCTCATCCAAAATATAAAAGGTGCGCCCGGTGCTGCGTTTTGACAATTCAAGCGATAACTTGACGCGTTGCGCTTCACCACCTGAAAGCGTGGTGGCACTTTGCCCTAGGCGCAGATACGACAGGCCCACATCCATCAAGGTTTGTAGCTTCCGGGCAATCGATGGCACGGCCTCAAAATACACCAAGGCTTGTTCAACCGTTAACTCGAGCACCTCAGTAATGTTGCGCCCGCGATAACGAATCTCGAGCGTCTCGCGGTTGTAGCGCTTACCGACGCATACGTCACAGGGCACATACATGTCAGGCAAAAAATGCATTTCAACTTTCACCACGCCATCGCCTTGACAGGCTTCACAGCGTCCGCCTTTGACGTTGAAACTAAAGCGACCAGGGTCATAGCCTCGCGTGCGGGCCTCGGGCGTACCAGCAAACAGCTCGCGAATGGGTGTGAATAAGCCCGTGTAGGTCGCAGGATTACTGCGCGGCGTTCGGCCAATTGGGCTTTGATCAACGCTGATGATCTTGTCAAAATTTTCAAGGCCACTCAAACCAGAATAAGGTGCCGGTTCACTTTGAGCATGGTGTAAGGCGCGCGACATGACCACTGCAAGCGTATCGTTAATGAGCGTGGATTTGCCCGAGCCCGACACGCCGCTGACACAGACGAACTTACCTGCGGGGATGCGCAGGTCAACCGCTTTTAAATTATTGCCACGACAACCCGTGAGGGTGAGCCACGCTTGCTCTTCGCTGAGCGGTCGACGTTTGGGGACTGCAATCGCGCGTGCACCACTCATGTATTGGCCGGTGATCGAAGCAGCGTTTTGTTCAATTTGCGTGGGCGTGCCCTGGGCGACGATTTGCCCGCCATGTTCGCCGGCGCCTGGGCCCATATCGACTACCCAGTCGGCTTGTCGGATCATGTCTTCGTCATGCTCAACCACAATCACACTGTTGCCCAGATCACGCAGATGATGCAGAGTCGCAATCAAGCGATCGTTATCGCGCTGGTGCAGTCCGATAGAGGGCTCGTCCAACACGTACATGACCCCCGTCAGCCCCGAGCCAATTTGGCTGGCCAGCCGGATACGTTGCGCCTCGCCGCCTGAGATGGTGTCGGCGCTGCGATCCAGCGATAAATAATTCAAGCCGACATTGTTTAAAAAACTCAGGCGGGCTTCGATCTCGCGCACGATGCGTTGGGCAATCTCTTGGCGCGCGCCGGTCAAGCTTAAATCTTGAAACCACTT
>Ga0114958_10004202_pt1 | contig 10084 bp, 7 predicted proteins | sample C_130208_EF_Meta_FD_89577 | JGI IMG/M metagenome (GOLD analysis project Ga0114958, IMG submission 89577) | Freshwater microbial communities from Lake Croche, Canada to study carbon cycling - C_130208_EF_MetaG | ecosystem: Environmental > Aquatic > Freshwater > Lake | place: Lake Croche, Canada... | reverse complement strand
GCACGTCAGGTAGGTGTTCCTCAAATCGTAGTATTCATGAACAAAGTTGACTTAGTTGATGATCCTGAATTATTAGACTTAGTTGAAATGGAAGTTCGTGATTTATTAACTTCTTACGGATTTGATGGTGATAAAACACCTATTATCCGTGGATCAGCTACTGGTGCTTTAGCGGGTGAGCAAAAATGGTTAGATGCTGTAACAGAATTAATGAATGCAGTTGATACCTACATTCCTTTGCCTCCTCGTCCTATTGATCAACCATTCTTAATGTCTGTAGAGGACGTATTCTCGATCACTGGTCGTGGTACAGTTGCTACAGGTCGTATTGAGCGTGGTATTGTTAAAGTAGGTGAAGCGGTTGAAATTGTAGGTTTGATGGATGCTCCAATGAGCTCAACCGTAACTGGTGTTGAGATGTTTAAAAAATTATTGGATCAAGGTCAAGCTGGTGATAACGCAGGTTTATTATTACGTGGTATTGAGAAAAAAGATATCCGTCGTGGTATGGTAATTTGCGCACCAAAAACAATTACTCCACACACAGATTTTAAATGTGAAGTTTACGTTTTAAGCAAAGAAGAAGGTGGACGTCATACTCCATTTTTCAACAAATACCGTCCTCAATTCTATTTCCGTACTACGGATGTTACTGGAGAGTGTACTTTACCAGAAGGAACTGAGATGGTAATGCCAGGCGATAATGTTAGTTTAACTGTTAAGTTAATCCAACCTATTGCAATGGAAAAAGGACTTAAGTTCGCGATTCGTGAGGGTGGTAGAACGGTAGGAGCAGGACAAGTTACTGAGATTGTTAAGTAATTAGTTAAACATAACAACTAAAAGTCTTTGGTTTAAGCATTCGCTTGGACCAGAGACTTTTGGTTCATACGGGCATAGTGCAACGGTAGCATACGGGTCTCCAAAACCTTTGATCTGGGTTCGAATCCTAGTGCCCGTGCTAACATTTATAGCAAAAAGGCTATATTTATAACACAAATGGGGTCAAAAAAAACAGAATAGTATGAACAAGATTGCTAATTATTTCAAAGAGAGTTACATTGAGTTGCAAGAAAAAGTAACCTGGCCAACTTGGGCAACCTTACAACAAAGCACCGTAATTGTATTGGTAGCAACCGTTATTATTACTGCTTTAGTTTGGGTGATGGATTTTTCAAGCAACCAATTATTAAAGTTGATATACTCATTATTTAAGTAAGATCATGGAAACAGAAGTTTTAAATACAAGCATTACACCGGTCGCTGCTATTGTTCCTGAAACGAAGTGGTATGTGCTACGTGTGGTGAGTGGGAAAGAAAAGAAGATTAAAGAATATCTTGACAAAGACATTGTTAGAAATAATTGGACCAATATTATTAAGCAAGTTTTTTTACCAATGGAAAAAGTGTATAAAGTCCAAAAAGGTAAAAAAGTAATGCGTGAAAAAAACTACTTCCCAGGCTATGTGATGATGGAGGTTTTAGATATCAACAATGGTCGTTTGGCCGATGATATCGTGATGCACATTAGCAATATTAATAATGTGATGCACTTTTTGACAGATGGTAAAGGTTCAAAAGGAAACATAATTAGTTTGAGAAAGTCTGAAGTAAACAAAATGTTGGGTAAAGTTGATGAAATGAACGACATCGGTGGTTCTATCAGCGAACCATTTATTTTGGGAGAAACAGTTAAAATAATTGAAGGCCCGTTCAATGACTTTAATGGTGTCATCGAAGAGGTGAATGAAGAAAAGAAGAAATTGAAAGTGACCGTAAAAATATTCGGTCGATCTACTCCAGTGGAATTAAGTTTCATGCAAGTAGAGAAACTGAGTTAGAAGGAAAAAGGTAAAAAGGTCCCCTCAAAGTAATTTGGGGGGATTTTTTTTGGCCAAATACCAAGATTCACCTACTTTTGCCGTCCAATTTACACTTTTCGAAGTGTGGGTATTTGGGAGTATCAACTTATTGTTGCTACGCTTAACCAAAAAAACATAAAAAATGGCAAAAGAAATCTCTGGCTATGTAAAGCTGCAGGTTAAAGGCGGTCAAGCTAACCCTGCTCCTCCAGTAGGTCCGGCCCTTGGTTCCAAGGGGGTGAACATCATGGAGTTCTGCAAACAATTTAACGCACGTACTCAAGACAAACAAGGTAAAGTAGTTCCTGTATTAATTACAGTATATACCGACAAATCGTTTGATTTTGTAATTAAAACTGCACCAGCTCCAGTACAATTAATGGAAGCTGCAAAAATTCAAAAAGGTTCTAAAGAAAGTAACCGTGATAAAGTGGGTAAAGTCACTTGGGCACAGGTAGAAGTTATTGCTAAAGATAAAATGGAAGATTTAAACGCCTTCTCTTTAAATAGTGCAATGAGTATGGTTGCTGGAACTGCTCGTTCAATGGGAATTACTGTTGACGGTAAAGCACCTTGGGAAAACTAATTTTATTCACCACAAATATTAATGAACATGTCATTGACTAAAAAAAGAAAAGTTGCGGTTACTAAGGTGGATAAGAATAAATTTTATTCCCTTAAAGATGCTTCTACACTCGTTAAAGAAATTAACTGTACAAAATTTGATTGCTCGGTAGACTTACACATACGTTTAGGTGTGGATCCTAAAAAAGCAGACCAACAAGTGCGTGGTACTGTTTCTTTACCGCATGGAACTGGTCGTACTAAAAAAGTATTAGTACTATGTACTCCTGATAAAGAAGCGGCTGCGAGAGAAGCTGGTGCTGATTATGTAGGTTTGGATGAGTATGTAACTAAGATCGAAGGCGGATGGGTGGACGTTGATGTAATTATTGCTACCCCCTCTGTAATGCCTAAAATTGGTAAATTAGGTAAAGTATTAGGGCCTCGTAATTTAATGCCTAATCCTAAAACTGGAACAGTAACCAACGATGTGGCTGCTGCAGTGAATGAAGTGAAGGGCGGTAAAATTGCATTTAAAGTAGACAAGGCTGGAATCGTACATGCCTCTGTAGGTAGAGTATCTTTTTCTGCAGATAAAATTGCAGAAAATAGTTCTGAGCTTATAAATGCAATCATTAAATTGAAACCATCTTCTTCTAAAGGTACTTATCTTAAAGGAGTAAGCATGGCATCAACCATGAGTCCTGGTATTACATTGGAAACAAAATCATTAATGAACTAATCCTGGTGATCCGAAAGGAAATGACCCGGGTAACAAAATATAATTAGTTATGACCAAAGATCAAAAAAATGAAGTGATTGAACTTCTTAAAGGAAAGTTTAATCAATACAATAACTTCTATATCACAGACACAGAATCTTTGAGTGTAGAACAAATTACTAATTTACGCCGCACTTGTTTTAATAAGCAAGTCGAGATGAAAGTAGCTAAAAATACTTTAATCCGTAAAGCATTAGAAAGTTTGGACAGCGCAAAATATGCTGGGGTATTAGACAGTTTAAATAATGTAACAGCATTGATGTTCTCTGAAAATCCGAAAGATCCAGCTGTAATTATTAGTGCATTCAGAAAAGCAAACACAGGAGATAAACCTATTTTAAAAGCGGCCTTCATTAATGGAGACATTTTTGTAGGAGACAATTCATTAGTAGCTTTAACTAATATTAAAACGAAGAATGAATTAATTGGTGAGGTGATTGGTTTATTACAATCTCCTGCTAAACGTGTTATTGCAGCATTGTTAAATCACGCAGAGAATGGTTCTACTAAAACTGAAACCGAAGTGGTTGCAGCAGCGGTGGAAGTAGCAGTAACTGAGGCTCCAGCTGCTCCGGTAACTGAAGAAGTTGCGCATGCAACTGAAGAAGGTGCGCATGCAACTGATGCAGGAGTAACACTTCACGATGCAGCACCCGATGCAACTCCCGAAGCATAGTTGAATAAACAATGCTTCCAACAAAAATTTTAATTACAGAAGATTCGAATGAGTTTCTGTTTTTATATTGTTAACATAATTTTTTTAAACCTTCCGCTGGAGCAATAGCTTTGAAAGCGGAAAAAATTGAAACAACATGGCAGACGTAAAAAAAATAGCCGAAGAACTAGTAGGCTTAACAGTGAAAGAAGTACAAGAGTTAGCAGACGTTTTAAAAGCGGACTACGGTATCGAACCAGCAGCAGCAGCAGTTGTTGTAGCAGCGGGTGGTGGTGCAGAAGCAGTAGCTGAAAAAACAGCTTTTGATGTAATCTTAACATCAGCAGGTGCTAGCAAATTAAACGTAGTTAAAATCGTTAAAGATTTAACTGGTCTAGGTTTGAAAGAAGCTAAAGACTTAGTGGATGGTGCTCCAAAAGCAATCAAAGAAGGTATTTCTAAAGCAGAAGCTGATGAAATTGCTGGTAAATTGAAAGAAGCAGGTGCTGAAGTAGAAGTAAAGTAATTGACCCTACTACTTAGGTCCTAAAAATATAGTCCTCCCGAACACTCAGGGGGACTTTTTTAATTTGTTAATAAAAGCCTAAGTTTTGCCAAAGCGGGTAAGGAAACAATATGATATAATATATTTTACTATATTTTAAATATTATTAAACAAATATTTATAAATATTAAAAATATTAAATATGTCATAATTGCTTAATTTCATATTTTTTCTCCAAAATTCCTCAAAATCAATGCGTTTGGTATAAAATTTGTTTTTATAAGTGACGCTATTTGCTTAACTTTGCAATCCTTTATTTTGGGCGTGTAGTCTAGTGTTATAACTGTTTGGTAACGAATGGGGGTAATTCTTTTTTACACTTGAGAATATTCTACCAAAAATTATATTTCAATAAAACCTGGGTTATATCGTATGTCTACAACAACCTTGAACAACAGAGTCAACTTCGGTAAAATTAAACACGTTGCCGAAGCACCAGACTTACTTGACATTCAGTTAGAATCATTCAAAGAATTCTTCCAATTAGAAACTACACCTGACCGCAGAAATGTGGAAGGTTTGTTCCGTGTGTTTAAGGAAAATTTTCCTATCACAGATACACGTAACATTTTCGTTTTGGAATTTTTGGATTATTTTATTGATCCACCACGCTACACCATTGATGAGTGTATGGAACGTGGTTTAACTTACGCAGTGCCTTTAAAAGCAAAATTGCGTTTAAGTTGTAACGATGAGGAGCACGTCGACTTTCAAACCATCGTGCAAGATGTATTCTTAGGAAACATTCCTTACATGACACCAAGAGGAACTTTTGTGATTAATGGAGCTGAGCGTGTAGTCGTTTCTCAATTGCATCGTTCACCAGGTGTATTTTTTGGTCAATCAACACATCCAAACGGAACTAAAATATATTCAGCCCGCGTAATTCCTTTCAAAGGAGCCTGGATGGAATTTGCTACCGATATCAACAACGTGATGTTTGCTTATATCGACCGGAAGAAAAAATTCCCAGTAACTACTTTGTTGCGTTCAATTGGTTTTGAAACGGACAAAGATATTTTAGAATTATTCGGTATGGCCGATGAAGTAAAAGCAGATAAGAAAACTTTAGCCAACCAAATAGGACGCAAACTAGCAGCTCGTGTTTTAAGAACCTGGGTGGAAGACTTTGTGGATGAAGACACTGGTGAAGTAGTAAGCATTGAGCGTAACGAAATCGTTTTAGAGCGAGATACCATTTTAGACCAAGATGCTTTAGATCTAATTTTAGAAATGGGTGCCAAAAGCGTATTCATTCAAAAAGAAGACGTGGGTGGAGATTATGCCATCATATACAATACTTTAAACAAGGATACATCTAACTCAGAATTAGAAGCAGTTCAACATATTTACCGTCAATTACGTGGTGCAGATGCTCCTGATAATGAAACGGCGCGTGGTATCATTGACAAATTATTCTTCTCCGACAAACGTTACGATTTAGGAGAAGTGGGTCGTTACAAGATCAACAAAAAATTGGGTCATGATTTAACACAACAAAAGAAAGTTTTAACAAAAAATGACATCATTGAAATTGTTAAATACTTGGTTCGTTTAACCAATGCGAAAGCAGAAATTGACGACATTGATCATCTAAGCAATCGTCGTGTTCGTACAGTTGGAGAGCAATTGTATGCTCAATTCGGTGTTGGTTTAGCGCGTATGGCGCGTACCATTCGTGAGCGGATGAATGTGCGTGATAACGAGGTATTTACACCAGTTGATTTAATCAATGCGCGTACTTTATCTTCTGTTATCAATTCTTTCTTTGGAACTTCACAATTGTCCCAATTCTTAGACCAAACCAATCCTTTGAGTGAGATCACGCACAAGCGTCGTATCTCCGCACTAGGACCCGGCGGTTTAAGTAGAGAGCGTGCAGGTTTTGAGGTGCGAGATGTACACTATTCTCACTACGGTCGTTTGTGTACTATTGAAACACCAGAAGGACCCAATATTGGTTTGATTTCTACCTTGTGTGTACACGCAAAGATCAATGATATGGGCTTTATTGAAACACCTTACCGTAAAGTAGACAATGGTAAAGTGAGCTTGAAGCAATTAACGTATTTAAGTGCAGAGGAAGAAGATTCTGCTAGAATTGCACAAAGTAATGTTCCATTAAACGATAAGAATGAATTTTCTGAAGATAAAGTGCCATCTCGTGAAACAGGTGACTTTCCAATTTTAGATAAAGCAGATGTAGAATTTATGGATGTCGCTCCAAATCAAATTGTTGGTTTGAGTGCTTCTTTAATTCCATTCTTAGAGCATGATGATGCCAACCGTGCTTTGATGGGATCAAACATGCAACGTCAAGCTGTTCCGTTAATTCGTCCAGAAGTTCCTATTGTAGGTACTGGATTAGAAGGAAAAGCGGCACGTGATGCACGTATTCAATTACATTCAGAAGGAGATGGAGTGATTGAATTTGTGGATGCAAATGAAATTCATGTTCGTTACAGTAGAAATGAAATGGATCGTCTAGTAAGTTTCAACGAAGACTTAATCGTATACAAATTAACCAAGTTTATCAAGACCAACCAATCAACTTGTATCAACTTACGTCCTGCTGTTAAAAAAGGTCAAAAAGTTAAAAAAGGAGATTTTTTAACGGAAGGTTATGCAACTAAAGATGGGGAAGTAGCATTAGGCCGTAATTTACAAGTGGCCTTCATGCCATGGAAAGGTTACAACTTTGAGGATGCGATTGTAATTAGTGAAAGAGTAGTACGTGAAGATTTATTCACCTCCATTCACATTGATGAATACGAATTGGAAGTACGCGATACTAAATTAGGAGAAGAAGAATTAACTTCTGATATACCAAACGTTTCTGAAGAAGCAACCAAAGATTTAGATGAGCATGGTATTATTCGTATTGGAGCTACTGTAAAAGAGGGTGATATTTTAATAGGAAAGATTACTCCAAAAGGAGAATCAGATCCAACTCCTGAAGAAAAATTATTGCGTGCCATCTTTGGTGATAAAGCGGGAGATGCAAAAGATGCTTCCTTAAAAGCGCCAAATGGAACGGAAGGGGTGGTAATTGATAAAAAATTATTCCAAAGAGCTAAGAAAGATAAAAGTGGTAAGGTTCGTGAAAAAGCTTTGTTAGATAAAGTAGAAAAACAACACGAACACAACGCTGCTACTTTGAAAGAATTGTTAATTGAAAAATTACAAACGCTTTTAAAAGAGCATACTACTCCAGGTGTGGTAAACAATTTTGGAGAAACTTTAATTTCCAAAGGCAGCAAATTCAATGCGAAAAATTTAGCTACCATTGATTTCCAAAATGTGAATCCATTAGGTTGGACAGCCGATAAAAAAACGGATGATTTAATTAATACCTTGTTGCATAATTTTAGTATTAAGTACAATGAAGAATTAGGTCGTTACAAGCGCGAAAAATTTAATATTTCAATTGGGGATGAATTACCAGCTGGTGTATTAAAATTGGCTAAAGTTTATTTAGCGGTGAAGCGTAAACTAAAAGTGGGAGATAAAATGGCAGGACGTCACGGTAACAAAGGTATTGTGGCTAAGATAGTTCGTGCCGAAGACATGCCATTCATGGAAGACGGAACACCAGTGGACATCGTATTGAATCCATTAGGGGTACCTTCACGTATGAACTTGGGTCAAATTTATGAAACCATTTTAGGCTGGACAGGTAAGAAGTTAGGTGTGAAATTTGCAACGCCAATTTTTGATGGTGCAAGCACCACCGAAATTGAAGAACTATGCGACAAGGCAAATATTCCTAATAACGGGCATACTTATTTATATGATGGAGAAACAGGAGAACGATTCCACCAAAAAACATCGGTTGGGGTTATCTATATGATAAAACTACACCATATGGTGGATGACAAAATGCACGCACGTTCTATTGGACCATACAGTTTAATCACACAACAACCATTGGGCGGTAAAGCACAGTTTGGTGGTCAACGTTTTGGTGAGATGGAAGTATGGGCTTTAGAAGCGTATGGTGCATCTAATATCCTACAAGAATTATTGACCCTTAAATCTGATGATATTATTGGTAGAGCTAAAACTTATGAAGCCATTGTTAAAGGAGAAAATATTCCTAAAGCGGGTATTCCTGAATCCTTTAATGTATTGGTGCATGAGTTGAGAGGCTTGGGATTAGATTTAAAATTCGAATAATAAAGTATAACAAAAAAACGAATTCATTCATTAACACCCTTTCTTAATAATATAATATGGCATTCAAAAAAGAGAATAGACAACGTCCGGCTTTTTCGCAAATCACTATTAGTTTGGCATCCCCAGACAATATTTTGGAAAGAAGTTTTGGAGAAGTGTTGAAACCTGAAACCATCAACTATCGTACCTATAAACCTGAGCGGGATGGACTTTTCTGTGAGCGTATCTTTGGTCCAGTAAAAGACTATGAGTGTGCTTGTGGTAAGTACAAACGCATTCGTTACAAAGGTATCGTATGTGATAGATGTGGTGTTGAGGTAACAGAGAAGAAGGTACGTCGTGAGCGTATGGGACATATTAAGTTAGTGGTTCCAGTAGTGCACATTTGGTACTTTAAATCTTTACCGAATAAAATTGGATACTTATTAGGAATGAGTTCTAAGAAATTAGAAACCATTATTTATTATGAGCGCTACGTGGTTATCCAACCAGGTATCAAAAATGAATTTAAGGTTGCCGATTTATTAACTGAAGAAGAGTACTTAGATTTATTAGATACTTTACCAAAAGAGAATCAATATTTACCCGACGATGATCCACAAAAGTTCGTTGCTAAAATGGGTGCCGAAGCAGTACATGATTTGTTAGGTTTATTGGACTTGGATGAGCTAAGTTTTTCTTTGCGTAATTCAGCAGCCAACGAAACATCTCAACAACGTAAAGCAGATGCTTTAAAGCGTTTAAGTGTAGTAGAATCTTTCCGTGAAGCACAAACACATATTACCAATCGTCCCGAATGGATGGTAATGAAATATATTCCTGTAATTCCTCCAGAATTACGTCCATTGGTTCCATTGGATGGTGGCCGTTTTGCAAGTTCAGATTTAAACGATTTATACCGTCGTGTAATTATTCGTAACAACCGTTTAAAGCGTTTGTTAGAAATTAAAGCACCAGAAGTAATCTTACGTAATGAAAAACGTATGTTACAAGAGGCCATCGATTCTTTGTTCGATAACTCTCGTAAATCTAATGCGGTTAAAGCAGAAGGTGGACGTGCCTTAAAATCTTTATCGGATGTATTAAAAGGCAAGCAAGGTCGTTTCCGTCAAAACTTATTAGGAAAGCGTGTCGATTACTCTGGACGTTCTGTAATTGTAGTAGGACCAGAATTAAAAATGCATGAGTGCGGATTACCAAAAGATATGGCAGCAGAATTGTTTAAGCCATTTATCATTCGTAAATTAATTGAAAGAGGTATCGTAAAAACCGTTAAGTCCGCTAAGAAATTAGTAGATAAAAAAGAAGCGATTATATGGGATATCTTAGAAAATATATTGAAAGGTCATCCAGTAATGTTAAACCGTGCCCCAACATTGCACCGTTTATCTATTCAAGCTTTCCAACCTAAATTGGTAGAAGGTAAAGCCATTCAATTACACCCATTGGTTACTTCAGCGTTCAACGCCGATTTTGATGGT
>Ga0114958_10004200_pt1 | contig 10085 bp, 11 predicted proteins | sample C_130208_EF_Meta_FD_89577 | JGI IMG/M metagenome (GOLD analysis project Ga0114958, IMG submission 89577) | Freshwater microbial communities from Lake Croche, Canada to study carbon cycling - C_130208_EF_MetaG | ecosystem: Environmental > Aquatic > Freshwater > Lake | place: Lake Croche, Canada... | reverse complement strand
CTACGAGGTGGACGAAGGCACGTTTGCCGGCGCCATCGACTGGCGCTTAACCAAGTTCACCGAGTTCCCCGATGCGGTGCAAGCCCACAAGGCCGAGCTGGCCGACAAAACCGTGATCAGCTTTTGCACCGGCGGTATCCGCTGCGAAAAAGCCGCCATCTACATGCGCGCAGCCGGCCTGCCCCATGTCTACCAGCTCGAAGGCGGCATCTTGAAATACTTTGAAGCAACCGGCGGCGCCCACTACCAGGGCGGCTGCTTTGTGTTTGACGAGCGCCGCGCCTTGGGCGCTGACTTGAGCACGCTGGGCATTGCGAAGCCGTCAACCCAGTCCTGATCCATGCCTCGCGGTTGGAGATATTGGGCTATTCAGAACAACGCTCCAATCGCGCATTCATGCGGGTTGCCAGGATTTATCAAGACCGACACCTCAGGGTTGTTGACCAAACACCCAATCCGCATAGCGCGGTAAATCCTTGAAGCTCGCGAAATCGGGACTGAATTTGGTCATCACTGGTTTTTGTTCAGACAGACTGTGCACGGCCACAATCCCTTTGCCATCTTCCGACCAAACCAGGCCCCACTCTTTTTTCCCCGTCATCGGATCCACCTCGATTTGACGCAAATGACGAATGATCACCTTCGGGTAGCGGGGATCGCGCACCAAATCCTCCAGCCTTTGGGGCAAGCGTGTTTGTCCCAATCGTGTGGCCTTGGCATAGCTGTCCAAGGCCGCCTCCATTTGCGAGCCTTTCTCCAACAACTCCAACTCCGCTTGCCGTCGGTGACTGAACTGGCCCAACTGAAAATAACTGGCAGCGGTCAAACTGATCACGGCCAGCAACAGCAACAGCATCAACAGCGCGTAACCCTGACATCGCTGTTTCATAACTGCTCAAAAGGCTGACCCAAGCGATTTTTACCCGGCGCGCTGCTGTGCAAATCAAACACCTTGCCATTCAGGCCCGCTTTGGGCGGCACAATTTTCCACGCGGTGCGGCTGTCCACCACCGGGTCATTGGGTAAATTTTTCAAATATTGCGCTTCAACCAACTCGTCCAAGGAGTCGGGGTAACGGCCGGTGTCTGCATAAAACTTGTCCAGCGTCTCCCGCGTCAAGCGTAAATTCTCGACCAAGATGGTTTCTTTGGCGGTGTCCACACTGGAGAAAAAACGCGGCACCGCCAAGGTCAACAGCATGGACACAATCGCCAAGACCACCAGCAATTCGATCAAGGTAAAGCCGCGCAGGGCGAGGGGTTTTTTATCAATCAAGTGCATCAGAACTCACCACCACCTGTAAGCAATCCCATTGAGTCCACGCAGCGGGGACAAAGAATAAACGTCATACACATCATTGCCTTCGCGCGGCTCGGTGGCTTCGCTTTCATAGCAGCGCTTGCCCCAGGTATCGGCTGCAGACACATCGGGTTTGTCATTCATGGGGTCGCGTGGCAGTCGGCGCAAAAAATACTTTTTCCCTTTGGCTTTTTCATCTCTCCAGCGCACCCCCTCGGTGAGCAAATTCAAGTTCGGCGGATAGCCCGAAATCAAGCCCTCGGGCTCCACAATCAAACCAGAATCACTGGCTTGTTTGTAGTCGTCAATACCTTTGCGAATTTCTTTCAAAGCCGCCCGCAGCTCAGACTCTTTGGCCCTCTGAATCGAGATTTGCACGACAGGAACCACCAAGAACGACAGCGTCGCGATGATCGCCAAAGTGACCAACAACTCGATCAAGGTGAAACCACGGGCTCGCTCAAGGCGCATTGCCTTTGCCCTCTTGGGTCGGCCCAGTACTTACAGGCTTTGGCGCAGCACCAGGTGTGGGTACAACAGAAGGGGGCGTTGCAGGAGTCGCAGCAGGTGGGCTCACCCTGGCCGGACTGCTCGGCATTGCGGTTGGCGCTGCCTCCAAGGACGAGGAACCAGAGGCTTGGCGCATGCGCGCCTCAGGGCCGGTTTGAAATTCCAGGTCCGCGCTGTCGCGCAAAATCTGGTTGCGCACCAAGCGCGGCGTGATGGACAAAATGATTTCGGTCTTTTTGGACTGATCACGACTTGAACCAAACAACTTACCCAGCATCGGCAAATCACCGGCCGACGGGATTTTCTTCGCCGAATCACGGTCTTCATCGCTGATCAAACCCGCCAACACCTGGGTTTCACCATCTTTCAAACGCAGTGTCGTGTTCGCCGTGCGGGTGCCAAACGAGTACGCCACCGTGCCCAATTTGGTGGTTTGCGAGCCTGAAATCGTACTGACCTCCATCGACACTTTGATGGCAATATCACTGCCGCGGTAGATCACCGGTTCAACATCCAATTTCAAACCCACATCGACATAGGTCACACTCTCCGCAAAGCCACCCGTCGGTGAAGTCGTCACCGTGATCACCGGCACGCGGTCGCCGATCAAGACCTTGGCTTTTTCCCGGTTCAACACCCGAATGCGTGGGTTGGCCAGCACATTCACCAGGTCATTTTGCTGCGACAAATTGAGCGTCATGCTGCCGACCTGGGCGGACGTGGTGTCGCCGTTCATTTGGCGCAATTGATTCAGTGTCAGGCTGCTGGCGGCGGCGCCGGTCAGTGGCGCGAGCGTCAAGCTGTCTGGCCAACCCACGCCCAATTGCAGCAACTTGGTGCGGCTCACCTCTAAAATTTCCAGCTCCAGCATCACCTCCGCCTCGGGCACATCGTAGAGTCGGACCAATTTTTCCATCACCTTGATGGCGCTGGGTGTGTCTCTGACCACCAGCAAATTCAGCTTGTCGTCAACCACAGGTTCGCGCCCCTTGAACAGGGACTTGATGGCTGCAGCGACAAACTTGGCGTCGGCATACTGCATGGGAAACATGCGCACCGTCAACTCTTGATACTCTTTTTGCTTCGCCGCAGACGCGGGGTAAATCAGCACCGTATTGGCATTGGAGACTTGCATCTCCAATTGGTTGGCCGTCAACAACAAATTCAATGCCGACTCCACCGTGCCGTCGCGCAAAGTGATGGACGCTTTCAAGTCCGGCTTGTTCAAATCTTTGTCAAAAATAAAGTTCAGTCCCGAGGAACGCGACAAGGCATCGAAAATTTGCCGCAAAGGGGCCTCGCGAAACTCCAGACTGGCCGGCTTGCTGAAAGCCCCACCCAGGGTTTCCTCCACCACGGGCGGGGCCAATTTGGCCGCGGCCTCCTGCTGTGCACTCAAGGCTTCCACATGATCGCCTTGCTGCAACAAGATGCTTTGCGCGGTGGACAAGGTCAGCTTCCAATCGCGCTCCAATTTGGCATTGCGCAAAGTTTGCAACTTCAGCGCCAAGTTTCTTTGCGCCTGAACTTGTGCCAAGCCCTGCACGGCAACGTCGTTGGCAGGGTCAATGAACAGCACCTGCTTGTACGTCTGCTCAGCCACATCGAGTCGCTGCGATCGCAACATGCGTTCGGCGTGGCGCAACGTACCCTGCACAGCGCGGTCCTTGGCTGCGGCATAAATCACCTTGAATTCATTGGAGTTTGGATTTTTCTCTATCGCCTCTTGCAACAGGTTCAAACCCTCCACAATTTTGTTCTCCTGCAGCAAACGCTTGCCCTCCAGGAATTGCGTTTGACCTGCGCAACCGGCCAACATCAAAGCCAACCCCAAGCTCAGCAAACCTGCACGCCGACCCACCCGGTCTTTGACCCATCTATTTCTCATTTCATTGCTCCAATCGTCACAGTCTGTGCCTCACTCAGTGGCAGGTAAGTCACCGACATATTCGGTGGTTCAATTTTTTCAATGCGGTAGTTTTGATCCAAAATTTGACCTTTTTTGACCGCCCGCGTTTCTTCACCCAAGGTCAAATACACCCACCATTCACCCTGTGCAAGTTGCTGACCCAAATACGCATAAGGCCATGCAGGGGCTCTGGGCGGCTCCACCTTGGCCACCACTTTGACCGGCGGTGGATCCCAAGTTTGGCTGTGAAAAATGGGCTGTTCTTTTTCTGCCAACTCGGCCAGCCTTTCTGCATCGCCCAATGGGTCAGGCTCTTGCCTCACATGCAGCCGCAGCAAACCCGCTTCACCCTCCCTGCGTTGAGCACCCGCAGGCGTCGAGGATGCAGAACGCGCAGTCACCGGCCTGACCACCGCTTCAGACACGGCGTCTGCAGCGCCCTCTTGGCCCCCCACAGACAACCAAGCCGTCACAGCCAAAGCCAGCAATAAAGACAACCAGCGCAAGTTCATGGTGCCGCCTCCTGGATGGGCACTTCGCCGCTGTCCGGATAGGCCAGATACAAAGTAAAAACCAAACTCGCCTCTAACTCGTTCGTGCCAACGGTGTCGCGGCGCAAACTGAATTCATCCAAACTGGCCATGGGCAAAGACTGCAAGCTTTGTTCTACAAAAAATTTAAGTTGCAAATAAGTGCCCATCAAAGGCAGCCGTATGCGGTAACGGCACAGGCGCAGCTTCTCCTCACAAGTGAGTTTGTATTCCCCGGTTTGTGCGGTCAGGCCCAAGGACTTGGCCAAAGACAAAAAACTGGCCACATACTGCTCAGTCGCCTTGACATGACCCAACACGGTCTGCAGTTCTTGTTCTTGCACTGGGCCCGAAACATCAGCACCGATCATCTCTGTCGGTGCCTGACTCTGTTGCAAGCGCAGGCGATTAATCTGCTGCGTTTGCAGGGCCAGCAACTGCCGGTCTTGCGGCAGGACCACCAGCCACAAAACACCCCCACCCAGCCACAAAACAAGCACCAACAACCACAGCGGATTGATATGCTGCAAAGCGTACTCCCACGCCACCCGGTTCCAAGTCACGCGCCTCATGGACCGCTCCCCTCTTTGCGCCAATCGGCAGAGAATTCAAACCGGTACGGTTTGTTCGGATCGGTTTGGCTGATCTGGTGCAGACTCAAATGGGCCTGGGCCATCAACGGTTGCGCTTTCAATTGCGTCATGAAACGCAGCATCTCAGTGGCGTCTTTGGCCTCGGCCACGCCCTTGATGCGCGCACGCACAGGATCAAAACGCAACTCCAAAAAAGCCACCCGCCCTTTGCGCGTCGACTCCAAGGTCTCCAGCAATTCAGACCAAGGTTGGTTCAATTGGGCAATCACGCCATTGGTCGCCTTGATTTGTTCTGCCGTCATGCCTTGGGCTGCAGACGGGCGCGGTTTGGGCCGCTCTTGTAAACGGGCTGTTTGCGCCTGCTCCTGTGTCAAGCGGATCAAATCGCTTTGCACAGACCGCCACTGCAGCCAACCCAGCAGCAAGGCCAGGCCACCCAACAGGGTCAGCAAGGCCCAACGCCGGTCGGTGCGGTACAGCCAAAAAAGCAAACCACGGTCGACAAAATCAATGTCCAACTTCGTCATGGCTGCACGCCCCAAACGGCCAGCACATCGGCATGACTGCCCAGCGGTTGTAACTTCAAACCTTCAATCTTCAGCGCATGCACCGGGCCGACCACGCCCCAGTGCGCAGGCTCAGTCAAAGCCTGTCGCCTGACCTCTTGCAGCAGCAAGGCCTGCCATTGCAAGCCCGACAACGTCTTGGCGGCAAACGGCCAATGCTGAACGCTGAGCACCCGCCCTTGATGCGTCAAGACCAAACTTGTACTGCTGTCATTGACCAACAACACCGCTTCTTCATGCACCGCAGGTGCCACATGATTCCACACCACAGTCCACTGCGGCACACAGGCCACCAAGGCCAGTCGCTGCGCCGCCAGCAAGCTGCGCAGAGTTTGCAGGTGGGACTGCAACATCGCGCTGACCCAATACGGCCCATCGCTGCGTGGCTCGCACACCACTTGGAGCGGCTGAGACAGCTCAAAAATCTCCTGCATCCGCAGCGTGGTGTAGGCTTGAATATCTTGCCACCGCGCGGCATTGGCCAAAGGCGCAACCTGAGCGGCATACAGCCAAGACGCGTCGACGCAAACCCGCACGCCCTGGTAGCGCACTGGCGCTGACTGCAAAAACGCTTCTAAAGCAGGCATGCGTTCTGCCTCATTCAAAGGTGCATCAAAATGCACGGCCGCCACACACTGTGCGGGGCTGCGCCCCCAAAGCGGGCGGCGCACCCAACTGAACGCGTTCGCGCTGAGCACCAACTCCCATCGCGCATTCAAAACATCAAGCATGCAAAGTCACCCTGCTCACCTCGGCCAAGGTGGTTTCTCCGCGCTGGGCCATGGCCATGGCCGCTTCCCGCAAAGTGCGGGTGCCCGCCTTGCGTGCTTGCTCTTTGATGGTACGGATCGGCGCGCGGTCAATGATCAATTCACGAATTTCATCGGACAACAACAGCACCTCGGCAATCGCCCGGCGCCCCTTGTAGCCCGTGCCCCGGCAATCACCGCAGCCCACGCCCGCGCGAAATTGCCACTGCGGCACATCCTCGGCGGCAATGCGCAGCAAGTCCAACTCCTGCGCACTGGGTTGGTAGGGTGCAGAACAATGCGGGCAGTTCACGCGCAACAAACGCTGCGCCCAAATACCATTCAAGGCCGACACAAACGAATACGGATCGATCCCCATGTGGGTGAAGCGACCCAGCACATCAAACACGTTGTTGGCGTGCACGGTGGTCAGCACCAAATGCCCGGTCAAGGCGGACTGCACCGCAATTTCGGCCGTTTCGTTGTCGCGAATTTCACCCACCATGATCTTGTCGGGGTCATGGCGCAAAATCGAGCGCAAACCCTTGGCAAAAGTCAGGCCCTTTTTTTCATTCACCGGAATTTGCAAAATACCCGGCAACTGGTATTCCACCGGGTCTTCGATGGTGATGATCTTGCTCTTGCCGTCGTGGATTTCCGTCAACGCGCCATACAAGGTGGTGGTCTTGCCCGAGCCGGTCGGGCCGGTGACCAGCAGCATGCCATACGGCTCCGAGGCCAAACGCCGCAAAGTCACCAAGGCCGCCTCGTCAAAACCCAAGGCCTCCAAGGTCAGCGCCCCATACGACTCGATCATGGCGCGCTTGTCCAGCACCCGTATCACCGCATCCTCACCATGAATGCTCGGCATCACCGACAAGCGCATGTCAATATCGCGCCCCACCGACTCCACCGTGAAGCTGCCGTCCTGTGGAATTCGCCGCTCCGCAATGTCCAACTCGGCCAACACCTTCAAACGCGAGATCACATGTTCAGCCGTTTCCACCCCGGCCACGCTCAAGGCATGGTCCAGCACGCCGTCAATGCGAAACTTCACCTCCATGCCCCCGGGCGTGGACTCGATGTGAATGTCTGAAGCCGCCACCTTCAAAGCGTCATACAACACCGAGTTCACCAACTTCACCGCCGGACTGGCCGACTCGCTCAAACCCGCCAAAGACAGCACCGCCGCGGGCTTGCGCTCACGCGCATAGCTGCCCGCCTCGGTGCCCATGCCATCGGTGGCGCGAGCGCCCTCCTCTTTGCGGGAGAGGTAAGCCAAAATATCTTCATGCAAAGCCAAGGCGTACTGCACCGGCGCATCGGCACAACGCTCCATCCAGCTTTGCAATTCCAAATCCAAGGGGTCGCTGATCACCGCCCACAACACTTGGCCTTCGCGCAACAAAACCCCTTTGCGCTTGATGGCCTTGGCCAAGGGCAAGACCTCAAACGCATCCGTCAAGGTCAGCATCTGGGCGGTTTCCATCACCGGGTAATGGAACGCATCCGCCAAGCACTGCAGTGCGTGACGCGGCTCTTGGCGCCGCTGCGCCGCCACTTCGTCGAGCAAGCTGCGTCCAGCCAACATCGCGCTACTGCGCCAGGCGGTCAAGTCCACAAGGCCCAAGGCAGGCGTCGGCAGTGTTGCAGAAACCGACATCAAAAACTCCCCGCCAAATCAAAAATCGGCATGTACAACAAAACCACAATCACACCCACCACCAAACCGATAGCGGTCATCAGCAAGGGCTCAAAACTGCGCATAAACCGGTCAATCCACTGCGTGATTTCTTCATCGTAAAAATGCGCCGACTGGCTCAACATCTTGCCCAAATCACCGGTGCGCTCACCCACCATCAGCAAACGCAAAGAAATCGGTGTGATCAACTCAGCCGCCTCAAAGGCCGACGACAGCGACACCCCCGACTCGATCGCATGCCGAGCGCGCGCCAATTTGTTTTGCATATCCAAAGACACCACACTGGCCACCACGTCCATCGCTTTGACCAAGGCAATCCCACCTTGCAGCAACATGCCCAAAGTCATGTACAAACGCGACAATTCGTAAATCCGCACCCGCTCGCCAATTTTTGGCAACTTGGCCAACAGCACCACCCAGCCACCCAGCTTTTGAAAATGCTGCCACAGCGCCAAGGCCGCCAGCACCAACCCACCCAAGATCAAGAGCAAGACGCCCGTATGCTCGGCGGCAAAACGCCCCCACGACAGCATCAGCGCCGACATGAAAGGCAACTCCCGGCCCGCGCCCTGGTACACCTCGGCAAAACGGGGCACCACATAAACCATCAAAAACAAGCTGACGGCCAAGCCCACGCTGCACAAAATGGCCGGGTAAATCGAGGCGCTGACCACTTTGCTGCGCACCGCCTCAATGCGTTTTTGGTAGTCCACATAGCGCTGCAAGGCCTGTGGCAAATCACTGGTGCCCTCGGCGGCGCGCACCACGCCCACATACAAAGGCGGGAACACCAGCACCTGTTCTTGCAAGGCCACCGAAAAACGCTTGCCACCGCGCAAGTCGTGCAACAACTTTTCAAACACCTGGCGCCGTGCTGCATCGGCCTCTTTTTCGTACAGCGCCTCAGTCGACTCGACAATGCCCAAGCCCGCATTCAGCAAAGCCAGCAATTCCTGGCTGAACATCAAGACCGAAAAATTCACCCCGCCGCCACCCAGCAAGCGCTGCAAAGGTGCAAGCCAGGGGTTTTCCGGCGTGATCGAAATGGCCCGCAAACCCAGTAAAGTCAGCTGCTCACGCGCCCGCTCCAAGTCGTGCGCCTCCAGCGACTGATCCACAATCAGTTGCTGCGCATTGATGACCCTGGCCCGAAATTTCAAAGCGCTACTCAGTTGGTGATATCGGCGTTTTCAGCCGTACCACCACGCTGTCCATCTTTGCCCAAGGACTGGATTTGAAAGTCTCCATTGCCCACAGGAAAGGTGTAGGTGTAAGCGCGCCCCCAAGGGTCCGGTGGCACGCCTTTTTTCAAATACGGCCCGTTCCAGCCCTTGGCCGAATCGGGCTGCACGGTCAAGGCGTTCAAACCCTCGTCTGAGGTCGGGTAGCGCCCCACATCCAACCTGAAGGTGTCCATCGCCTTGGCCAAGGCCTCGATTTGCGCCTTGGCCGTGGTGGTCTCTGATTTGCCCAATTGCGCAAAGTACTTGGGACCCACGTAAGAAGCCAACATGCCGATGATGACAATCACCACCAGCAACTCCAGCAAGGTAAAACCCGCTTCGCGTCTAACAGGCTTCAAAACACGGCGTTGTGAACAGGGCAGCGCAATGAAAGGAATAAGCATATGAAATTCAGGCTTTGCCCCCGAAGCGGTCCAGACCAACTGCGGGAGATTACAAAATGAGCAGAGGCAGCCGAACGGCTGCATTCAGCAAATAATCAAAGTCTAAATATATGCAAATACGGTGACAAAGTTGTGAAATTTGTCATTTCAAACGCAAGTCTTGGAGCTTGTCCCGCTCTTGGGTCGTTTCGTTTTCGAGCTTGACAATGCCCAGCTGCGTCAGCAGCCCGCCCCGCAGCAAATAAGCCGACTTGTAAGCCTGCTCGTAGCGCGACAGCAAATCGGTATTGATGAGGTAAAGACTCTGGTTGTTGTTGTCACATTGCACCAACTGCTTGGACTTGGCCAGCAAGTTGTCTTGCGACACCTGCAAATTGCTCAGCTGCAGTTGCACCTGCGCGGCAGTCTGGCGTTGTTGCTCCACTGCTTGGGCTTTGAGTTGCACCAACTCCTCGCTCAAGCGCAGCTTATCGTCTTGCAAGGCTGCCGCCTCTTTTTGCAACGCGGCCACCTCTTTTTGCAGCGACCCCAATTTCACCGTGGAGGCCGACTTCACGCGCGAGGCATCGTCTTGTGCTTTTTTCAAATCGTCTTGAATTT
>Ga0114958_10004199_pt1 | contig 10085 bp, 4 predicted proteins | sample C_130208_EF_Meta_FD_89577 | JGI IMG/M metagenome (GOLD analysis project Ga0114958, IMG submission 89577) | Freshwater microbial communities from Lake Croche, Canada to study carbon cycling - C_130208_EF_MetaG | ecosystem: Environmental > Aquatic > Freshwater > Lake | place: Lake Croche, Canada... | reverse complement strand
TGCTGTTGAACAAGCAGAAAAAGCAGCAGATGCTCCAGCAGAAGCCCCAGCGGCTGGGCAAGTTCAAGTAAATGTAGACTTTCTACGTACAACCAAAGTGCATATTGCTATGCCCTGCTATGGTGGTATGTTGACTGAATCAACATTTATGAGTTTCATCAAGTGGGCTAACACAGCCCGTCAATTAAATATTGACTGGACATTGGAAACAATGGTCAATGAAAGTCTTATCAGTCGTGCCCGTAACACACTAACTGCTAAGTTCTTAGACATGCCAGACGCAACACACTTGTTCTTTGTTGACGCTGATATTGGTTGGGAGCCATGGCACTTGCTAGTATTGTTAAACCGTGACGTTGATGTTATTGGTGGATTGTACCCAATGAAAACTATGCCGATCAAGTGGGTAGTTAACGGATTCGAAGGTGCTGAAGAAGGACCAGACGGATTACAAGAAGTATCTAAAGCAGGTACCGGATTCTTGTTAATGAAGAAACATGTATTTGAGAAACTTAAATCTCATCCCGCAGTTAAGCAATACAAGAATGACATTGGATTAGATCCAAAGTTTGACGCACATTTGAAAACATATTTTGACACAGCGGTTCGTCAGAATCGTTACTATAGTGAAGATTGGACATTCTGTGAAAACTGGCGCGATATGGGCGGTAAGATTTGGATGGACAAACGTGTTCTATTGCGTCACAGTGGCAGTTATGTTTTCTGTATGGAAAATCAAGAACACTTGCTTAAGACAGTTGGACCAATGTTCTTAGAACAACAACAAAGTCTAGGTATGAAATTAGTTGATAAAGATGGCAACGAAATCAAATCAGTCAAAGCAGCATAAAAAAGCCCCGAAAGGGGCTTTTTTAATATAAAACTAAATACTATATGAGTTGGTTTAGTCATAGACCCCCAAAATATCCCCCTAAACCACAGAAGCCTGAACCCAAAAATGAACCTAAAAGAACTTAACAGTTTTAAACTAAGTGACGCAGTTACATTCCATGATAAACTTAACCCTAAGTTATGGAATGGTACTAAGTTGCGACCAGAAGTTAGAGACCAACTTATAACGATAGCAGAAGATTTCTTACAAGAATTAGGTGTACATGATTTAGATGTTAAAGACATAACAATATCAGGTAGTAACGCCGCATACAGTTACACAAAGCATAGCGATTTAGATTTACATATATTAGTAGACATGGGTAATCTACCAGTCGATGAAGTGTATAGAGAATTATTTACAGCTAAGAAAACAATATATAATGACTCACATGATATAAAGATTCATACTATTCCAGTAGAATTATATGTGCAGGATAGTAGACAACCTGTAGTAAGTTTAGGTGAATATAGTGTGTTGAATGACCAGTGGATAAGAATACCCACTAAGCGTAGAAGTGATTTTGACCAAACCGCTACTAAAAGCAAGTATGAAAAATTATTAGGTTTAATAGAGATAGCACTCAAGTCAAGAAAGTATAGCAAAGTAAAACATATAATAGACACAATCAAAAGATATAGACAAGCAGGACTAGACAAAGGTGGTGAGTTTGGTCCTGAGAATTTAGCATACAAGATGTTGCGTAGTCAAGGATATATTACAAAACTATATGAGTTAAGAGACAAGTTACATAGTGAGAAGTTATCATTTGAAACTATGTATCAGAATATAGATGAAGAAACAAATCATTGGTATGATGCTGGCGTAAAGGATGCTCAACGTGATGCTAAACTATATCCTGACAGAGTTGTTAAAAAACTTAACCCACGCACACGTTTGAAAACCATGCAAGACAAGCAAGCACGACACCCTGAAGAAATAGAACAATACTCACTTGGTTATAGAAGTCTTAAGCAAGCTGTGGCGGAAAACTTTGTCAACTACCAAGGACTTAGACCTCCCAAGAATGTTCCCGGTACGAACTTATTTCCTGGACAGGACATAGTGGGTCAAAGGGTTTATCATTGTACCAATAGGCTAGAAGCAATTAAGAAAAGTGGAGGACTAAAACCTCGTCGTGACGCCACAGGCGAAAGAGAATATGGTCGGTTGAGCACAGATGAACATCCATTTATTCCTGTGATAGGCATTTGGTTTAGTGTGGGCAAACCAGACTGGCCCGGTAAACATTGTGTGAGTTTTGTTATAGAACCCACAGATCAAGTGTATGTGGCCTATGCCAACACCAAAGGCTTAAAACCGAATGTTGTATTAAATCCAATAGCACTAGACAGGTTGACTGTGGAAGGTCAGCAGGATGTGGCGGAAGGCTTGGAACAAACTCCCGATCAGATTCAGCAAACTCTAAATGCCTGGATGAATCAAGATCAAAGCATGAATGCAGATCCAACCCAACGGGCCGGTTTCCAAGCCAAAGTTTGGCCTTATATACAAAAAAATATCAACTCAATACTATCTGACAAAGGTGCGGACGGTAAAGGAAGTTATCCTGCGGCTCCTTATGCGGCTTGGTTGTTGGTGCAACATATGGATGCTTATCCACAAAATCAAGGCAAGTTTGCCAGTCAACTTGAGCAAGCAGGATTAGATCCTACTGATGGTAAAGACGGAGTAGGCAAATTACAATTCTTAAAAGACAGGTATGAGGTAAACAAGTGGATATTACAAAATGCCAATAATAAAGAATATTTTATAAACAACAAACCATTACCCAATCCCACAGTAAATGTGCGTAATCCTGCCTGGTTTAAAGATGCTGGTATAATATGGACTAGTAGACAACAAGCATTAGAAAAAGCAATAGAGGCTGGAAATAAATTATTAGTAGCCGCAGTTCAAGAAACCGATGCACAAACACAACCAAGTTATAAGTCAAATGTGGCGGAACAGGCAGTGACAGAAACCGCAGAAGAATTACAAGAACTCACACAGTTTAGTAAAGGCATGGCTAACTTTTTAGCAAAGTCCTATGCACAGTACATCAAAAATCCACAAACCGCTAAATATGTACAACAGCAAATAAGCCAACCAATTACTGATGGAGCACCTTATCGGGCATTGATGCCGGCGATTGGTATTGTTTCTGTTCCTGGTGCCGACACCTATACCAGCCCCGGTTTAGAACTGGTCAAAAAATTTGTCAACATGGTTGTAGCGTACTTTCCCGCACCAGGAGACGCCGACTACAATGGATTTTCGGAGGCTGCGCCGGCAGTGTATGATGCGCGGCCAAGAACAGTGGTTATAAACAAAGATTATCTGTCAGACCCCACATACCTAGCCAGCACTATAGCACATGAAGTGCAACATAGTATAGATGATTTAAAAAGTAGAAAAGGTCTTTCAGTAAAAACTGATCAACAGGATCTAGAGTTATCATACTATGATCAAGGCAAGGCATTCAAGCAAAAGCAGTCGGCTGGTGCTACTAACAACGCACAAAAGTATCAAAGTTATTTGTCTATGCCTCATGAGGTAAATGCTAGATTTACTGAAGTTATCAATGATATAAAACAACGTATAGAAAAAGAAGATATTCAAAACATTGGTAGTGCTGGTCTTTCTGAGTTAGCTAGATCAGCATTTAACCAACATTACATGCATGAAGTATTTCCAAATGGAGCAAAAGATCCTGGATACAAGAGATTGCTTAGTAGGGTATATGCTTGGTTAAGCAAGTATTACAATGACAGAATTGACAGAAACGGATCATTTAACCCGCAGCCAGCGACACCAGTACTAGAGGAGCAAGGTGTGGCGGAAGATAAAGAAAATCACAATTTAAAATTAGATGAAATTTTGTATAAGTTATGTAATATTGTTAAAAAAGAAATAAAAGAAAAGACAGGGGAACATGCCGTTGCTGCTTGTATTATTGATCCTGATAACAGAATAGTAGCAAAAACAAGCAAAGACAAACACGGTAGATGGATTCATGCTGAACATAATGCTATTGATACATATGAAAAAAAGTATGGTGAAGTGCCAGAAGGTAGTATTATAGTAACTACATTAAGCCCCTGCAATGAATATGATGATAGAACCTCCGATGAAAGATTTGGTGAAAGTTGTACAGATTACATAAACAGCAAAGGCATTAAAAAAGTCTATTGTGGATATATGGATCCTACACAAGATAATTATAACAGAGAATTTAATGTCATAGAAACTAGTGACAACGACCTTCGTAGGCAATGTAAACAGTTTGCTGATACTTTTTTGAAGAAAAATATAGATGAAGCGTTTGATACTCCACTTCCAATAACATGGGAGAAAGGTATGCATGGTGATGTTGATGCACTTGCCAAATTACCTGATGGATCAAATTTAAGCATTATGTTTAATAAACAAGATAATATTAAACCTGATGACAAGACATGGATGGTTGAATTTTATAGAAACAACAGTCAAGAAGTAACAGGTGAGGGTGACGCACAAAAAGTATTTTCTACTGTGTTAGTTGCTATTCAACAATTTATTAAAAAATACAAACCACTAAAAATCTATTTCTCAGCAAGCAAAGAGATGGATCCGACTATAAATTACGGGCCAGATGATGTTGTACCAAATCCAGAAAGCCGTGCTAAGTTATATGATAGAATGGTACTGCGTTATGCTAAATCTTGGGGATATAAGTTTTTCCGTGCTGACAACGGTTCTTCTGTTATATATCAATTATCAAGAATACCAAAGCAGAAGGCTGTAGGTGAAAATTACACAATGCAATTTGCAGCAGAAAAAACTCCACCAGTAAGTCCTTATGCTGGCGTTAAAGATAATCAATATCGCAGTGGAATAAGCGAAGCCTCAGATAAAAAAATCAGTTTCAAAGTACAAAAAGGCAATGGTAAATTCTCTACCACTTTAACTGTTAACAATACACCAGCTGGAATATATCAATATGACAGTAACACTGGGCGTAGCATTGCTGAAGTTTATCCAGAATTCAAAGGAAAAGGACTAGGTAAATTATTAGTTTTACATGCTATCTACACCGCAGCAAAATTAGGATTAGATTTCCAAGAAGATGAATCAAGAACCAGTGCTTATGATAATGTGTTAGATAGTTTAAGTAGCAACGGTTATATTGTAGATGATGATGGATATTGGTACGTTACTGGTGACGGAGAACAATATCTAAAACAATCATTGAACGAAGCAAGTGGGTATATTCCAAGCGAAAAGGAAAAGAATGACCCACGCTTTAAGACAGCACTAACTGTAGATGTACACCCTGACAGTATAAAAAAGAACGCAAAAGCATTCTATTGGAACACCAGTCGTGCTGGAATACCCCCAACTGCTAAAGCAAACGGCAAAATCTAATAAGTTTCCATATTATGGTATTTTGATAAATACTCTATAACTTTGGGAAACCATCATGAGATTTAAGCAAATAATAGAAAATACAACCGCAGGATCAGTCGCAACCGTAGCACAGCCTATGATGACTCAAACCCGTGAAAATACAAATGTTCGTGGGCTAGAACCCGTACAAAAAGTAATGAAGGGAACTGCTAAAAAGAAGGGTCCTTACGCTAATAGCATTAGTGAAGGTAAAGTTAAAGAACTTGCACAAGATTTAAAAAACTTAACTTCTCATCAATTTCAAGAAAAATATAAACAAAGCAAGGCTGAAGTTAAAGCCGACATGAAGAAAGTCAATGAAGATGATCTTTCTGAACAAGATTTAATCGTTATTCCAGGACAGGGTAGACTAAGAGGTACTGGATTTACAAAGCATGACCCTGATCGTGCTGAACATGAAGGTCAAACTCTAAAGAATAGTTTACACACTATCATTCGTTTAGCAACTCATTTAGACAAAGAATTAACAGTAAGAGATAACTTCCCAGAATGGGTGTCAGAGAAAGTCGGTTCAATCAAGGGTGACATGCTTGCCGTAATGAACTATATAATCAGCAGCCAAGAGATGCAGCATGACACTGATGCTATGGAAAGTTCTCGCCAATGGTCTAACAAAGACATGGAAAAGCTACGAGTCGCTACCAGAGACTTTGATGATATAATGGCTAGTGATGGACCCGAAGCATTCAAACAAGAGTTAATTAAGAAGCGAATTCAAACTAAACCAATGGCAGGACCAAAAGGTGTATTACCCGAAGGCTCACAAAGAGTTGATTCAATTGTTACTGACGCATTGCGAGTAATGAAGGGTCCAGAAATAAGTGATGCGGTACTAGCATTAAAGAGAGTATTAGGCGACAGAGCATATAATGAGCGCCGTGGCTTTTATAATTTCTATATTGACCAAATACATGATATGTATAATCAGCAAAATATTAATGAACTTAGTTCTAGTCTCTTGGGAAAAGCCGCACAAGTTGCTAAAAACAAAAGTAATCAAGCAATGGAGCCCGAAATACACAATGCATTAGGTGGAGGCTATATGAATCCATTGGCCAATCATTATGATACTGTATCACAAAAAATGAGCAATAGGTCAGCACAAGTAGGAAAAAAAGAAGCAATAAGAAAAATCGCTTCTCCGGCAGTGATGCGTAAGATGGGTATTACTGAAGGTGATGTAAGCACTGGCAACTTACAAACAATGTACAACTTGGCTAGAATGGCTAAAAACTACTGTAGTGATCCTGAAGGAAAAGAAGCACTTACTGAATTGTTAAGAATTCTTAAATGGTATATGGATCAAGCAGAGCAAGGTGTGGCGGAAGGCAAAATTGACTTTGCTAAAAAGCTACAAGGTAAAGTAGACAAGCACAACAAAGCCGTAGTAAAAACTAAACAAGCTGTAGGTAGCAGAGTTGCTGACATTGGCGCAGGCGGTAAAGAACACAATGAAAAAACTGATGCAGCATGGGATGCTGCTAAAGCAAAAGTAAATGAAGGTGCTAAAGTAGATCGTATGGTAAAACATGTTAAGCAATCTGAAAAGAAATTAGGTCGTTCAGATAAAGAAGCAGAGAACATTGCTTGGGCTACAGCTAACAAGCGTGGTATGTTAGATAACAAGAACAAGAAGAAATAAAATGAGCAGTATATTCAACGGCATCAAAGAAGCAAAACGTTCTCCTGAACCTGATTACAATGATCCTTCTTGGGATGAGAAGGTTAGTAATGTAGGACAGAAAGCTAAACAAGCGCAAGCACTAAAAGCAAAAGGCAAAGAGCCTCGGACACGCTGGAATCCAGAAACTAAGAAATACTATGTAGATTTTAGTGATGATGAAAAGAAGGTAGAAGAAGGAGTTAATCTTTCTCCAGAACAGATTCAACAAATTTTTAAAGGTGCGGAAAATATTGAAACTAGTGCCGGTGCTAATCGATCAATAATTGGTAAGGCTAAAGATTTGATGACTAAAAATCAACCTCAATCTACTACTCCTACTGTAAGACAATATAGTAATAATCCAACATCAAGACCCACAACAACTCCTACATCTGGATTATCAGCAATAGCACCAAAAAGAGCAACCGCCAAACCCGGTGAGATAAACGGATTACCAATGAGAGAATCAGTTGAATTGACTGAATCACAAATTTATCTATTGATAGGTAAAATTGTTGAACATCAAAAACAAGTTGATGAGGGTGTAATGGATTGGGCTAGAACAAAGGGACAAAACTTAACTAACAAAATAACTGCTGACAAACTATTACAGGCATGGAAAAAGACAGGTAGCAATACAGATAGTGATAGAGTAGCAGATGTTATGATTGGAGCAGGAGTTCCAAAAGAAACTGTTACTAACCTTATGAAAAACTTTGTAAGTGGACCAACTAGTAGCACAACTAACCCTGATGTATTCCAAGGAGTTGATAGAAGTATCCCTGCTGTACAAAGAAAAGCACAAGCAAGTGCTATACCAATGCCCTCAAATTGGAGACCTTCTGATACAGTATCAAGCGTACCATCCGCAAGCACACTACCGCCAACTACATCTAATGTACCCAAGGCAGGCAAAGTAGGTGCTCCGGCAGGTAAACAAGCAGTGGATCAAGCAATTGCTACAGTTAAATCAGTAAGAGGTGATCGTAGACCTAAAGTTGCTAATTACGGCAAACAACAATTTGATGCTTTGGCACAAGCAACTGCTAAACAATCTGCTGCTACAGTAGCGCCAGCAGCAACACCTAAAGAGGCACCTGCTGCTGATAATACTATAGCAATGCCAAAGCCTGGCGAGAAAATAAAGATAGGTGGACAAGAAATCAAACCATCTGATCCTTTGTATGCTAAATTACAAAGACAAATGAATCAAAAAAAAACAACAACAGCAGAATCAGTAGGTCTGCCTTACCCAGGCACATATGAAGAAACTAATGATATGTTCAAAAGTTCTGGCCAAAGACGTATTGGTACATTGACAACTGAGGATGAACAAATTGATGGAATGGCTCAGGGAGAGATTCGTGAAATTATTAAAAATGCTATACATATTAAGAATCAATTAGACAAGGGTGTTAGTTTAGATGGTTGGATGTATAGTTTTGTTACAGTTAGCAATGACAAATTGAATAGTGTAGCAGAACAAATCAATAACCCTAATATTGAAGAACAAGGTGTGGCGGAAGGCTCCGAGCAGATTAACGAACTCAGAGACCGGATGTATCAATACATCCGAAGTATCGTGCCTACATGGCCAGAATATGTTGTACAAGACTGGTTGTACAAAGGTCGCGGTAAAAATAAAAATTACAATGTTAATAGTGATGTCAAAGGTGAAATCCTTGAAATGATTGCGGACGCAGGACTAAGTCCCAATACTAACCCTTGGCAACTTGTACCTAATATGAAGTTTACCATGGACATGTTTGGTCCTGTGAGTAAAAAAAATCTAATAGGTCGAGCAGGTGGTACCAGTGACCTGGGCATGGGTATTCCCAAAGACAAAGAACGCCATTCTACACAAGCGGCGTTGATACAAAAGGGTGGTGTTAGTAAAGAACCTGCAATCTTGATTAAAAGACCGGAGGGGTATGATCTATTAGAAGGCTGGCATCGCACTATTCAACACTTTCATATGTATCCAAATGGGTATACAGGTCCTGCGTATGTAGCAGTGGCACAGGGTCAGCAAGGTGTGGCGGAGGGCCAGCATAGTTGCCCGCATTGCGGTGGAGAAATGGTCAGTGAAGAATTAATGAATGAAAAGAAAGATGCTTGCTACTATAAAGTAAAGAGTCGTTACAAAGTATGGCCAAGTGCTTATGCTAGTGGTGCATTAGTTAAGTGTCGTAAGAAGGGTGCTGACAGTTGGGGTAACGGTGGAAAAAAGAATGAAAGTTCTATATTAGAAGGTATTAACCAAACAGACGAAAGTTTGCACGATTGGTTCACTAAAGAAAAATGGGTACGCATGGATACTAAGGGAAATATCAAGGGCCCATGTGCAAGAGAACCCGGCGAAGGTAAACCAAAATGCTTACCACAAAGTAAAGCACATAGTTTAGGCAAAAAAGGTCGTGCAAGTGCTGCTCAACGTAAGCGCAGAGAAGATCCTAATCCAGAACGTCACGGTAAAGCAATCAACGTCAACACGAAAAAAGAAACTAAAGGTTAAAATAATGTTATCAGATAACTTAAAGGTATTACTAGCAAGCACACAAAGTTTTGCTATCAAGACGCAAAACTTTCACTGGAATGTTGAAGGTAGTAACTTTCCACAATATCATTTTTTCTTAGATACATTATACCAAGACGTAAATGAAACTATTGATCCAGTTGCTGAATATATCAGAGTATTAGGACATTATACTCCTGGTAGTCTAACTCGCTATGCTGAGTTATCAATCATTCAAGATCAAATAAAGATTCCACGTGCCCAATTAATGTTTGCTGAATTATTACAAGATTGCGAAACATTAGGTAAATTAGTTGTTGAGATATTTGATGTAGCAACTAGTGAACGTCAGCAAGGCATTGCTAATTACATGGCTGAATTACAAGACCTGTATGGTAAGAAAGCATGGTTCATTCGTGCTACTCTTAAAACAGAACGTGAGTAATGAGAGCCGTTGAATTTGTTAACGAAGCTACAGTTAAACTCGGCAACAACGAGAACGCCAAAGCCTGGATTAAAAAAGTATATGCAACTTATCCAACTACTATGCATAATAATCACGTTAT
>Ga0114958_10004198_pt1 | contig 10085 bp, 7 predicted proteins | sample C_130208_EF_Meta_FD_89577 | JGI IMG/M metagenome (GOLD analysis project Ga0114958, IMG submission 89577) | Freshwater microbial communities from Lake Croche, Canada to study carbon cycling - C_130208_EF_MetaG | ecosystem: Environmental > Aquatic > Freshwater > Lake | place: Lake Croche, Canada... | reverse complement strand
GCCGGGCTGGATCACCTCTCTCACGAGACCGGTCTAACAGATGCCCAGGCGGCCGAGGTTTCCGTCCTCCGCCAGCAGACGCGACGTCTAACAGCCCTAATCGAGGACCTGCTTCTCTTAGCCCAGGCCGACGCCGGGCGATTGATGATCGAGGCCGAGGAAATCGATCTCAAGGCGATGATCGAGGCGGCGGCGGACGATCTCGTCGTGCTCGTCGCGGACCGCAACCTGAGCGTCGAACTCGAGTTACCGGAAAGCCTGGCGGCCTTGGCCGACCGGCGTCGTGTGGCGATGGTGCTCCAGAACCTCGTCGAGAACGCCGCCAAGTATGCCTCCGAAGGCGGGGCGATCGAGGTCTTCGGAAACACCGACAGCGAATGGGCGATTGTGCGCGTCCGCAACACCGGCGATCCAATTTCCGAGGAGGATCAGGCGCATCTTTTCGATCGCTTTCATCGCGGCAGCAAGGTGGGCGAAAACGTCCGTGGCCATGGCCTGGGACTCAACATCGCCCGCGAGCTGATCCGCGCGCATGGTGGCGACCTGGTGTTGAATGAAAGCGAAGCGGGGTGGATCGAGTTTGAATTCCGAGTCCCGGCAGGGAGCGAGGATCGGGAGCCGGAAAGCTGAATGAATTCAATCGAGCACCAGAGTTTTTGGAAGCTTCTTTGCGGCCTTTTCGAAAGTGATCAAAGTGCGGCCTGCCTCCTGGCATTCGCCGTGAATCAGACGATCCACAAAGCCTGGTTTGGCGCTGGCAAGGGTGGGCAAACGCAACACGCTTTGGGCCACTGATGTCGCGCGGATCCCCCCATTTTCCACGAAGCGGAAAAGTATCTCCAAAGCTTCAGCTTTGGGTATTTTGTAAAATGACTGGAGTGCGAAATACGCTTCGGAAAGCACTTGGTTGCTCACGAAAACCTCAGCCCCTGCTTCTGCCTGTTGCGTCAGAAACTCAAATGCCCGCCGGAACTGGTCGATTGGCGCACCGATCAACAAGCGCAGCACGACGGAGGTGTCCAAGCTGCTCGAACCCACATTCATGACTTCAGGGCTTTCAGTTTTTCAGCCGTTTCAGTAGCAGAGCCCGCTTCGATGGCGGCATTGATTTCATCCAAGTCATGGCTCATGCCCGGACGAACGTAGCGGCGGGAAATCGCCAACCAGGGGGCGGTGGTCAGATCAGGCGTTTCAATCTCTGGGGGACGCCCTTGTGGAGGTGTGCCATTGAGCCAATTTTCGAAAAGTTGCAGGGCCACTGCCCGGATTGGACGACCTTCCATGGCACTTCGGGCCTTCACCCGGCGATAGAGCTCATCGGGAATATCCAAGGTTGCTTTCATGGAATACAGGTTGCTGTATTTCCTGCAATTGTCAAGATGGGCTCAGACTCACTTTGGCATCACCGCCTTGCCCTGCACGGCGGTGAGCTGGGTCTGGGCGGTGGCGGGGAGGGAACTCCAATTGGTTTGCAGCCAATTCTGGGCAGCGGCATCGTCGGTCTTTCGCCACTCGCGGAAGTAGCGGGCAAGAGCCTCGTTGCGGGCAATTTCCGAACTCATGCCGAGGGCCAGTGACATGGCATCGGGCTGGTTGGTCGCCGTTAAAACATCGCCGAGACTCTGGCGGGCGCGGTCGGTCAGGGACCCTGCGGCGGACTGGCTGATCCAGTCCTGCATACCGACCGGATCCGTGCCAGCCCAGGAATAGAGTGCGCCGGTGACTCCGTCGGTCGACTGGGCGGGCGGCAGGCTGTTGAGCCACTCGAGCGCGGCGACGGGCTCGATGGCACCCCAGGTGGTGCCGATGTGCGCGATGACCTGGCGGCGGGTGTCGGCATCGGAAATAGATCCGCTCCACGCAATGGCCGCTCTGATGTCGCTGGCGGCCCAGACCGTGGCGAGGGTGGCGGCGGCCTCGTTCTTCGTCGAGCCCTCGGGCAGATCGGCGAGCCACTTGGCGGTGGCGGCGGGATCAGTGGTGGCCCACACGTCCGCGAGCACGACGGCGAGGTTGAGATCCTTACCCGCGGCGAGTTCGTCCTTGAAGTGGGTGGCGGCGGCCTTGGGGTCGTTGGCGGCCCAGGCACCGGCGACACCGACGACCGCCGTGTCCTTGGCGTGACCGGCTGGCAGTGAGGCGGCCCATTTCGCGGCAGCGACCGGGTCGCTCTCGGCCCAGGTGCTGGCAAGAGCGTTGAACAACGGTTGCGAAGTCAGTCCGGTGCTGCCCAGCCAGTCGGCAGCCTGCTGGGGCGAGCGTCGTGACCAACCGATCATCAGGTCGGTAAGCGCCCGGTCCTTCAGCGGTCCGGACAGGTGTTGATCGGCCCACACCCACGCCTCGCGCGGAGCCTTCTCGGCCCACTTGTTCATGGCGATGCCGATGCTGTCGGAAAGAAGCTGCCCGGCGGGGAAATTCGCTTGGGCGAAGTCCAGCGCGGCCACTGGATCGAGTGTCGCCCAGACGCCATAGAGGCCGCGGTAGAATTCGAGTTGGTCCTCGCGCGACGCGATGCCGGAGGCCTCGGCCAGGGCGGCCTGGAGGTTCTTGCGGGCCGCTGCCGCGCCGTTGCTGCGGAATTTTTCCGCCCGGTCCTGAGCGGACAACTGTTCGGGAGGCTTCGCCGCGTCCGGATCTGCCGCAGGACCAGAGCCGCCGGCCCGGGACTTAAGCGCGGAGCCCCGTTCCGACGACCTGGTTTCCGGGCCCTTGGCCGAGGCCGAGGGCCCGAAAGCGTTGACCGATTCCCTGCCGGGGGACAGCCACCACGCCAGCGTGCTGCCCAGCAACGCGCCCGTGACCACCAGCATGGCGTTCGCGGCAGCAGAGCCGTTTCTGGGGAATCTCATGATCGATGGAGGCTAGTGGCGAGGGAGGGAAACGGGCAATGGGTTCTCCGTAACCGATCAGTTACCGTGTTTCTTTGGTGCGCGCAGCTTACAAGGTATAAGAAATTCTTCGGGTCGCAACGCCTCAATGCCTTGCGGCCCGAGCGCGCCCCATGACCCCCCGGTCAACCCAGCGGATCTGGCTGGCTTTCGTCGTTTCCGCGATGTTGGCCGGCCTCGTCGCGCCTGCGCGGGCGAGCTATGAGGTTCTGAAGTCGTTCCAACAACCGGGCAGCCAACCGACCGGGAGGCTGCTGAAAATCGCCACTGGTGAGGCCTACGGGACGACCACCACCGGCGGCTTCTATGGCTTTGGAACAATCTTCAGGGTGACCACCGCCAACGTGATCGAAACGGTGGTCTCGTTCACGGGTGCGACGGGCGCAGCCCCGGGAAATGGCCCCACGGCCGGGCTGGTCCAAGGCTCCGACGGTCAGCTTTATGGCAGCACCTCGGCGGGCGGATCGAATGGCTTCGGGGTGCTCTTCAAGGTCAATGGGGCCGGGGTTTACACGAAGCTGGTGGATTTCACCGGCACTTCCGGCACGGCAAAGGGCTCGGTGCCGGGACCGCTGGTGACCTTCACCGATGGCTTTCTCTACGGCACCACTGAAGCCGGTGGAGCTAACGGAAAAGGAACGGTTTTCAAACTCAGCACTGCGGGCAGCTTGACCACTTTGGCGGAGTTCTCCGGTGGAGTGGCCGGCACCAAACGCGGTGCCGAGCCGGTCGGCGCACTGGCCATCCCCGCCAGCGGCACCAATCTCTATGGCGTCACGCGAAGCGGCGGCGCCAGCGGACTGGGAACGGTTTTCAAGATCACGACGGCCGGAGTGTTCACTGACATTCTCGATTTCACCGGAACTTCTGGAGCCAAACCCGGTGCCAATCCCGCCGGAGGACTCCTTCTCCACTCCGACGGGAAGTACTATGGCACCACGGAATTCGGCGGCGCGAATGGCTTCGGCACCCTGTTCAGCCTGACGACGGCCAACGCGTTTAATTCCATACGCAACTTCTTTGATGCCACGGCTTCGCAGCCGGTCGGCGAGTTGATCGCCTCGGGGAACACCCTGCTCGGCTGCTGCGCGGCGGGTGGGACCAGCGGACTTGGCGGGCTTTACCAATGCACCACGGCAGGCGTTTACGTGCAGCTCACCAGCTTTTCGGGCGAGACGGGTGCCGCGCCAGGCTCGGTGCCACGAGCCGGGCTGGTTTCCGATGGGGCCGGCTTTTTTTTCGGCACCACCTCGTCGGGAGGCCCGGCGAATCTGGGGCTCGTGTTTAAACTCTCCACCGCCGGGGCGTTCGGCGTAGTGGCGAATCTCTCCCCCGATCTCGGCTGGCGACCGTCCGGAGCGCCGATCCCGGATGCCGCTGGTGGCTGGCTTTTTCCCATGGGAGCCGGTGGCCCTGCTGGAGGCGGCACGGTCCTTTCTCGCACCTCATCGGGGTTAGTGAGCCTGGTATCGTCCCTCGGAGGCACCTTGGGAGATGCTCCTGAAGGGGCGTTGGTCGAGAAAAGTGGCAGCTACTACGGCGTCACCAGCAGTGGTGCCGGATCAGGGCGCGGCGCGGCCTTCCGTTACACGCCCGGAATCGGCACCAGCCTGCTCAATGCCTTCACCAGTGCCAACGGCTCTCTGGCCGAGGGCTCCCTAGTCATCGGCTCCGATGGGGCGTTTTATGGCGTCGGGCGCGAAGGGGGAGCCAATGCCAAGGGGGCGCTGTTCAAGGTCACCACCACCGGCGTGCGGACTCGTATTCTTTCCTTCACCGGCACCGCCGGTGTCACCCCGGGAGGAAGCCCGCGCGGGCCGCTGGTCCTCGCGCCGAACCTGGCCTTCTACGGAGTCGCCGAAACCGGAGGCACCTCGAATACCGGCGTCATCTTCAGGATTTCCGCACTCGGCGTCTACTCGCTGATCGCCCAGTTCGGCACCACCGGGCCGCGCACGCCACAGGGCGGGCTGGTGCTTGCGCCCGACGGGTTTCTTTACGGCAGCACGCGCCTTGGGGGCGTGGCCGATGCCGGCACGATCCTCCGGGTCAATCCGGCTGACAATTCCTGGTCCGCCGTCGCTGACTTCAACGGAACCAGCGCCGGATCTCCCGCCGGCGAACTTCACGCCTCAACCGACCGCAGCATCCTCGGGTTGGCAAGCACCGGCGGCACGGCAAACGCGGGGGCCGTTTTCCGATACGTTCCGGGGACCGGCCTTCAGGTCCTCGCCTCGTTCACTGGAGGCAGTGGAGCCACCCCCGGCACTGCGGCGGCCAGCGATTCCGCAGGTGCCGTGGTCACCGGCGGCCTCGCCACCGCCAACGATGGTACTATTTACGGGACAGCGGCCGGCGGCGGCCCATACGGCGGCGGCGTGCTGTTTCGCATCGTCGACGATTCCCCGATGGCCCTGTGGAAAACCGCCAACCTCGGGATCGCCAACGCCCCGGACAACGGCGACCCGGACTCAGACGGCCTTACCAACCTCGTCGAATACGCCCTCGGCACCAATCCGACCGTCGCCAACTCCGCCCCGCCCATCAACCTCACCGCCTTCACTGGTGGGAAAAGCCTTGCCCTCACCGTGCCCCGCGATCCCGCCCGGACCGACATCACGGTCATCGTTGAAGCCTCCTCCACCCTCGCGCCGCCCTGGCTCGCCCTCGCCTTCAGCGTCAATGGCAGTGCATTTTCCGGCAGCGGCTACGTATCCGGTGAGAACAGCGGTAGCAACTTGAAATCCGTACTCATCCGCGACACCGCCACCACGCTTTCCGCGCCACGCCGCTTCCTCAGGCTCCACGTGGTACACTGAACCGATTGATTCCTACCAACTCGTTACCTCAAAGCTTTTGCCCGATCTATGTAGTCGGAGCTAATCCTCTCCCCAGCGCGGAGACAACCCCCACCCCCACCGATCACGATCATGAAACCACACCCCCTGTTCCGAGCGAAGGTCGGCTTGAGGTGGATCGCCGCGCTCACCCTCGGGCTTTCCCCACTGCACTTGCACGGGGCCACCAATGCCCCCGACCTCGATGGCGACGGCGTTCCCAATATTGTTGACCCGGATATCGACAACGACGGCATCCCCAACGCCCTCGATGACAACGTCGACGGCGGCATCGCGAAGTCCGGCCCCTACGTCGGCCAGTATATCGGCGACCACGTCAACAACGACAACCCCGCCGAAAAGGACATCGACGCGGACGGTCTGGCTGATGATTCTCTGGGAGAAACCGACATCGACGGCGACCAGATGATCGACACCGATCCGCTGGAGCTCGACATCGACGGCGACCGCCGAGCCGATGACGCCCCCGGCGAACTCGATATCGATGGCGATGGACGCCTCGATGACGCGCTTTCAGAAGACGATATCGACGGCGATAGCCTCGACGACGATGATATCATGGAAGTCGACATCGATGGCGACAATTCCCCAGACACCCTCGACGACGACATCGACGGTGACAACAAGTCCAATAGCGCAGTCAATGAGGATGACATCGATGGCGACGGCAAACTCAACGCCGATGCCGACGAGGATGACACCGATGGCGACGGCGCACTGAACCGCGTTGATGGTGACGACGATAATGATGGCGTCGCCGACGAGGATGACGATGATCACCACGACGAGGACGATGAGATCAAGGTCCACACCGACCTCATCCCGACCAATGCCGCGCTGAGCCACAGCGAATCCCGCGTCACCATCCAGCGCATGGCGACTGGCACGATCGAGCTGAGGGTGGATGCCGGTGACTTTAATCCCGGAACCTACAATATCGTCATCGGCGGTGCGGTCCGTGGAACTTTGGTTCTCGCGGGTGACAGCGGCAAAGCCTCCGGCGAGCGGAAATTCAAGAGCCCTACGACCACAAGCGGCGGCGAGTTCCTTCCCTTGAACTTCGAGGTCATCAATCAGCCGATCCGCATCGAACTCGCTGGCGTGGCGTACTACACCGGCACGATCCCCACACCTCCAGATGCACCGCCTCCCGGGGGTGGGCCCACCGAACCACCCGTCACCACTGTTTTAAACAAAGTGCTCACGGCGGCCTCCGGAGTCCCCGTGGGAGCCAGTGCCGAGGTTGTCGTCGACGTGGGCCTGGTGGGCGTCATTGAGGTCGAGGTGGAAACGCAGGGTCTCCCGGCCGGAACTTACGCCATCACCATCGGCGGCGTGCAACGCGGCACCTTGTCAGTGGCGCTTGATCAGGGAACCCTGAAGGGCCGTCGACATTTCGAGATCATCCCGGATGAGCCCGACGAGTTGCTGTTGGATTTCCTCGCCGCCGGGCAACCGATCGTCATCGGACAGGGCTCGACAACCTATTTCTCAGGAACGATTCCCGGGGGGGAATAAGTCGGAGGCGGCCCGCTTCGGCGGAGCCCCATCGCAGAACGCCTCGGCTTCATGGTGCCGGGGCGTTTTTGTGTCGTCGACTGTGGCTTGTCGTGATGGATTGAAACATCCGCCGGGCACCCGCCGTTCTGGCCGCGTTCCTTTTGCACTTTTCTCATCTGTATCTGTATGAAATCCATCCGCGTTCTCTGCGTCGGTGCCGGCCACATGGGCCGCTCCCACGCCCTCGCCTACCATCGCCTTCCCGGTTTTGAAATTTGTGGCCTCGTGACCCGCTCGCCGGAATCCCGCGCCAAGCTCAATGCCGAACTCGGTGGCGGCTACCCGGAATTCGCCGACTTCCATGAAGCGCTGCGTGAAACGAAGCCGGATGCCGTTTCCGTCTCCACCTACCCCGACACCCATGCCGAGTATGCCCTCGCCGCTTTCGCCGCGGGTTGCCATGTGTTCATGGAAAAGCCGCTCGCGGAGAGCGTCGCCGAGGCCGAGCAGATCGTCGCCGCCGCGATCAAGGCCGACCGCAAGCTCGTCATCGGCTACATCCTCCGCCATCACCCGAGCTGGATCCGCTTCATCGAGCTGTCCCACTCCCTCGGCAAGCCGCTGGTGATGCGCATGAACCTCAACCAGCAGTCCTCCGGAGCCAGCTGGCAGACGCACAAGAACCTGATGTCCTCGATCTCTCCGATCGTCGACTGCGGCGTCCACTACGTCGATGTGATGTGCCAGATGACCCGCTCGAAACCGATCCGCGTCTCCGGCATCGGCGCACGACTCAGCGACGAGATCCCCGAAGGAAAGATCAACTACGGCGCACTCCAGGTCACCTTCGCCGATGGCTCGGTCGGCTGGTATGAGGCCGGGTGGGGACCAATGATGAGCGAGGTCGCCTTTTTCGTGAAGGACGTCGTCGGTCCGAAAGGCTGCGTCTCCATCGTCGCGGAAAAAGCCGCCGCCGAGGGCCAGAGCGCCAACGTCGACGCCCACACCCAGACCCAGGCCCTGCGGCTCCATCACTCGAAACTCACGCCGGACGGCACCTTCGCCCGCTCCGATGAAACCATCCGCCTCGACGATGAGCCGGACCATGACCAGCTTTGTCAGCGTGAGCAGGAATACTTCCTCGCCGCCATCCTCGGGAACCTCGATCTAACCGACCACATGCAGGATGCCATTTCCTCCATGCGCATCGTCGCCGCCGCCGACGAAAGCTTCCATACCGGAAAAACCATCGACCTCTAACAGACCATGATCCGCCACCTCTTCCTCCTCTCCTCCATCGCCCTCGCCGCCCCAGCCTTCGCGCAGGATGCCGCCTTGGCCGCGAAATCCCGCGACCTTTTCAATGGCAAGGACCTCACCGGCTGGCATGGCGAAGGCTACGCCGTCGAGAACGGCACCATCGTCTGCACCCCCACGGGCCGGAACCTGATCACCGACGAGACCTTTTCAAACTACGTCCTCGACTTCGAGTTCCTGCTCACGCCCGGCGCGAACAACGGCCTCGGCATCCATTACCCCGGCGCCGGCGACGCCGCCTACGTCGGCATGGAAGTCCAGATCCTCGACAGCACCGCCGAGCAGTACAAGGACCTGAAGCCCTACCAATTCCACGGCTCGCTTTACACCATGGTCCCCGCCAAGCAAGGCGCGCTCAAGCCCGTCGGCGAGTGGAACCAGGAACGCATTGTCGTGGACGGGCCGGCCATCCGCGTCGAGGTCAACGGCCAGATCGTCCTGCGTGCCAATCTCGACACGCTCAACAAGGAGTTCCCGAAGCACGAGGGAGCCAAGCGCCGCTCCGGCCACCTCTGCTTCTGCGGTCATGGTGACCGGGTTGCCTTCAAGAACATCAAAATCGCCGAGCTGCCGCCAAAGGCCGACCTTGAGGGAGTGAAAGCCGCCGGCTTCACCCGCATTTTCGACGGTCAGGCACTCGGCGGCTGGAAGCCCGAAAAGGACGGCGACAGCAGTTGGTCGGCCAGCAACGACATCCTCAAGCACGACGGCGCCTTCAAGACTGCCGGGCAGCTCTGGACGGAAAAGGAATACGGCGACTTCACCCTCGTCTTCGACTGGCGCTGGTCCGGCACCGGCCCGCTGATGAAGCGCCCGGTCATCGGCCCCGATGGCAATCCGAAGACTGGCGCGGACGGCAAGCCGGAAATGGTCGAGGTGCAGGAGCTCGACAGCGGCGTTTACCTCCGTGGCAACGAGAAGAGCCAGGTCAATCTGTGGAACTGGCCGATCGGCTCCGGCGAAGTTTACGGCTACCGCACCAACGCCAGCCTGCCACCCGAAGTCCGTGCCGGCGTGACGCCGAAATCGAAGGCCGACAAACCACTCGGCGAATGGAACCGCACCATGATCACGATGAAAGGCGACCGCCTCACCGTCGTGCTCAATCACGAGAAGGTCATCGACAACGCCCAGCTCCCCAACGTCCCCGCCAAGGGCAAGCTCGCCCTCCAGCACCACGGCAGCTCGATCGACTTCGCGAACCTTTGGATCAAGGAACTCTGATTCAACAGGGCAGGGACCCGATTTGCGCTCGCGCCATGCCAATGAGGCCTGCGGCATTTTGAAACGCCGTGACCACGGCTTGCTGCATTCCGGGCGGTCCGGCGGGGGTAGGCTCGCCTGACCTTGCGACGTCCGATTTTCAAACCAGGCGGTTCCCGCAATTTCGTCGTCAAGGTTCGGAAGCGCACGGTTCCCATGTGATCCATCCCGCCGGACCGCCCGGAGGTCGCGTCCCTGCCTGATCCGTCTTCCATTCACCCGGAAGAGACCTTGAAGAAACGCGATCACCGCCGCG
>Ga0114958_10004197_pt1 | contig 10088 bp, 10 predicted proteins | sample C_130208_EF_Meta_FD_89577 | JGI IMG/M metagenome (GOLD analysis project Ga0114958, IMG submission 89577) | Freshwater microbial communities from Lake Croche, Canada to study carbon cycling - C_130208_EF_MetaG | ecosystem: Environmental > Aquatic > Freshwater > Lake | place: Lake Croche, Canada... | reverse complement strand
CCACGCAAGAAGAGCTAGCCAATCGCCGGGGGCGTCACAACCCATTGCCTGAAGAAATCAAGGCCTTCACAGATTCGCAGGTCGCAAGGATTTCGCCAAACGGAACGTCATTGGCACGGGATCAGCCCCGGCCTGCCAACCGCAGCTTCGATCAATGCTCCGAACGGCCAACACGAATGCTTCTCCAGACAAAAAAACGCCCGGAGTCTCCTCCGGGCGTTTCTGAAAATCGGATGTCTGAACAGATCAGCGCGAGTAAAGCTCGACGATGAGTTGCTCGTTGACCTGTGGGTCGATGTCCGAGCGTTCTGGAACGCGGGCGACGACGCCTTCAAGCTTGTCGCGATCAACGGTCAGCCAGTCAACAAGCGGAACTGACTGGGTCAGGTCCATCATGCGGAGGGCGAACTGCTGGGAGGAAGGCTTGGCGCCCACCTTGATCACGTCGCCCGGCTTCACCTGGAAAGAGGCGATGTCCACCGTGCGGCCGTTCACAAGGATGTGGCCGTGGTTGACGAGCTGACGGGCAGCCTGACGGGTGTTGCCGTAGCCGAGGCGGTAGCAAACGTTGTCGAGGCGGAGCTCCAGGATCTGCAGAAGAATGGTACCGGTCACACCACGACGGCGGGCGGCCTCTTCGTAATACTTGCGGAACTGGCTTTCGAGAACGCCATATTGGAAACGGAGCTTCTGCTTCTCGCCAAGGGCGACGGAGTATTCGCTCTTCTTCTTACGACCCGCCCGGATGCCATGCTGGCCCGGCGGGAAGTTACGGCGCTCGAGGGATTTGGAAGGACCGAAGAGAGCGACGCCAAAGCGACGGCTGATCTTGGTGCGGGGACCGGTGTAACGTGCCATGATCTTGGTAAAGGTAAGGGATTACACGCGGCGGGCCTTCTTGGGGCGGCAACCGTTGTGCGGGATCGGGGTGACATCTCTGATCGCGCTGATTTCAAGGCCGAGGCCCTGAACCGCACGGACGGCAGCCTCGCGGCCGGAGCCGGGGCCTTTGACGCGGACTTCGACTTCCTTCAAGCCGTGGCCCATCGCCTGACGACACGCGTCTTGCGAAACCACCTGCGCGGCGTAAGCCGTGCTCTTGCGGGAGCCCTTGAAGCCCATCTTGCCGGCACTCGACCAACCGATCGAGTTGCCATTGGTGTCGGTGACACTGACAAGGGTGTTGTTGAAGGTGGCGGTCACGTGAACAATACCGCGGGTAATGTTCTTCGATCCCTTCGCCTTGTGGATCTTGATTTCTTCTTCTCCACCGGCGATCTCGGCAAAGATGTCGCGCTTCTGTTCCTTCTTCGGACCTTCAGCAGCCACTTCGGGAGCGGCGGCAGCGGCAGGAGCCGGAGCAGCAGCAGCAACCGCAGGAGCGGGAGTTTCGATAGGGGCGCCAGTTTCCTGCGCCGTGATTTCTTCGTCAGCCATATTCGTAAGGTGCTACTGGTTACTTCTTGACGCCAACGGTCTTCTTCTTGCCCTTACGGGTGCGGGCGTTCGTGCGGGTGCGCTGACCACGAACGGGCAAGCCACGCTTGTGGCGGATGCCGCGATAGCAATTGATGGAGGTAAGTCGCTTGAGCTGCGACTGCTTTTCACGACGAAGGTCACCTTCGATCAGGATCGCTTCAGTCTGGATCACCTGGGCGATCTTGACGAGCTGCTCCTCGGTCAACTGACCGGTGCGGATGTTGGGATCGATACCAGCGTGATCGAGGATCTTCGCTGCGGTCGAGCTGCCGATTCCAAACATGTAAGGGAGCGACGCCTCGATGCGCTTCTCGTTTGGGATTTCGATGCCTAGGATACGTGCCATGAGTGCGGTAATTTCGCGTGTTCCCGCTAGTCCGGAATTGTCCGAATTCGCCGCGGGGGCGGGTGATTTAGCAGACAGTCCCGCACTGGCAAGTGGTAAATCGCAAATTCCACCACAAATCGGAGAATGGGCGTTACTGAGGCACTTTTGCCCTGTTTGGAGGCCGACGGCAGCCGAAATGAGATCGCTAAATTCTGACCTGATCCTTTCTGGACAAAACAAAGACTCTCCCTAGCGTCGCTCTAGTTTCGCAATTGTATCCCATGGAATCCCCGATCGACCTCTCTTACCAGCTACCGCCCGACGATGTTGCCGCCATCGACGAACTTGGAAAAACCTACCAAGCCTTCCGCCAGGAACTGGGTAAAGTGATCGTCGGCCAGGAGCAGGTCATCGAATTGCTCGCCATCTCGCTCTTCGCCAAGGGTCACGCCCTGCTAATGGGCGTCCCGGGACTTGCGAAAACCCTGCTGGTCTCATCCGTTGCCCGCACATTCGACCTGTCTTTCAACCGGATCCAGTTCACGCCCGACCTGATGCCCGCCGACATTACCGGTACCGACATCATTCAGGAGAGCGGCGTCGGCGGCAAACGCGAGTTCGAGTTCATCAAGGGCCCGGTGTTCGCGAATATCGTCCTCGCCGACGAAATCAACCGCGCCCCGGCGAAGACCCAGTCCGCCATGCTCGAGGCCATGCAGGAAAACAAGGTCACCGTGCTTGGCCAGACCTACACCCTCCAGCCTCCGTTCTTCGTCCTCGCAACCCAGAACCCGATCGAGCAGGAAGGCACTTATCCCCTTCCGGAAGCCCAGCTCGACCGCTTCATGTTCCTCATCGAGGTCGGCTATCCCACCGCAGAGGAGGAAAAGCGCATTGCCCGTGAAACCACCGGCACCCAGCGTGCCGACCTCTCGAAGCTCCTCAACGGCGAGGCGGTCTTGGCATTTCAGCAACTGGTCCGGCGCGTTCCCGTACCCGAGCACCTCTATGACTACGCGGTGAAAATCGTCCGCAAGACCCGCCCGGATCAGCCCGAATCCCCCCAGTGGATCAAGGACTGTGTCGGCTGGGGCGCCGGACCTCGTGCGGTGCAGTACTTGATTCTTGGGGCGAAATCCCGTGCGGCGCTCCGCGGAGCCTACATGGCCTCGCTTGAAGACATCGAGGCCATCGCCTCGTCCGTTCTCGGCCACCGCGTCATCACCAATTTCGCCGCCGAGTCCCAGGGCATGACCTCGAAGAAGATCGTGGAACGGCTGCTCAAGGAAATGCGGGAGGAATGAAATACGATTTCCTCGACAGCGCCCTGCTTTCCAAACTCGGTTCCCTGCCCGTCGAGGCACGGACGCCGATGCTCGGCAACGTGGCAGGCAAGCACCGGTCCCCGCACCGCGGCTCGTCGGTGGAGTTCGCCGAATACCGGAAATACGTCGCCGGCGATGACACCCGCCGCCTCGATTGGAAGGCCTACGCCCGTTCTGATCGCTATTACATCAAGGAGTTCGAAGCCGACACCAACCTCCGCGCTTATTTCGTCGTCGATACTTCGGGCTCGATGGCATTCAGCGGAAAAGCCGAGTCGAAGATCCAATACGCCAGGAAAATCGCTTCCTCGCTCGCCTACTTGCTCGTCAATCAGGGCGACGCTGCCGGTCTTTCCGTCTGCACGGACAAGCTCCACCTCGAAGTCCCGCCAAGCCGCCGGCCCGCCCACCTCGACCGTCTCTTCTCAACGCTGGGAGCGCTCGAACCCTCTGGCGAAACCGGACTGGTTCCCGCACTCCACACCATCGCGGAAAAAATCGGCCAGCGTGCCGTGATTGTCATTCTCTCGGACCTCTTCACCGATCCGGCGGAGCTTGCGGATGCCCTGCAGCACCTCCGCTATCGGAAGCACGACGTCTGCGTCTTCCACCTCCTCGATCCCCAGGAGATCGCCTTTGAGTTCGACCGCCCCCATCGCTTCATTGATCTGGAAGACGGAACTGTCCTCGTTGCCGAGCCAAACCTGATCGCCGAGGAATACCACATCGCCCTGCGCGAGTTCCTTACCAAGGTCCGTGATGTCTGCCACGACGCCAACGCCAGCTACCAACTCGTGACCACCGATACACCGCTGGAGGAACTGCTGCGCGGGTTCCTGATGAGCCGCTTGTCAAAGCGCAAGCATTAAGCAGAAATTCCATCTACCCGGCAATTTGTTAGTCATTAGAATTTAGTCATTAGTCATTTCCCTCCCTTGTCCTTTCTTCAACCACTCCTGCTATGGGGACTGCTCGCCGCGAGCATCCCGGTGATCATCCACCTGCTGAACAAGCGTCGCCACAAGACGATCAAGTGGGCGGCCATGCAGTTCCTGTTGAAGGCCACCCGCGAGTCGCGGGGGAAGAAGCGGCTTCGCCACATTCTCATTCTGACCTGCCGCGCACTCGGACTCGCCGCGCTCGCCTTCGCGGCAGCCCGCCCGATCGTTTCCGGCCTGCTCGGCTGGGGAAATGGTCATGTCGATGTCGTCGTGCTGCTGCTCGACCGCTCGACCAGCATGGAAGCAAAACCCGGAGACGGTTATGAGTCGCGCCGCAAGGTGGTGGTCGAAAAGGTCCGCGATACTTTAAAGGACCTCGGTGGTGCCCGTCTCGTACTGATCGACAGCGCCACCGGACAAGCTCAGGACGTGCCTTCACCGGATGCCTTGACAGAACTCTCCGCCACGGACGCCACCGATACCGCCGCCGATATCCCGGCGATGACGACGAAGGCGGCGGAATTCCTTTCTGAAACACCCGGCCGCTCGGAGGTCTGGATTGCGACCGACCTTCAAGCTTCAAACTGGAAGGCGGACGACGAACGCTGGGCGGCGGCACGCGCGTCTTTGGCAGCCCTCCCTCAGAAACCGTCGATCCGGATTCTCGGACTCACAGGTGCCACCGCACCGAACGCCTCACTGCGACTCGTTTCCACGCAGCGCAGCGGTGACCAGCTGATGCTCGATCTTGAGATCACCCGCGCGGAGGATGCCCGCGGCACCGCGAACCTTCCACTCACCGTGAATCTCAACGGCTCCCGCAGCACGGAAGGCCTCACGATCAGTGGGCAGTCTCTCCGCTTTCAAAAGCGCATCACCCTGCCCGCCGGCAGCGAGACTGGACACGGCTGGCTCTCGATCCCAGCGGATGGCAATGAACGCGACAACGCCGCCTTCTTCGCCTATGGACCCACGCGGCCGATCAAGAGCATCGTCGTCGCAGCGAGCGGGGAAGCCGGAGGTTACCTCCAACTTTCCGCCGCACCTCCGGGGTTCGGAAATCAATCGGTGACCCGGCTCGATCCCGCAAAAGCCGCCACCCTAGCCACTTCCGACACCGCCTTCGTGGTTTGGGCAGCTCCCCTTCCGACCGGAGCCACGGCCGATGTCCTTCAAGCATTCCTCTCCTCCGGTGGGCAGGTGCTCTTCGTCCCACCCGGACAAGGCGCGGAGACCACCTTCCTCGGCCTGAAGTGGTCTGCACCCTCCGAAGCCGCCGCCGGCAAGTTTTTCATACTGAAGGACTGGAATCACGAGGACGGCCCACTGCGCGACGGGCTCGACGGAACCCAGCTTCCTGCCGAGAGATTGAGAGCGATCAAGCGCCAGATCCCGATCGGGGACGCCGCACCTCTCGCCCGCTGGGACGATGCTGAGCCGTTCCTCGTTCGCCGCATCGTCGAGCGCGGCACGGCCTGGTTCGCCGGATCGCTTCCCGATTACACCTGGTCGAATCTCGGGGACGCCGATGTGCTTCTGCCAATGGTTCAGCGGCTTGTCATGATCGGGGCTGACCGCTTTGATGCCTCGTATCTATCCGCGGTCGGCAGCGAGGACTCACGACTACTTCCAGGTGAAACACGGACCCGCCTCGACGACTATGGATCTCCTGATCCCGCCAACGCAGCCTACGAGGCCGGTGTCTTCCGACTCGGGGATCGCCTGCTGGCCCTCAATCATCCCGCCAGCGAGGACACGCCGGAAATCGTTGGCAAGGACGGGCTCGATACCAGTCTGAACGGCACCGGTTACACCCTCTTCGAGCAAGCAGGCAAGGCCAGCGATGGGGCTGTCTCCAAAGACGCCTGGCGTGCCTTCCTGATCGCCATGCTGTTCTTCCTCATTTCCGAAGCCGTCCTTTGCCTTCCGAAGAAAACCACCGAGTCCTCCCTTCCCACCCGCCAGGGAAACCCTCAGCCCGCCATCTGACTCGTCTTCATTAGTCATTCAGAATTTAGTAATTAGTCATTTCTTCATCTTGTCCTTCTCCATCTCCAACCTCCACTTCACGCCCACCCCGCTGACACTGGCCATCGGCCTGCTGGCGCTGGCGGCCATCGTGCTGCTTTCGATCCTGTCGTGGAAACGCAGCCCGCACCCGCGCCGCACCGCGATGCTCGAAGCACTGCGGGTCGTCTCCACCCTGCTCGTCGTCCTGCTGCTCTGGAAGCCGGAGTGGCTGACGATCACCCACCCGGTGACCAAGCCGCGGATCGCGATCCTGTGGGATGACTCGAAGTCAATGACGACATTCGACGCCACCCTGCCACCCTCGCTCTCCGACAAGGCGATCATTGTTTCGCGCGCCGATTGGGTAAAGAAGGCATTGTCCAGCGATCTCTGGAAACCACTCGAAGCAAACGGCGCCAATGAAATCCTGAGCCAACCGTTTTCAACCGCTCCAGTCGAGGACCCGAGCGGAACTTCCGGCACGGACATGACCTCGCCGCTGGAGCAGCTGCTGGAGCAGGAGGACAACCTCCGTGCCGTTGTCATGCTCGGAGATGGTGACTTCAATCTCGGCCAACCACCCGTTTCCGCGGCCCAGCGAATGAAATTGCGTGGCATCCCGCTGTTCACCATCCCTGTCGGTAGCGCGGTGCGCCTGCCTGATCTCGATCTTCTCAATGTCACCGCGCCGACTTACGGCATCGTCGGAGAGAACGTTCAAATCCCTTTCACCATCCGCTCGTCTCTTGATCGCGAAGTCCGGACCGTCGTGAGAATACGCGATGAAAATGGCCGTGAGCGCACCAAGGACATCACACTTGCACCGGGAGTGGAGACTTTCGACTCGATCCTCTGGAAGCTGGAGAAAGAGGGTTCCGCGACACTCGAGCTTTCCATCCCCGTCGCCGATGGCGAGCGCGTGGATTCGAACAACGGCCGAAGGTTCAACATCTCCGGCCGTCCGGAAAAAATCCGCGTCCTAGTCGTGGAAACCAATCCACGCTGGGAGTATCGCTATCTCCGGAACGCCCTCTCGCGCGACCCGGGCGTCGAACTCTCCTGCCTGCTCTTCAGTCCCCAGCTCGGGCTCGGCGAGGGCCACGACTACATCAGCGAGTTTCCTTCCAAGCTCGAGGACCTCGCGAAGTACGACGTGATCGTCCTCGGCGATGTCGGTGCGATGCCCGGCCAGCTCACCAAGGAGCAATGCGAACTCATCCGCGGTCTTGTTGAGAACCAGGCCTCAGGTGTCGTCTTCCTTCCAGGGCCACAGGGCAACCAGTTCTCATTGTTGGATACCGCCCTCTCCGACCTGATGCCGGTGGTGCTGGATGAAACGCAAAAGACCGGACTTTCCGACGCCATCCCCTCCCCGCTCAACCTGACCTCGGAAGGCCGCGGTTCGCTTCTGACGATGCTTGGCGAAACCGAAGAGGAGAACCCCCTGATCTGGCGTCGGCTTCCAGGCTTCTACTGGCACGCACCGGTGATCAAGACCAAGGGCGGCACCGAAGTGCTGGCCGTCCACGGAAACCGACGCGGAAAATTCGGACCGATTCCCTTGCTCGTCACCAAGGCCGCCGGCAGCGGCAAAGTGCTCTTCATGGGCATCGACTCCGCCTGGCGCTGGCGAAAAGGCGTGGAGGACCTCTACCACTATCGCTTCTGGGGCCAAGTCGCGCGCTGGATGTCCTATCAGAGGAACATGGCCTCCGGGCAGCGGGTAAGACTTTATTTTACTCCGGAACGTCCGACTCCCGGCGACACCGTCTCTCTCCACGCGAACGCCTTCGATCCGAACGGAGCACCGCTTCAGAACGGGGCTGTCACCGTCGATGTCACCGCACCGGATGGCAAAACACAGCGGGTCGAGCTTCAGCCGAACAACGCCGCCTGGGGAGCCTTCAGTGGTCGCTTCAAGATCGAAGCGCCCGGTGCCTGGAAGCTCCGCGCCACCGCTGGAGGAGCCGAGGACAAACCAGTTGAGACCACCATTCTTGCCCAAGGCATCCAGATCGAAAAGACCGGCCAACCGGCACGACCGGAAGTCTTCGCGGAAATGGCCAAGGTCGCGCACGGTCGCTCGATCCAACCCGATCAACTCGGTGATCTCGTGAAGGAAATCCGCGCACTGCCGGAGCCTCGTCCTCTGGAAAACCGCATCCAACTCTGGTCGCACTGGACCGCAGTCGCCCTCGTCGTGCTTCTGTTAGGGATCTTCTGGGCGGGCCGTAAATTCAACGGAGCGTTTTGAGGATTGACGGCTCAATGGACCGCGAACTTCAGTTCGCCGGAAATCAGCATGAACGACCAGCGAACCAAACGTCGCAGTCCATGTGGAGGACTATTTCCCAATCATCAGCATCGCCGACAGCGCTAAAAGCACCAGGCCGAAAACTCCATCGATGACGGGCTGGGCCTGTCGATAGCCATCACGCAACGGCCGCCATTGCAGGACGATGGCCCAGAGCGCCCAGAGGCCGGCGCCTTGAATCACGATGATCAGCCACAATGCAAAGGGCCGGCTCGGCGGGTGATTCCCACGCAGAAACGGTGCCGTCACAGCGGCGAGAAAAACCATGACCTTCGGATTCAGGAGATTGCACCAAAGCCCTCGAACATAGAAGCCTCCGGAAATCCTTGGTGCCTTGTCCACGGATACCGCCACTGGGGAAAAGGCAGCGACGCAGGCGGAGAGGAGTTTCCACGACAACCCTAGTAGATAGGCTGCTGCTGCCCAGCGGAGGAGTTGGCCGAAAAGTGGAAATCTTTCCAAAAACCAAGCCATGCCAAGCACCGCCAGCGCAGCGTGGACCGCCAGTCCTGTGCCGATACCGAGTGCCGTTCGCACCCCTGCCCTTCCACCCTCCGCCAGTGCGGTCCTCGTCAGCAGCAACATGTCCGGCCCCGGACTGAACTGCCCGAGCAGCATGATGCCGGCGAAGGCAGCGAGTTCAGCCGACGGGCTCACCCTTGTTTCGCGGCGAGGAGGTATGCGAGGACGGCCTTTTCATCGGCCTTCGAGATGCCTGCGTTCCACGCCATGCCCGGAACCACCAGATGCCAGTCCTTGTGGGAAATGGTCTCCGGCAGTTTCGCCTCATGACAGCGGGTGCACTGCGCGAGGAAAACGGCGTGACCATGCTGGAGCGTTTCGAGCCGTTTGCCACTGCGCGCCGCCATGTCAGCCGAAGGCACAGGCGCCTGCTTCAGCCCAGCGCAGGAGACCATCATCCCGCACAAACCAACGATCACCAGACAAGATGCTCTCATGCCGCGATGCTAACACCCGATCCGGGCGGGCATCAATTTGATTCGTAAGACGCGACCGTCCGCCTCGCTCAGCCGCCCTTGACGATTTTCACCGCCTTGACGTAGGCGAGAACCGCGGTTTCGTCGGCATGCTCCAGACCGGCGTGGCCGATCATCTTCGGCATGGCGTCCTCCCAGTCCTCGATGTCGATCTTCTCCGGCAGCTTGTATTCGTGACACTGCCCGCAATTGAGCATGTAAACCTCATGGCCGCGCTGGAGGGTCTTGAGCGGCGTCTTGCTCTTCGCCGCCATTTCCTTGCCCGGGTTCGGCACCTCGGAAATCCCGCCAGTTTCGTGACCATGATCGGCCGCCATTTTCCCCATGTCCGGGTTGGTCATGGTGCAGCTCACGATTCCGCCAGAAAGAGCCAGAGCCAACAGCCAAAAGGTGGGTTTCACGTCAGGAGACTACAACGCTCGCCCTGCTCTCCGCAATGCTGGAAATCGTCCGTAACCCGTGTTGGGAACATTTTGACAAATCAGCTTCCGATCCTAACCTCGCGCGCGGCGACCGCCCGGGCAGCATCCTTTCTGCTAAGCACTTGAAACCTCGAACGATGGACACACTTCGCACCTTCACCACCGGCTCCGGAGCCGAGGGCAAATTCTACTCCCTGCCAGCGCTTGCCGAGCAGGGCTTTCCCGAACTGAAAAAACTGCCGGTTTCGATCCGCATCGTGCTGGAATCGGT
>Ga0114958_10004196_pt1 | contig 10089 bp, 8 predicted proteins | sample C_130208_EF_Meta_FD_89577 | JGI IMG/M metagenome (GOLD analysis project Ga0114958, IMG submission 89577) | Freshwater microbial communities from Lake Croche, Canada to study carbon cycling - C_130208_EF_MetaG | ecosystem: Environmental > Aquatic > Freshwater > Lake | place: Lake Croche, Canada... | reverse complement strand
TATATTCAGCAGCAGCGCGTTTCCGCTCCTACTCGGGCGGCGCTTGACCCGGCCTAAGCTTCGCTTTGGCCAGGTTTGCGCGCCGTCATTGATCAACTCATCGCCAGGTTTGCTTCCACGCCGCAAATTCCGCCGGCCTGTGGAACCTGCTTTGCATGGCGCAAGATGTGGCGCGATTTCACGAATCGCGCCGTAATTATTAATAGGGGTGTGCGGTTGGCTACAACCAGCGCAGGTTAGTCTTTTGCAGGTGGCAGAGCCTTCTTAACCTCGGGCGGAGGAAGAAAATTGTCGCCGGTTACGACCTTCTGGCCGGTTTTGGCCTCAAGCTCAAGTCGGGCGCGTCTGGCGATCTTGCCGCCAGTCCTTGCGGCAGTCTTGTTTTCGGTCATGCCGGTGGCGGCGGCGGTCTCGGCAATCTGCCGAGTGGAAAGTTCGGCAAGGGCAGTGAAGATGAGTTCGGCCTCGCTCATGTGGTCGCGCAAGTTCTGGGACTTTAGCCCCTTCATGCTTTTGTGCGTCTTAACACTGACCCCGCTCCACTCTTGATGGATGATGTTGGTGAGGATGGCGAATTCATCATCCTTTTTGATCTCATGGGTAGCCCAATAGTCGGTGAGCTTGTTACAGGTTTCTTGCCCGGTCATGCGCTGCTGGATCCATTTCTCGCTGCGCCCATGTTTCTGCCATGTTTCCCGAGCGCGCTCCAAGGCTAGGGCTGGATTAGCCATTTCCTGCATCCGCTCGAAACCAACCTTCGCAAGCCAGAGCTTGATGGGTTCAGCCTTGGGACTAGGAACGCTCTGGACTAGGCGAAGCAGTGTCTCGGCGGTTGCGACATCAGTCATATAGCTTTTGCCGTCCGCGGCTGTCATTTTCAGTTGGTCACAGTCTGTGACCAACTGACTTCCTTCCGCCTTAAGTCGCCCTTTCAGCGTGGTCCAATAGCTCTGCGCCCTCCTCCGCACTGATTGCTGGGTAAGGACTTGTATGATGTCCACGATGGAAAACCACCACGTTTCAGTCTTTTCATCGTAGGCTCGGCGGATCTCGGTTTGCTCGAAAATAGCAGGGATAATTTTCATGGCGGTGAAGCTCTTACGGCTTGGGTGAGGAGGCTTTGGAAAAGAAGCCCGCGGTTGCGGGCAGTGCGGCGATTGAAGCGGAAAACGAACTCACAAAATTGCCGGCGGTGTCATCGCGGCGCACCGCTGAAACAAAGCCAAGGCAGCGCGGCAAAACCGAGGAGGTGAAAAACTGCAGAGAGCGTGGGATGCGGACCTAAGACGTTTCAGACCACCTCAACGATACTCCGCTAGTTCCACAATCACTCCGTCGGGATCGACGAAGTAGACGAGAGTTTTTCCGCCCGCGCCCGTGTCGAATTTCACTACGCCGCCCGGCACCGCCGTCGGCTCGCCCCATACCTCGATGCCAGCAGCGCGCAGCTTTGCGGTCACGGCGGCAATATCGGTGACGCGCAACGCAAAGTGGCGCAGGCCGCGGGTGTTAGCCCGCGAATTTTCCGGGAGCGCCACGCCTTCCGGCGAATGGTACTGCAGCAACTCAATCCGCGGTTCGCCACCAGGCGAAACGATAAACACCGCGTGCGCCTTCACGCCGCGCAGGCCCACGATTTTTTCAATCCACTCGCCTTCGAGGTGCGCTTGCTTGGTTTGGGTGAAACCCAAAACGTCGCAATAAAACGCCAACGACCGCGCCATATCGGCGACGACAATGTTGAGGTGATCAATGCCGAGGATCATGCGTGGATTACAGGCTGAACGGCGCGTCGACGTGATTGCATCGACCTAGCCTGCACCGCGATTTCCTCCACGGACAACTGGATTCTGGAAATCGCGGTTGCGACCGGCTGCGAATAAATATTTCCCCACGCCCGCTTCCGTGTATTCCCTCAAGCCTGTGGGTAACTCCTCTTTTCAAATTGGCGTTGATGGCGGCGCGACCAAGACCGAGTGCATCCTCGTCGATGCCGCCGGCACCATCGTCGCACGCCACCTCGCCCCAGGCTGCAACGCCAACATCACCGGCACCGAATTCGCGGCCGCCACGCTCACCGCCGCCCTCGCCGCGCTCCACGCTCAACTCCCATCGGCCAATCTCACCGCGACGCATTTGTTCATGTCAGGGGTGCCCGCATTCTGGACCGAATTCGCCGCGAAACTCACTGGCTACGGCCGTGTCACCTCGGCGCCCGATTCCCTTCCGACGCTCGAACTCGCCACCCAGGGTGCGCCCGGGCTCGTGATTCATGCCGGCACGGGGTCGTTCGTCGCTGCCCGCGCGCCTGCAGGCAGCGTGCACTACGCCGGCGGCACGGGCTGGCGCTTCGGCGATCCAGGCAGCGGCTACGAACTCGGCCGCCGCGCCATCGCCCGCGCGTTGTTGGAACTCCAGGGCTGGCTACCTGCCTCGCGGCTCAGCCCCACCGTACGCGCTCACACGCAACTCGGCGACGCCGCCGATGCCCGCGAGATCACGCGCTATTTTTACGCCCACGCCGAGCCCAACCGCGTCATCGCCACCCTTGCCCCCTCAATCCTGCGCCTCGCTGAGGAGGGAGACGCCACCGCTCATCAAGTGCTAATCGAATCTGCCACCGAACTTTTAGACCTCGCCTCGCACGTCGCCGCGAAACTTTTCCCGGAAACACCACCGACCTCGATTACGACTGGCCTCAGTGGCGCCTTGCTCACCCATCCTGCTGTGCTCGCCGCGCTCAAAGCCCGAACTTCGCTTCCACTCACGCCGATCACCGCCGCGCCTATCGAAGGCGTGCGACGCTTGCTCGCGCGATCCACTTGAGTTCGGTGGGGCCCGCCTCTCCTGATTTTTTCATGCTCGTTCGTTTTACCAAAAACACCCCGTCTGATTCTGCCGACGCCCTCACGTGTCTCCGCAAGGACGACACTCGCACCAAGGCTCAGATGCCCAAGCAGGCGATTCTCCCGCACGTGGCGTTTCATTTCGTGATCGAAACCACCCTCGGTTGGAGCGACGGGTTTTTCGGCCAGATCGCTGCTGGCGCCGACTTCGCTAGCGTGACGGCGAAATTTCAGACGGCGAAAAAATCGCCTGCGAAAATTCCGCATCTTCGCCAAAGCGAAGCGTTGGTCGCCTGTCTCGCCGCCGAGCAATGGGGTGGCGCCAGCGAACCCGCCGCCTTCGCCGTGAAACTCGCCGCCGCCTGCAAAAAAGAACGCGTGCCGACCCTCTCGCTCACGCCTGAGGAACTCACCCGCGTGCGCACCGCGCTACGTGAATTCGGCGCCGCGTGGCGCCCACTCTCACCCGGGCAGTCGCTCGAGCGGAGGTTCTGATTTTTTCTTTGGCCGCACGCGACCGGCGCCAAGTCTTAACCTTTCGCCGGCGGCAACGTGATTTCGCCGGCGGCGACACGGTGTAAAAAGAGAGCTACAATCTGGGCGCGGGGGGCGATGGTCTCAACGCGGCAAAACTCGCGGTCGCTATGCAAATTATCACCGATGGGGCCGACGCCGTCGAGATTGGGTAGGCCACCAGCGGTGAGAAAATTACCGTCGGAGCCACCCCCACCGTGCACCCACGTAAACGGCGCCACGCCCACATCGGCGGCAGCGCGTTGCCATTCGGGAAATGCGGCTTCTTCAGCCGGGAGACATTCCTTGGGCGGGCGGTTAAAGCCACCCTTGAGCGTGAGCTTAATGCCGTCGCGAGTGTTAAAACGTTCTGCGATGGCGTGGAATCGCGCAAGTAGCGGTGCTCCATCGGCGACTTTGGTGATGCGAATATCGATCTCTGATTCGGCAAAGTGCGGGACCACGTTGGTCGCGGCGGTGCCACCACGGATGTTACCGACATTAACCATGACATCAGCCATCTCGGCAGGGATTTTCGCCGCCTCCAAAAGAAACTCGGCCAAAGCGAGAATGGCGCTGCGACCATCGTTGGGGACTTTAGCGGCGTGAGCGGCGCGGCCGTGACAGGTGGCAACCATTCCACCGGTGCCTTTGCGAGAATGGATGATATTGCCGTTAGGTCGGCCGGGCTCGAAGACGAAACCGAATTGGTGTCGGCGTGAGGCGGAGCGAAAAAGATCTACCGTGCCATGCGAACCGGTTTCTTCATCGGGCGTCAGCAGCACCTCCCAACCAACTTGTGCAGCGTGAGGAGTAGCCTCGAAGGCTTGGAGCGCGGCCAGAAGGGTGACGAGGCCACCCTTCATGTCGGCGGTGCCGGGACCGTTGAGCGTGGTGGCGTCGAGCCAGCGGCAGGTTTGAAACGCGTCGTCAGCTTCGTAGACGGTGTCGTAGTGGCCGCAAAGGATCACTTGAGTAGGTGCGCTCGGACGCAGGCTAATGCTAAGAGCGCGCGAGCCAGGAGGATTGAAGCCCGGTGCATCCGCCACCAGTTCGGTGATCGTGGCAGCCGGGAAGGCTTGCGCAAAATCAGCACGGAGCGTTTCGCGCATCTGCGCTAGGCCCGCGGCGTGACCGGAACCGGAGTTGATGTTAGCCCAGCGCTCAAGGAGCGCACCGAGTTCAGGCGTGCGGGAGGGGAGCGCGGCGATGGAGGCAGGAACGGAAGGCATGAAAAAAAGAGGTAATCAGAAGCCTGCCCCGTTGGGCAAGGTCACGCGCGGGGCGTCGGGGCCATCGAGCTGACGGAGTTGAGCCAGCGGATCATCGCTGAGTCGGAGAAATTTGAAACCGACGAGACGTTGCTTGGCACCGGGCGCGGCAGCTTTTTCGCGGGAGCGCGCGATAAATTCCGCGATCGGTTCTTCCCGCACGGCGGGTTCAGCAGAGTGAATCAAATGAACCGTGCCGTCGGGGCCGTGCGCGATGAGGCCGGTGTGGCCGACCCAGGCGTTGCCGCCGTAAATCTCGGCGTTGGGGTGACTGCCGGGTGAGATCGAGGCGCGGACGACGTTAACGAAATCACCGTCGCGCAGGTGCGGCAGCGCGGCGGCGAGGGCGTCGAGCGGGATGTAGGTGTCGCGGAACAGCTCGATGGGGGCGAAAGTTTTGAGACCGTAGCGGCCGAGGAGAAATTTGGCGCGGTCGATTTTTTCTTCGTAAGGGACGGCTTTGGCGCCGGCGAGTTCCGTAGTGAGATCGCGCACGAGCCAGCGGTTGGAATGATTCCAATCAAGTTCCGTATAATGATTTCTGGAAGCGACGCCGAGGTGGCCGTCGCGGTAGCGGATGCGTTGGAGGAGACGGATAAAGCCGGTCCAGTCGCGCGTGAGCGCCATGGCGTAGATGTGCTCGGTGAAGACGAGACAGTCGCTCTTGCCGAGGCAATAGATCGGCTGCGGATCGTAGGTCTCGAACGGCATCTCCCCGAGCAGATAAATCTCGTAGGGCTGGCCGATGTTTTTGCGCGCGAGGTGGACGATGCGACGGCGCAGGTCGGGCTCGGTGGCCTGGAGGTGCGCGAGGTAGAGGCCGGTTTCGGCCTCGGTGAATTGATAGAGCGGCTTGGCGAGAAGCGGCGCGATCGGATCGGTCGCAGCAGCGGGAGCCGTGGTTTCAGCGGCAGCGAGCAATCCGCCCGCAGCGAAGGCGCAGGCAGCGAAGGCGCAGGCGAGGAAAAGGCGGAGCGAGCGGAGCGTCATGAGCGGGAAGGAAAATAAAAAGGGGCGATCCGTTTGGGATCGCCCCCAAAGAGAGCAAACGGCTTTAGAAGCGGCCGGTCACACCCAACTTGAGCGAGCGCGGGGTGTTGTAGCCGCGGTAGTTGCGCGTCGGAATATAACGATATTCCGAGATGCCTTCTTCGTTGATGTTGGCAACATTGAGGAAGAGCGTCGCCTCGGGGCGGACTTGGTAGGTGATTCCAGCGGCCATGAGGGTGCGGGTCTCGCGGTAGATGTTGTTCTGCGGCGCCGTAAGGCTGTAGGCGATGGGGAACTGGCTGGTGTAGTTCATGTCCCACGAAGCGCCGAATTTTTTATAAACGTAGTTAAGGCCCACGTTGTAGGTGCGCGGAATATACCACTGACCGGCCGAACCGACGACTTGGCCGGGAGCGTAGGCGAGGCCGCCGAACACCGCCCGAGTCTGGACATTCGTGTAATTGGCGCGGGCCGTGAGACCCTTCAAAGCACCGGGAAGGAACGTCAGTTGCTGGCGGAAGTCCACCTCGACGCCCTTAGACTTCGTGGTGCCGATGTTGTTGGGCTGGATGAGCTCGTAGCCGACATATTGTCCACCGAAACCGTTGTCCGCGCCATCGGGAATCAAGAAGCCAGAACGCGTGGATGAGCCGATGTAGTCCTTGATCGCTTTGTCGAAGTAGCGGATCGAGAAAAAGCCTCGCTTAGAGAAAGACCAATCGATGCGCACGTCGTAATTGGTGGCGAGAGCGGGTTTGAGGCTGGGATTACCGACGGTGACCGTGCCCGAGGCGCTGCTAGTGGGATCGACCGCCGTCGGGCTGGCGACTAGATCCTGGAGGCGCGGACGACCGTAGCTCTTGGACCAGCTGGTGCGCAGCTTGAGATTGGCCGTCAGATCGTAGGCCAGATGGGCGCTGGGGAAGTATTTGACGTAATCACCATCCCGGGAGGAGGGAGTGTAGTCGAGAATGGCGCGCTTAAGGGGATCGGGCTCGACCGCGATCGGAGTGCGCTTCGAAGCAGAGGCAGCTACGTAATAGAACGCCTCGGTTTTCACCGACTCGCCGCGCACACCGCCCAAGATGGAGAAGCGGCCGATCTTCGAGCTCGCCTGAAGGTAGGCTGCGTCCACGCCTTCCTCCAGAATACGGGTACTGCGGTATTTCTCGATGGCGTTGTAGTTCACATCCTCAGTCCAGAGCGCGGTGTTGCCGAGCGTGGTGCTGATCGCGGCCGGATCGAGCACAGGAAGACGGGCCCCGACGTAGTTTTGACGTTCAAACTCGGTCAACGGCACGAGGCCGGTGGTAGGCAAGACCGAGCCGATCACGCCATACCAGCGGCGGGCATTCGGTACGAAGGCATTGACGCGACGGTTCACCGTATCGAGACCGGACTTCAGTGTGATCGGGATCTGCGTGGGCAAAAGATAAGAGACGTTCACCATCGCGGAGACCTCGTTGGTGTTAGTCACGTTGTCGCGCTTGATAAACACCGTAGAGGTCTGGTCGGTCGGCTGGGTGGTCGTGTTTCGCGCCGTGACAAGAAACGGAGTGTAGCTGGCTGCATCGAAAAGATTAACGGCAGCGGCGTTGGTCTGAGTGAAGACTTTGCCATTGGGATTTGAGTAATCGAGGACGAAGCCGAGCGGGTCCTTAGTGCGCATCTGAATTTCGCCCGCCTCGCGGCTTCGACCGGCACCGGAGTCCCAATGCGTGTGGCTCCAACGGTAAGCGTGGTCGACTTTGAGACGGCCCCAGTTATGATCAAGGGCCACCGTGCCCGTGGGATTTTTGCTGGTGAACGAGACCTTCCACATATTCAGGCGCAGACGCGCGGCCCCGACGGTCGTGCCGGCGGAGGTCGTGGTCGTAGGACGGATCTCGGTGCGGTCGGCCGTGAAACCGGGCATAATACTACCGTTCGGATTGGTCGTCGCGTCATAAACCGAAAGGTTAGCGCTGCCGAAAGGATTCACGTGGGTGTATTGGAAGAACGGCTCCGAGCCGGCATTGTAGAGGAAGCGCACCGAGATCTTTGTCGAGGCCGAGAGCCGGTAGTCGACGCGGCCACTGAACGCAGAGATGAAGCGGTCATTGAGCCCGCTGCTGCGCTGGTAATCCTGCAACCAGCCCACCTGGTTGGTGGTGGCCTGCCAAAACTTCACATTAAAGTCCATCGGGTTCACAATCTCTTGGTAACCGGTATTGAACATGATACCGAGGTTGCGCGAACCGCCGCGGACATCGAAAACCTCTTTGTAGGTGGCGCTAAGATCCGGACGGAGCGCATGGTTCGAGAGCATGTCGTTGCGATTTGAGAAGGACGGGAAGTAGCGGGCGCTGGTGGTGAAATCGATCCGCCGGCGGTCCGTCATGTTGAGCGGTGAGGCGGTAACGAGGTTCAACTGGCCGCCGAGACCGTCGGCGCGTTTGTCGGGCGTCTGACCGGCGATGATTTCGACCTGCTCATACATGGAGGCGGAAAAGGAGTGCATAGTGGCAGTCCGTCCGTCGCCGCCCACGCCGGTCGAGGCCATGCCGTCGATATTCATGCGGGTGTAGCCGGCATTACCGCCGGGTTGTCCGCCGATGCTGACACTCATGCTGAGCCCGTCTTCATCCTGCTGCGCCACCGCGATGCCCGGCAGACGGGTCAGGAGTTCGGCCACGTTTTGGGTCGGTAACACGCCCCACTCGTCGAAAGCCGTGACGTTTTTGATATTCGCCGCGTTGCGCTGCTGGGTGAGGGCCAGAGCCTGACCTTCACTCACGGACTCAACGGTGAAAGGAGCCATCGCGACGACATCGGAGGATTTGAGGCTAGCGTCCATCCGTGCCGTTTGACCCGCGGAAACCATCACGCGTTCGCGCGCTTCCGTAAATCCGGTGTAATTAATAACTAACTCCTGAACGCCGGTCGGCAAACCTTGAAAAATGAAAGCGCCGGCGTTGTCGGTGAACTCCGTGCGATTGAGCGCCGGGATATTCACAGTGGCACCTTGGAGGGCGTTTTTGGAGCCGGCGCTGGAGATCGAGCCGGTGATATTGCCAGTCGCACTCACATCAGCGGCGAAACTGGGTGAGGCCGCAAGGACCAGCATGACTAATAAACTAACAACGCCCCGCCAAAGGCGGAAGGCCGAACTACGAGCAGAGCTGACGGTTTGATGATTCATCGGTAGGTAGTGTTATAACAACTCGCCCGCAGGAAAAATACCCGCGGTGGATCTAGGTGATTAGAATGTGAAACAGATTATTCTTTATTAGCCCACGTCCAAGGCGAAATCCAGCTGAACACACGCCTAGCGCCATATTTAGAGTAAGCTGCACAGACCAACGAGCATTTTTGTTAAAAAATACATCATTTCTGTCCATCCACACATCATCGTGGATATTCGAGGCTGCGCTAACGGCGTTCCTTTACCCACGACCGACCCGGCCGCCCCGCTGGCGCCGACCGACCACTATGGCGATACGCCAAGGGTGACACGCCGTAGGCCAACCTAAACGCTCGGCTAAAACTGTAAATCGACGCGAATCCACATTGCTCCGCGATTTCAGAAACCCGCTGAGGCCCCAGCCGCAGCAACCCACAGGCCCGCTCCAGCCGCAATTGCCGCAAATGCCGACCAATACTCACCCCACACGAAGCCCGAAACCGCGCCCGCAAATGACTCGGGCTGATTCCAAGGGAGCGCGCGATCTCACCAATCCCGGGCGACTCACCGCTGCGCTGCGCGAGTTGGTTGACGCGCAACTTTAATCCAGACTGCGGTGAAACGGACGCGGTTCCCTCGGGCGCTGCCGCCGGCTTCAACCGCCGCAAACGCTCCAACAACACCGCCAGCAATAACACCGGCAAATCCGCCGTACGTTCGGTTTCATACGTCGCTACCAAATCCGCCACGAGCGCGATTAAGCGCGGCGTGAGACGCAACGGCCTAAAACGGAGCCCTGCCAAAGCCTCGGGCGCTTCCAATTCAAAGGTCACAAATAACCACGAAAGCGAGTCCTGTTGCGCCTCGGCATAGTGATGAAATTGAAACGGAAACACGAGCAAAGCCTCACCCGCTTTCAGCCGTATCGAGCGCTCGTCCACGTAGACGGTCACCGCTGTTTTCAGTGCACAGATTAGTACAAAGCGGTGATGTAGCGCCCGCCCGCGGCGTGGCTTGTTCAAGTCGATCGCGGTGCGCCGCTGAAAACACACGATGTTGTCAGGCAACATGAGCGCTTTCGCCGATCGCCCCTGCATTTGATGCAGCGGCTGCGGTAGACGCGCGACCAATTGCTTAAGATCGGGAGCAGCAAGCGTTGGCATAATTGTTAAAAACATCGTCATTTTTGCCATTTGTCCCGAAGCCCGCGAGCTCTATTATGAGCTCAAACCTCTCCTCGGCGTATCATCCTGTCTTTTTTTAATTCTCATGCTCTCGTCGCACATCATCCCTCGCAGCCGCTACG
>Ga0114958_10004195_pt1 | contig 10090 bp, 12 predicted proteins | sample C_130208_EF_Meta_FD_89577 | JGI IMG/M metagenome (GOLD analysis project Ga0114958, IMG submission 89577) | Freshwater microbial communities from Lake Croche, Canada to study carbon cycling - C_130208_EF_MetaG | ecosystem: Environmental > Aquatic > Freshwater > Lake | place: Lake Croche, Canada... | reverse complement strand
AAATAGTTCAAAAATTAACTCCACTTTGTAACTATGAAAATAATTTAGAACCACCTACTTATTCCCCTCTTGTTGAAAAATTAAGTGATTCATTTGAAACTTTATCTTCTTAGAATATTCAAACAAACAAAACCAACTCAATATTCAAAACAATATTATATGTTTCACTTATTCAAGAATAAAACAAATTTGTAAATATTAAAATCTTTAATATTTTAAACTAAAAAAAAATGAAATGTTTTTAATACTAACTAATAAATAACTAAATAACTAAGACGAATGGATTTTATTATTGATAATTGGACTGATATTTATATAGAAACTCTTATTTATCAAAACGAAGATTTTAGATATGTTATAGAAAATATATCTAAAATTAAAGAAAAATGTAATAAAAAAAATATACCTGTATTTGATGATAAAATTTTATCTATTACCAAAATATTTAATGACAGAATATTTGAAAAATATGGATTTGACTATCTATTAGAAGGAATACATAATTTAATTATGTTTGAATGCAACCCATGCTATATATTGAAAAATATCAAAACAATTAAAAGAGGGTGTTTTAAAGAAAAAAATAGAATAAAAATATTAACTTTACTTACTAATTAAAATTATTTATTTTTATCTTTTAATAATTAAATCTTAAAAATTATAAATTATTATCTTCTTCTATAATAACAATTTATTTTTTTATTCTAAGATATTCTAAGATATTCTAAGATATTATTATGAGTTTGTTAGTCTATGTAATAAAAAATAAAAAATAATTATAATTAAAAATATTAATAATGTAAAAGATCCTATTTTTAAATATGTATTATTTGTTAAATCACCAAAAGTTATTGGTGCTACTGTATATGATTGTGTTACAACTTGTTTTGTTTCTTCTGACACATCTGTGGGTTGACAATCAATATATATCTCATTATCTGTTATAGGTGATGAGTTTGCTCCTTTTGAGTTATAAAATAACATTCCTCCTGTTTTTACATCATAAACATTTGTTGTTATTATTTTTTGAAGAGTACTTAAACTATCTGTTGTTATATCTATATTTCCATTAACAACACTATATACTATAATATTAATATTCGTATTACAAGGTTGATATGGTAATGTTGAATTATAGTTAAAAAAAGGTTTATTTGAACCTAACAAAAAGGTATTTAAATTAAAATCAGTTGTATTTAATGTTGTATTTAAACCTTCTGAAGGTGTTGCTGAAGAAGCAGTAGATATAATTGTTGATAAAAGATTTGAACTTGGTGTATTTGAATTGGTATTTTTTATTGGAATACATACTAATAAACCTTGCTTTCCAAGTTTTGAAGTATGAACTATTATCATTTCACCATCTGTTTTTTGAGAATTATATGAATGTAATGAAGGTGTATATATTCTTATTTCTTGTACATACAACTCATCATCATTATAAATTATAACATCTTGATTTGTATTTTCATAACTTAATTTTAAATAGTCAGAATTATTTTCTATTATTGGATTTACATTTGAATATTTATATGTGAATTGACATTTTAAATAACAATTATTTATATTTGACATATTTATATCTATTGGTGATTGTCCATTTATACAAGACATTTATTATATATTAATATTTTATTATTCATTTTATTACTGATTTTGATATTTATCAATAATATTCAATAACTATAACTAAGAAAATATTTTATATCATAAAAATACCAAACATAAAAAATATACAATCAAAATACACAATGAAAAAATACAAACACTTATTATTTTATTTCATTTTTATTTATGCCGTTTTGGGTTTTTGATTTACATTTATACCAAATGATGATGCTGATTTAATTATATCATTAAATTGAGACATATCAAAACTTTCTAACATTTTTTTCGCAGAACTAACCAAAGGTGTCATTGCTTCCATATTTTTATAAAGTTTTCCTTGTTGTTCCATTAATTTTTTTGTATCTTCAGTCAATTTATTTATTCCACCAGATCCCAACATATTATTTAAATTATCATATGATTCTTCTAATGTTGATGCTAAATCAACATAGTTATTTGTTTTTTTACTTCCTCCACTTATTCCTTTATTTAAATTATCAAGTGATTCTACATTTTCTACTTCATTTTCTACTCCATTTTCTTGATTTTTTTCTCCATCATATGTATCTAAATTTGAATACATATTGTTGTTTTCTTTTGATTCATTATTTTTATCTTTTTTTTTATCATCTGTTTTTATATTATCCATTCCTTCTTTTACTAAACTTAAAAATGGTGTTACTATAACTGTTATAATAATAGCAACTAATAAAACTATCGACATATTTTTTGTTATAAAAGTTGTTAAAAATGTTATTAAACCAAAACAAACTATTGCTTTGTAATTTTTTGAACCTAAATATCCTAAAAGATTAAAAAAAGCAATAATAAAAATAAAATATAAAAAATACTTATTTTTAAATATACTATTCATTGATTTTTTATTATATTTCATTATATATAATACAATTAATAAAAAAAATGATTTTTTAATATATAATTAATTTATTTATATTATTAATATGGAGCACTTAAAATTAAACAATAAAAAAAATAAAAATAAAAAAAATAAAAAAAATAAATATGTTCTTGGTATTTGTGTCTTATATAATCCTATTCTTCATGGATTTACAAATACTTATTTCTACGGACACTTTTTATACTACTTTAAAATTAATAAAATCTTCAACAATATGTGTTTATCAAATATAATAAATAATCATAGAAAATTTCTTAGATATAACAATAATAACTATATAAATATACCGCATCCTATCATTCAAAATTATAAAACAATTATTTTTCATAAATATTTTATAAATGTTGATATTATTGAACTAGTTACATTTACAGATATTGAAGGATTTCAAATTACTTGTGCTATTAAAAAAACTTTTTGGTTAAGAATTATTCAAAGAAAATGGAAAAATATTTTTAAAAAAAGAAAAATCATTTTTGAAAAAAGGAAAAATCCTATTTCTTTATTTTATAGAGAAATTAATGGTTACTGGCCTAAAAATTGCTTCTATTCTTCTGCTTTATTATAAATATTACTTATCATTAAAAAATATAAATCATTAACATATTTTTTATTTTATTTCTTTGATTTATTTGATTTCTTAGATTTTTTACTTTTTATTGATTTCTTTAATTTTTTACTTTTTCTTGATTTTTTAGTTTTATTTATTTTCTTTGATTTTCTACCTCTTTTTTTTATTGAACCTGCTAAACTTGAAGTTGTATATTGTGGATTTGTATCTTTTGAACCTGCTATATTAGCAATAGAAGAAGTTATATTTCTTGTTTCACTTTCTGAATTATCTTGTTTATTTTTTTTTGATATTTTCATTTTATTATTATTTCTTTTTTTACTCTGTAAAGCAAAACGTGTTTTCCTTTTTTTTCCTCCAATTGTTCCTTTTTTTTTATTTTCATTTTCGTTAATTTCTTGTGCCATTTTTTTAACAAAACCAGTTTTTTTTTCTGTATCTTTGCTTTCTTGTGCTTCTGGTTCTTTCTGAAAATCTTCACCATTGCAATCTTTAACATTATCTATTTCTTTCTTTATTCTTTCAGCTTCTTTTAATAAGTCAGTTAATTCAATCTTATCTTGAGGAATTGTTTTTATTTTGTCAAGTATTTTTTCCATTCGGTCTTGACTTACATTTTTTGATTGAGTAAGATCGTTATTTAATTCATTTATTATATTTTCTTTATCTTTTAATGTTTGATTCAATCCATTAATATTATTTTGTAATTCATAAATTTGATTTGTCAATACATCATTAGAACTATCTGTTTCGTTTGTTTGTTTACTAAGTTCTTTTTCAGTTTTTTGTAATTTTTCACAAGAATCACTTAAAAATTTTGTTATTTTATTTAAATTAATATCTCGCAATAGCTCCAATATTTTATTTTTATCATTAGTTGAATTTTCATTATTAGTTGTGATTCTATCATTTAGTTCATTAAGTTGACCCATTATACTGTCATAGTTATCCGTATCACCAAAAAAAGTCATGTATATAATATATAAATATTTTAACATTTCAAAGATAAATTTAAAGAGTTAATTTCTTCTTTAATTCTAAATATTTCATTAATAATTTCTTGAGTATCTTTCTTAGATTGTTCAATATCATTATTTGTTAAACCACTATTTATAATTATTTCTTGAATATATGAGTTAATATTTTCTAATGCTTTTTTTTGTTCGTTTTTTTCTTGGATAGTTTGTTTAATATAATTTTCATATTCACTTTTTAATTCTTCTAAATGTATATTATTATCATTATCATTATTAAGTTTTTGTTGAATATTTTTATTTTTTTCTAAAAGTAAGTTTTCTCTTAATTTTTTTTCTTCTTTCAAAGTATTTAAATAAAAATCATATTTAAACACATCAATATCACAAGGTATTTTATATCTACATATATAATCTGCCATTATGAATATAAATAGAAAATAATATATTTTATTTTTACATAAAAATAAAATATTAGTATATAGTAATATTAAGAAATGTCAAAAATAGTATTAGATCCTTTATTAACTCCAGACGATAGCCGTTTTGTTTTATTTCCAATTAAAGATGAAGAAATATGGGAAATGTATAAAAAACAAGTTGAGTTATTTTGGAGACCTGAAGAAATAGATTTATCAAATGATATATCACACTGGAATGAGTTAAATCATGATGAGCAATATTTTATAAAAATGATTTTAGCATTTTTTGCTTCAAGTGATGGAATAGTTATGGAAAATTTAGCATCAAGATTTATGAATGATGTACAACTTGCTGAGGCACGTTCATTTTATGGATTTCAAATAGCAATGGAAAATATACATAGTAATACATATAGTTTATTAATAGAAAGTTACATTAAAGACCAAGAAGAAAAAAGTAAATTGTTTAATGCTATACAACATTTTCCTTGTATAAAAAAAAAGGTAGAATGGGGTAAAAAATGGATAGCTGATAAAAGTAATTTTCCAACAAGATTAGTTGCTTTTGCGTGTATTGAGGGTATATTTTTCAGTGGTGCTTTTTGTAGTATATATTGGTTAAAAAAAAGAGGTTTAATGCCAGGATTAACATTTTCAAATGAGTTAATATCACGTGATGAAGCATTACATACAGAGTTTGCAGTATTACTTTATAAAAAGTTGGTTAAAAAAATAAGTAAATCAAAAGTTTATCAAATAATAAAAGAAGCAGTTGATATTGAAATAGAGTTTATAATAGAAGCTTTGCCTTGTAAGTTAATAGGAATGAATTGTGATATGATGTGTCAATATATAAAATTTGTTTCAGATAGATTAATAGTTCAATTAGGTTATTCAAAAATATATAATGTGGATAATCCATTTTCTTTTATGGAACTAATTTCATTAGAAAGTAAAACAAATTTTTTTGAAAAACGTAATTCTGTTTATGCTTTAGCTAATAAAGAAAAAAGTAATGATATATTTGTCTTAGATGAAGTATTCTAATATAAATATTTTTATGATTTTTATATTTGAAATAAAATATGTGAAATAAAATATGTGAAATAAACGTATATCTGAAATAAAAAGAGTTAAAATAAAAAAAATAAAACATTTATAAAAAATATATGAAAAAAGTAAGTTGTGATTATGAAGAAAAAAATGTTGAAAAAAAAAATATTGAAGAAATAAAAGAAAACAAAGATATTATTTTATTAATAATGAATTGTTTAAAGTATAAAGAAAAATCAGATTATCAAAAAAAAACTTGGTTATTAAATCTTCCCAAACATATTCGCTATTATCATGTTATTGGAATTCCAGAATTAAATAATCCTTATGTTTTTGATAATGAAAATAATATTTTATATATATCTTGTCAAGATGATTATTGTAATCTACCTAAAAAAGTAATTCGTTCTTATGAAGCAATTTATGAAACATTTGATTTTAAATATATTTTCAAAACTGATGATGATCAAATGGTTAGTGATGTTAATTTTTTTAATATTTTGTCAGAAATATTGAAAAATAAAGAAGATTATATTCATTATGGGGGAAACGTTATTACAATAAAACTTCCTCAAATTAGTACATATAATATGATACATAATGAATTACCAAATAACATACTTATAAAACCAACAAAGTATTGTAATGGAAGATTTTATTTTTTGTCTAAGAAAGCAATAAGTTTTTTAATAACAAAAAAAGTTTTAATTGATAAAGAGTATATTGAAGATTATTCTATTGGTTTTTATCTTGATAAAAATATGAAAGACTTTATGTTATTTTTAAATACAGATAATTATTTTAGAGATTTTAAAATAAATACAAATAAAATCGTAAAAATAGAAATAAAAATATAGTTATTACTTATATGAATGAAATAAATTTAAAAAAAATACCTAAAAAAATATTTATTGTTCCTTATAGAAATAGAGGACCACAATTTCATTTTTTTTGTAAATGGATTAATGAATTTATTTTAAAAGATAATAATGATTATGAAATTTATTTTTCACATCAATATGATAACAGAGTTTTTAATCGTGGTGCTGTAAAAAATATTGGTTTTATTATTGCAAAAAAATTGTATCCTAATGATTATAAAAATATAACTTTTATTTTTAATGATATTGACTGCTTACCATATAAAAATATATTTAGTTATGAAACAGATATAGGAAAAGTTGCCCATTATTATGGGTTTAAACATTCATTAGGAGGAATAGTAGTGATAAAAGGTATAGATTTTGAAAATATAAATGGTTTTATTAACTTATATAGTTGGGGTCAAGAAGATAGATCTTTACAGACAAGATGTATAAAAAATAATATTACAATTGATAGAAGTAATTTTTATCAAATTGGTAGTAAAGAAATATTACAACTTTTTGACGGAGTTAATAGAATTATCAATAATAATGAATTGAAAAAAATTATTTACGATGATAATACTGATGGTTTAAATACTATTTTTAATTTACTTTATTCTGTTGATAAAGTTTCAAAAAATAAAGAAGATGAATTATTTATTCAAAACTTACCTGAAAATGTTTTTATCATTAATATTTATAAATTTTTAACTAAATATAGATATAATATTAATGATTTTTCAAGTTATGATTTAAGAAAAAGTGAAACAGAACTATATAATGATATACATAAATTAAATAAAAACTTATTTTGTAACTTTGATAGTGATAATTGGAGCAATATTCCTTTATTTGATAACATAAAATCCAATATCACTTCTTCAAATACAAAACCTAGTCATAACTATTCAAATACAAAACCCAATTATAATAATAACACTTATAATACTAATAATACTAATAATAACATTAATAACATTAATAATAACATTAATAATAACATTAATAATAACATTAATAACATTAATAATAACACTAATAATAGTTATTTAAAAACTCAAAATGTAAAACCTAGTATCAATTATAATAATGTTTCAGCAACTCAACTATATAGTAAACATTATGCTTTAAAAAATAATATTCAATCAAAAGCAACAACTTCAATAAAAGTTGGATTAGGTGGTGTTATTCAAGTGAATGAAAAATAGAATTAAAAAAATTATATATTTAAAAAGTATTTATAAAAGTTTTATTATTATAAATGGAAAATATTAACTGTTTATATATAAATTTGGATTATAGAACTGACAGAAATACACATGTTATTAATCAGTTTAATACATTAAATATAAAAGCAGAAAGAGTTGACGCAGTAAAAAATAGATATGGTTCAATTGGTTGTTCTTTATCACATATCAAATGTTTAATGATTGCTAAAAAAAATAATTGGAAAGAAGTTATGATTGTTGAAGATGATATTACTTTTTTAGAACCTAATCTATTTAAAAATAATTTAAATAATTTTTTAAATAGTAATATTTATTTTGATGTATTATTAATAGCAGGAAATAATTTTCAACCTTATGATGAAGTAAATGAAAATTGTATAAAAGTTTATAATTGTCAAACAACAACAGGTTATATTGTAAAACAACATTATTATGATATTTTAATAAATAATATAAAACAAAGTGTTATTTTATTAATGAAACAACCATTTAATCACCGTTTTTATGCAATTGATATATGGTGGAAACAATTACAAAAAAAAGATAACTGGTATTTATTAATACCTTTAAATATTATACAAATGATGGGGTTTTCAGATATTGAAAAGCGAATGACGAACTATTCTAATGTTATGTTAAAATATAATAAATAATAAATAATTATATTTTTATTATATTCATGAGAAAAATTGAAATCTTACAAAAAGAAAACAAACATAAGAAAAATTGAGATAAAATATATAATGACACCAAAATTTTTTAATTAATAATTCTTTAAATATAAAAATAATTAAAATAATATTTTTATATTTTTATAATACATATGAGAAAGTTTAAAAATCTTACAAAAAGAAAACAAAGAAAAACAAAGTCTAGAAAAACAAAGTCTAGAAGAACAAAGTCTAGAAGAACAAAAAAAGGAGGAGGAGAAAATTATGAAAAAGAAACATCCCCATCCATGTATATGTAAGAAAAAGTGTAAAAAAAATAAGTTGACTTCTGTGAATAATTAAAAGAGTTTATAAAAAAATTAAGGCATCTCACTCCATTTATTTTTATTAAATGGAGACACAATTATATCTTGAAGTTTTCCTTTCCAATATTCTATTCTTTTTTCAAATTCAATATCCTTCTTAGTAAGAGGATATAAAGGAGTAGAAGCCATAATTTCTTCCTCATCTTTTGTCATTAATGGTTTATAACCATAACAATTAGCACCAAACCTAACAAGAGGATTAGAAATAAAACCTCCATTAATACCAGGTCTTCCACAATCATTTTTATGATTTTTTGTTTTACTCAATTTATCATAAGTTTCTTTTTGAGTAGGAAATAAAGCAAGTTGTCCTTCAGACCATCCATAATTACAAAACTCACCATCATTTTTATAATATTCTTCTATTTGATCATATGTTGCTAGTTTAGAATTAAATGCTGAACAAACTGCTTTAGCATCTTCATAGTTATAAATATTTTCAGGGATATTAAATACTTGAGGTTTTTTTAAAAAAGGAATAGGATTAGTTATTGGAGGGTTAACAGTTTCTTTACTTGGAACATTTTCATAAACATCAATATCAATTTTTGGATTATTTGTAAATATATCTTTTACACTTGATACAATATTTATTCCTAACAAATATTGAAAAAAATTAACAACTATTAATAAAACTAATAAAGAAATAAGAATTATTCCAAAAATATTAGTTGAAGAATTGTTATTATCAACATCTGAATATTGACTTTCTTTATTTCCTAAATAAAAAGAAAAGTATAAAAAAATACAAACTACAAATAATAATATAAAAATTAAAATTGGATTAAAAAAAAATTGATTTTGTATATTTAAATTATTTTCATTGTTTTCATTTTCCATTTATATATAATGTTTTGTTTTATTTTTTTTGTTTATTCTATTTATATAAATTATATATTTTATGTTACTTTTCTATAAAAAAAACAATATGCTTCCTGTGTTATTATATCGTTTATATTTGTTATTTTTGTAATAATTGTATCATCAAACTTATACCAAGTATCTATATTTTTTATTATTGATGTATAATGTCCTCCAAGATTTGAACCTGTGTGATTACAAATTCCATATAAATCATAAACATATGAATTTTTATTATATCCTATAACATAATCTGATAAATCCAGTTTTTCCAATGGAAATGTTACAAGAACTTTATTTTTTTTTTCATGTGAAAAATATCTTTTTAAATCAATAATCAATACATTTGGAAAATTCCAAAACTTTATATGTTTTTTTACTTTTTCTTTTTCATTTGTTTCTTCATTGAACACCGCATTATCACCTTCCATTATTTCACCTTCTGCAAACAAATTAAAACAATCAATGAGTGTTGGATTTTTTATATTTGGAATTGGCAAACTTAATATAGAATATATTTCTGGTATATATGATTTATTTATATCATCTTT
>Ga0114958_10004192_pt1 | contig 10092 bp, 20 predicted proteins | sample C_130208_EF_Meta_FD_89577 | JGI IMG/M metagenome (GOLD analysis project Ga0114958, IMG submission 89577) | Freshwater microbial communities from Lake Croche, Canada to study carbon cycling - C_130208_EF_MetaG | ecosystem: Environmental > Aquatic > Freshwater > Lake | place: Lake Croche, Canada... | reverse complement strand
CTCGCGTCCCTCCTTCCTGCGGCTGATTTCAGGATTGTTTCTTTCCAGAGGTCGGACCGCTTCAAGCCCCGATGTCCGTTGCTGGTTTGGTGTAATTCGTCCAGCACAAAGGCTAGCAAATCGTCGCTTGTTAGCCATCCTGCCAGTTCTAGGTAATGAATGTTCATTCCTTGTCCTCTTGGCTAAGCCGGGTTTCGCAATGCTTTTTGGCTTCGTCGAATGTTTTGAACCTTGTCGCCGTCTGCCAGACTGACATCAAGATAAATCCGGGCGCGTTTTCGTCTTTGCTGTTTGTTCCGAGCATCGCTTCAAAATAACCGTGCTCTGGGTCTGGGCCGAGAATCGTAGCCCAGCGTTTTGGGGTGGTCAGGAGCCATTGTTTCATGATTGTTCCGTTTCCTCTTCGAGGTTCGCCATGGTTTGAAGTGCCCACAGGTAATCTTTTAGTGCGGTATATTCCGGGTGATATCTCGCCCGGCTTTCATCGAGCCCTTTTATCAGGCTTTTGTGGTTCTCAAGGTTGGTTGTTACCGCCTTGATTAATTCGTCAAGATCACCTGAATTGAATGCATCTGTAATTGTGTCGAAACGTGCGAGTCGTTTCGGTAATCGCGCCAGCATGTTATCTCCCCTCGGTTTTAAGTTTGTAGGTGCTGTTTGCTGCGTTGGTCGCGAATGAGGCTAAACGCATATTCCGTTCGTGGTCCCTCAATCGCTCTTTGGTCTTTTCCTGCTTGATCCTGCGAGCATGGACAGCGTACATTTCGCTGATTTGGTGCTGGCATTTCAGGGTTCCATAAACAATTGTTCCCTGTTTGAATGCGTTGACCAAGTCGTCAGGTGGGGTTGGCATAGCACAAATCTGCTTGTCTGTCGGTATTTTCCCTCGCTTTTCAACGAATTCCTCGTACATCCGCACACGCTGTTTTAAAGCCTTTTGATACTCGTAGACGTTGTTCGATTTCATTTTGCGTGACTCCTAAGTCCTTTTGTTGCCTCTGGATTTTGACGATTTCGAGTATTTCGCTGTCCGCCAGATTGACCCATTTGTCTGCGACACGGCTGATATGGTCAAGTGGCGACAAATCGCGAATTGCTCTGCCGTGAAAGATGCTGTTCATTCCGGATGGATGATGGACGATTGGAGCCGGAATATATCGCCCTGTTTGTGGTTTTCGCATGGCTTACCCTTGGAGCCTGCCATCCGTGGCGGGAGATCCTTCTGCTGACTCCGCTTGGCGGGTGGACTGTTCAAAGAGCCCGCCTTGCTTCAAACAATTTCGGTCAGGATTCCAGCCCGTTTGGCTTCGGCCAGAGCAATTTGGCGAAGCTCAGTTGCCTTGGCAATAATCATTGAATCAGCAGTCGGCAGTTCGTGGATGACGTGCTTATCCAATAGCAATACAAGGGTTTTGATAGCGTGAGCCATCAGCAGGAAGGTCGATTCGTTGAGCTCTGTATAGGTTGTCGATTTACTGTTGACAGTAATCGTCGGTGTCAATTCGGGTTCGACCGGGGTTGATTCAACCGGGCTTGGAGCGTTTGCTGCCGCCATCTCCGCCTTTGTCCGGTTGATCTCGTCACGTTCAGCCTTTAACTTGGCCCGTTCGACCTCGATTTCGGCTAGCATTCTGGCCCGTTCGGCCTGAATACCCGCCTGTAATGCCATTTTGTCGAGTTCCGCCCGGCACAACTTGGTGAGCTCTTTGAATGCTTCAAAAGCGTCAGGATAGTATTCTTCCCAGTCCCGGCCTTTGTAGATGCTTTCGGCCTTGTCTAAATCCAGTTGAATTGCTTCGGCTGTTGGTTTTAACAATTGCCCGAAAGCGCGTATTGTCCTAATCGCGGTTTCGTGTCCGGCCTTCCGGGTTTGTTCCTGCTTCTCCCACGCTTCAAGCGGTTCGCGTATCTCGTCTCTGAGCGTATCAAGGGCTGTCCGTATCCTTCGACGTTCGCCATCGATTGCGGTTGTCTGAGCCTTGAGATCGGCCACAAGCGTTTTACCGATGTCATCGAGGAATGTTTTGCTTCGGACCACTTTAAAGGCGGTCGAAACGATTGCTGATCTGTTTCTGGCCACCGAAAGATCTTGATCCCCCGGCAGCTTTCTGGCTTCGTCATTTATGCGAACCAGTATTTCGTTGATTTTATCCGGGCTTGCGAATAACTCGGCCGGGCTTATCCCGTTGAGCGCAACTATTTCGGTTTTTGCTTCTATCGTATCACTCGACATCCCAATTACTCCCGTTGGCTGTGATTGCTTCTCGCACCACCATCAGTCCTTGATAGTCCTTGTAAACGACATGTGCATCTAAAAATGGGTATTTGACCCAAATTAAAAATTGCCTCGTCCTGTTATTCTCCCGCTTTGTTTTTATCGACACGATTCGCCCGCTTTGGCTTGAGTTTGGGACTGAGTTGTCCCGGACTTCGTCGCCCACTTGATACATGCTTTTCGCCTTTCATTGGGCTAAACACTTCTGTGCATAGGGGCAAAATCTTGAAGGCTCTTGACGCAACTGATTCTAAGATCTGTTTCGTCTTTAACGCCTTGAGGTGGCCCGCGACACCCGAACGATTAATACCACCCATCGCTTCGGCCACATCGCTAAGCAGAGGCCAATACCCGTTATTCGAGTGGTAATCGAGGATGATCTTGGCACAAAGCATTTGCCTTGTCGTCAATGGCCTTGGTTTGGCTGGCGTTTTCATTCGTCTTCCATCAAGTCTGCACCTGCTTTAAGCAATAGTCCTGGCCATTTGCCCTGCTCAATTGCCGTCCGGACTTCCCGGCGGGCTTGGATTTTGACACAGTCCCAATCGGCTGGTATGCCCCGACTCGCGAATTCGTTCATTCGGGTTTCGACGACCCATGTCACATAAAGCTCGTGACGCTCTTCCATTTGGGTGTTCCTTCACTGTTGTTTTATTGTTGTTGACCTGCGAATAGTAATAGCTTGTGGTCTTGAGGTCAAGAAGTAAATCGCTTTTATTGGCGGATTGTTTTTAGTCCTGCGTAAATACATTCCGTATTAGGGTCCCTTTGTGAGACATTCCGAAACAATTTTTCGGTGGCATATCCACGAAAATGTGCTCTTGCGGCATCAAGCAAAACATCTTGGTCGTCATTTTCGAAGTCCAGACCAAGGCGTCTGTACCATTCAATCGTCTTGCTGATTGATTCCTGAACCTGTTCGATTCCGTGCCGTTCGACCTCCTCGTCTGCAAGTTGTGTTCCTAAATATCTTTGGCCCGAATAGCATGAGCAGCGAAAGGCTCGGTTTGTCAGTCGGTATGATCCTCCTACTGGCGATCTTGTCATCTGTGGGGCCATGATCGTGCCCCGCCCATCGCACATCCCGCAAGTTGTCGTCTGGTAATTCATCGGTCGAGTGTCTCCGCCATAAGCCCTTCAGTGCGGCATATATCCGCCGCAAACATCAGGGATTTGCCTTGTGCCAGTAACTCGTTTGTCCGCTTCTTTCGACGTTCCGACAGTTGGTAAGCGATTATCCGCTCCTCTTCGCGTTTGGCGTTCTGTTCGTTGACTTTCTTCTGCTTGACGTCTGCCGCCTCCTTCTTCGATCTGGCGTCTTCCGGCGTTAGAACTATCGACTCGTTGCCGAGCACGACCGCTAACGGAACGGCAGAAGGTCTTAATGGCGGTTGATTAGGATATGGTCTTGCGGCGTCAAGCCATTCACCGTTGATCTTGACCCGCTTGCCATCTTTTGTCGTAATCCGTTCCGGCTTTACGGGTGCGGGTTTCTCGTCTGGAAGGTCGTTAAACTTGAGTTCGAGGATTTTCGGGCTGCGAATCGTACTGGCCATCGCCGCCACTTCCCTTAACACCGCCAATAGTCTCCAATCGTCCGCCGCTGTTCCGCTTGAGATGTGAGCGTAGAGCCATCGTTCGGCGATCGGCCCGGCTTGAATGGCGAGCCCCTTGAGGGAATCAGGGATGATGGTTGGCTTTGATGCGGGCAGGATTGCGTCTGATACGGTTTCGAACGGTTCAGGCCCGCCGCCGTAGGCTACTTGCGGGGTTATAATACCTTCCGAAGGAAGAGGGGATATATTATTAGATAGGACATTTTGTCCATCGTGATAGGACTTTTTGTCCCATCTGGTAGATAGGACATTTTGTCCTATCACTTCGTTTTGTGATGGGACATTTTGTCCTATCGTTTTCGCCTGTTGCCAAGCCCTGATTATATCGGTTCTGGTTGTGACCCAGATGCCTCTCGGATACCTTTTGTAGGCCACCAAACCGATTTTTTCGAGTCGTTGCAAAGACCGCGTAACGGTTTTGGCTTCGATCTTTAAATCCTTTGCGATACGCTCTCGGCCCGCATGTAACGCAACTTTCGCCCGCTTAGTGGAATTCTCCCAGCCTGCAATGTAGCCGTAAATTACGGCGTCAACCACATTTTCGACTCTCCCGAATATGTCCATCGGTATCGCAACGTATCGCCCACCCTGATCGTCCTTCATTCCAGCCTTCTTTCGTTTGCCCGCTTGACTTACTTGGTCAACCAGACAACAATGGTATTGATGATGCTGCGGGCAAGTGGCGTTATGCCTCTTCGATCTTGTTTCGTCTCTCCCGGACTTTCTTGATCGAGGCCCTTGGTTGTCTTGTCTCTCGTTGGTAAGTAACCGCCGGGTTTGTCTCCCCGGCGGTTCAATTTTTTGTTTTGACCTTTAGAGGTCAAGAGTTTGCGTTTGTTCAAGGCTTTCGGCCTTTCGGGTTTTTGCGAGATAAACTTCTTCGCGATCAATCGCGATGCCCGGGTCGGCGTCAATTCCGATCCTGGCTTTATCGCCCCGTAAATCTACAATGTTGATCGTTGCGATTAATCGACCGTTCTCGTGGATGACGATCTTCTCGCGAGCCTTCCGTGACAGTACAAGCATGTTCTTACTCCTCCTCCGTGCTTAGGTCAGAATGGGGTTCCGTTTTCGTCGTACCTGTCGTCTCTGTCATCTCTGGCGGCTGGTGTCCGCCTTGCTGGTTGGCGAGGCTGATCTGGTGCCTTGTCCTTCCAACAATATTTGCTGCATCCCGGCTTGCCGTTCTTATACAGGCGTTTTGGAGCCCCGCAGTCGGCACATTCGCCTAGGTCGCCGCCGCCATCATCGTAATCTTGATGAGCGGGTCGCCGATCCTGAGCCGAACGCTGTTCGTACCCTGAGTTCTGTGGCATTGCCGCTTGACCATCATCGTCTTCTGGAGCCAGACCAAGCAAAGTCAGGATTGAATACCGCCGAAAATACGTCAGGCGGGATCCAAATGTTTGAGGCTTTTCGTCGATAAAAAGCGGTATTTCCTGCGTCTCGGATTCGCCCGATGCGACATGGATCAGACTCGTCACAAGCACGGTCGTTGCCGCCGCCCGATCAAACACTGTACGTTGCCTGAGGATAAGCCCACAGGCGGTCAATGGTTCGATCACGGCATCCATAACCGCCGCCATATCGGCATACTTGTACCGATCCGCCTTGGCGTTCTTATGGACGCTCACAGATTTGCCTTGAAAACAGAGCAGTGCTTCGTTCAGATTCTTCATTGTCTTCTCTCTCTCGTTGGTGAATTACTTCTTGTTCCCGAGCCGCCGCCCTTTGAGATAGGGAGCCGCATTGACGCCCATTTCGTCGCAAATTGCCCGCACCATAAGTGCTTGCAAGCTGATTCCGTATGTCGCCGAGTGGATTTTGAACCGTCTGTACAAGTCCTTCGGAACGTCCATAGCTACTCCTGTCTGTTCTTTGATTGTCGCTGGTGTCGTTATTCTCGCCGCCATGTTTGATCCCTTGTGGTCTTGAGGTCTAAAAGTTGGGGCCCGAAGGCCCCGGTCCGCCGGTCAGTTTGGAAGTGGCAAAACCTTTTTTGGATACTCCTTAAGGTTTTTGATCGCCTCAATGAAGTGTTTTCGGTCACTTGTAAAACGCATAATCCACATCCGAGAAAACACTGGGTTCTTGCTTTCACTAGCTAAATTCAAGCTGCTCATCGCTTGGGCGTAATTGAAACGACACCGAGCGTAGTACCACTCGTCGCTCCAGAATCTGCTGTTTTTCATTTTCCGGTCAAACGCATCAGTCTTTTGTGCATCCTTGGAGCGTTGCTTGTTGCTCATCGGCTTGGCGGTTGCTGCGATCATCGGTTTTGTCTCTTTCGTTGGTTGGTTAAAGCCTCGTCAGTGGCGGTAAAACCGCCAGACGCCCGCAGGCGTTTCGGCTTATTTGCTTAGTTCCGGCTGGATAGCCAAATCTGGAGGTCCCATAATTCGTCAATTCTCTTAACGACTTCCAGAATCTGGTCGTAGGCGTCCTCTATTGGCTTCCCGTATGCCGTCGAGACGCAATCCAGCCCTACGTTAGCTTTGTCGTGAACAAGGTTCATATAGCCTTGCTTGACGGATGCCGATCCAAAGCCTTCGTTGTCCCAGAATGTCAGCGTTTCGCTGTCAGTTGAATACATGGCCGCCTTGATGGCTTCGATATCCGTAGATTTCGATAACACCGTGCCTTCACCGTCATAAACTGATACCCGCATATTACGCTTGAGGGTGAGCATTAGAACCAATTCCATCGCCATTTCGGTTGAAACGGCTGATCTTGTTACTGTGGTCATTGTCTTGTCTCTTTCGTTTGTTGTTTCCGTTGATTCTTCCCTACACCAATACTATACATCCTAGACTCCTAGACGTCAAGGTTATTCCGAAGTTTTTTGAAAATTATTTTTCGGCGTGGTGGCGTGATTGGTTCGACCCTGTATTTGTAGGGTTTGTCTGGTTTGCCCCAGTACAACACGCGAACATCCCTCACGCCTATCGCGACAACATCCTTTGGCCGATCGGCCACGATGGCGTTCATGGCTCTCCGGACATCTTCGACTGATAGATAGATTCCGAGTTCGCGCAAGCACTTCCCGCCCTCAATCTCCACGATGAGTTGGTAGGCGGTTTCGTGCATTGAACTTGCTCCATCAATCAATTCAGGCTCCTGCGTAACAGACAAAACAGGTGTCAGCCCCGACAGGTTCGGGCTGTGGTCCAGTTGGAATTGGCTTGGTTTGAGCCTTCTCTTCGATGCTAAGCTGTGCAAGCGTAAAGCCTGCTGACAGGAGTAGATTGCGAAGTCGCTGATAGGATGATCCCCCGGGCGTAATGTGCCAAGTCTGGCATAATCCACCAACACTGACCCGCCCGTGGTGCTTAACCATCGCATGAGCGTGCCATACAATCTCCGTAGCCTGGTCGGCTATCCTCTGGATATTGGCGTGCCCCCCACGCTTTCGGCGTGGGAGTGGTAAAGCCTGCTGCCCGCTTGCTGGTGTGATCCTTCGAAAACTTTTCATCTCGCAACTCCTATAATCAAGTAGCCCGTTTGCATATCCCTTGTTTCGAGGATTTCGAGGTCTTCCTCCTCGATTCTGCAATGTGCCTCGAGTGCCGCCTGTTCATGGTTTTGGCACACATTTAAAGCGTAGTTGTAATGTACTGTGGTGAACTTTCTGAGTCCCATTTGGCGGACTTTGATTCGGGCCCCCATGGTATCGGTTGGCCCGGCAAACTTGGTTCTGTAGGCGAAATGTTTCATGTTGAGTTCCTTGTGGTCTTGAGGTCTAAAAGCTGGGGCCCGAAAGCCCCAGTCGGTCAGGCGAAAGCCTTAGCCCGTGATTCCGCCACTACGACATGTTGGTACGTCCGCCCATCGTAATAACCGATAGGCGATGTGTCAGATATTTGCGTAGGCAATGCCCAAAGCAATTGGATAAGCCGTTCGATATACAAGCAGTGTTCCGCCTCGTCGTCTGTCAACCAATCGCATTCGACAAACTTGTCGATTTGGCGTTGAAGCTGGGTCAGGACATCCCCGCGATTGCGTGGCGTCATTCTCACAAGATCTAATTCTGAATACTGCATTCTTGGCTCCCGTAAAGATGTTGCGGGGTGTCTCTCCCGCCTTTGATATTCTAGTCTTCTAGGTGTCTAAACACAAGGCTTCGCAAAAATATTATTTTGCGGAGTGTAAAGTTCTTCGGACCCGTCATTTAATGCCCGCCGTTCGGCCCTGATTTCGTCGTAAAAGTATTCAGGGTTTCGGGAATGCCATAAGGCGTCTCCCCGGTTCAGGGCCAGATTCTTCCGAGCCTGATTAGAGTCGTTTGTCGCTAATTCTACCGCACGGCCTTCGGCATCGACAAAGAGTATTGCCGCCCGGACGGCGTCTTCGATTTGCTTTTGATCCAGACCCCCGTCGAGTATCCTCTGAAGACCGATCCGCACTTTGTCCGGGTTGTATCCTGCTCGTTTCGCTACGCCCATTTTTAGCCTTGTCCTTTGAGGCTCGTAAGCCCCGCTTGAAAGTTATTGATAGTCCAAACGCCGAAATTTGAATGCTCCACATAAAGTGCCTTCCTTGGCTTGTGTGGATATACGCTGAAATTGTATCAAGGCCCCATAATGGCCTTGACCAGCATTTAAGTTGGGTCGAATGCCAGCCAGCCACCTACGACACGTCGAAAGTGGAGAGTCTCAAGGTCTCTCTGGGAGATTATCGCGTACTCGCTGCCGTCTTCAAGGTACCACCTGATATCACCGTCATCAGCGTTAATTTTCACTCGCCCCTGCTCTTTGAAATACTCATCGCCGACTCTCTCGGCGAGTTCAATCGAATGTAGATTCCTCATCTGGTCACCTCTTGAAACGTGTAACGTGCAAGATTGGAAGCGAATCTCGTAGAATCACTGCACAGGCCCAACAGGCCTCCAACCACGGTTTCGTCTGGCTCGCAATCCACAACACAACAGCGATTTGCGTCCCAATAATGATAGCCCGCAATAGGCCCGTAATCCCGAGTACGCGCGTATAAAATCATTTCGTCTTGTCTCTTTCGTTGGTTGGTTAAAGCCTCGTCAGTGCCGTTTAAATCGGCAGACGCCCGTAGGCGTTTCGGCTTGTCAAAGGCTAACGTCGAGCCCGGTTGCTCCGGTGAATATCGTTTGAAGCTGGTCGCAATAAACGCCACTCATGACGTCTACCATCTCCAGGTCTCGGCCCTTCCGGTAGACGAAGAATTCCATCTTGTATAAATCTGAAGGTTCGAGTGTAACCCGGACAAAGTTGGTGCCGCCCCGTGCGAATCGTGAAGGCAGTTTGAACTGCAAACCGTTGCCATCAGTGATAAAGGATTTGGCTCCTGTCATCGCGATAAATTTTGCCCCGCCAAGCTGTTCTAAGATCGTCTTCGCAATTAACATTTGTCTCTCCAAAGCAGTGGGGCCCGAAGGCCCCGGTGAACGATCAGGATAGGATGTAAACCGTGTGAATTCCCGTGACGCCTTCGGACTTCAGTTTGTTCTTGAGCCATTTCTTGGCGTTTGTCAGCGTCATGGCGGTTGGCGTGAAAATCATGTCGCGGCCCTGTTGGTCTTCGCTGAAGGCCCATGTGCCAAATCCCTTTGGCGATTTGAGGTGGCTTGAGACGTAAGGGCGGTCACTAAAGTAGAGGTTCAGGCTTGTCATCGGTCTTGTCTCTTTCGTTCGTTGGTTTCGTTTCGTTTCGTTTCTCTTCCCTACACCAATACTATATAGCCTAGATGTCTAGGTGTCAAGGGGTATTCCAAAGTTTTTTGAAAAGTTTTTTGAAGATGCATCAAACACTATAAAACAAGCCTGTTGCCACTAGAAATGGTAGACAGGCCTTGGAGATTAAGGGGTTTCGGCAATCTGACAAGCCGCCCACAGGAATCGAACCTGCGTAGGGTAGTCCGTCACCCCTCGACCACATTACGGCGGATTACGTTAGCTGATCGGCCTCCAATGTGTTGGTGAACTAGCTTTCGGCGAGCCGCCGATTTTAAAAGTCTGGCCCGTCTTGTCCCAACGCAAACTTGCGGATTCGACCCAAACGCGCTCCAGTTTATTCTTGATAATGCGCATCCCGAACCACTCATTGCCCGTGTACTTGCGGATAATCACGACTGTGCAAACTTCAGGCAGCGTTGCCGGATCCTCAGTGATTTCTGTCCATTCCGGTGTCATCAGGTTGTATACGGTCAGTGCCGCAGCCTTGGCCTCGCCG
>Ga0114958_10004188_pt1 | contig 10094 bp, 7 predicted proteins | sample C_130208_EF_Meta_FD_89577 | JGI IMG/M metagenome (GOLD analysis project Ga0114958, IMG submission 89577) | Freshwater microbial communities from Lake Croche, Canada to study carbon cycling - C_130208_EF_MetaG | ecosystem: Environmental > Aquatic > Freshwater > Lake | place: Lake Croche, Canada... | reverse complement strand
TTTTAATTTTATCTGCAAAAGCAAAGGGGCTCATTTCTAAATATAAGTCCTTGGCCTGCCAAAAAGTACGCTCTTCATTTTGAAAACCAAATGGGGTTAAGGTTCTGTTGTATGCGCCACTTCTCGCAATACCTGCTTTAAATAAATTAGTATGTGCAAGTAAATTTACTGTCATAAAGGCGCCATAACTATGACCACCCACGGCCATCTTATTTCTATCGCCCACGCCTAATTCTACTAGTTTATCAATAGCAGCATTCGCGTTTAATATTAATTGATTTACAAAATCGTCGTTTGGTTTTTTGTCTGGTGAACTAGCTACAATAGGCATTTCAGCATTATCTAAAATAGCATAACCTTTTGTAACATAAAATACTGGAGAGCCCCAACTAAGCATCGTAAATTTATGTTGGTTACCTCTAATTTGACTTGCATCGGCTGCACTTGTAAACTCTCTTGGGTAGGCCCAAATTAATGCAGGAAGAGGGCCATCCTTCGTTTTATCATAGCCTTTAGGTAAATATAAATCGCCGGTTAAATCGACACCGTCTTTTCTTTTATACTTAATTTTTTCTTTCGTCACCCCTTCCATACTTACATAAGGGTTGGTGAAATTGGTAATTTGAGATTTACTATTGTCTTTAATATTTCTAATGTAATAGTTAGGCACTTCTTTTTCTGTTTCTCTTCTACTTATAACTTTTAAATTATTAATGTCAATTACTTCCATCACCATTTCAAAATTATCTTCTGAAGAACGCCATAAAATAGAATTAGTTTTTGTATTTAAATCAAAAGAAGACAAATAAGGTAAGTCACCTTTAGGTGAAGCACCTGTCGTATTATTCATTAAAATAGCCTGACCATTATTTATCATGGCAATTACATCTCTATTAAATTTATTTTTAGTAGTGACTGGACTTCCCGGATTTGTATACGCATCAGTCATATTGCCTTGGTATAAAGTAGTGAAGCTATTATTGCTTGCATCGTATCTGCTTACTTTATATTGTTGCTTACTGCGTAACATTTCAGTTACTAAAGCAATATGTTCATTACCCCAAGTAGTTCTGCTGTATCTAGTACTTGTTTTAAATAATTCTTTAGGGCTTCCTGTAAAAGGTGCTGCAATTGCCATAACTACATCATGAAAAGGAACATTTTTTTTCATGATGCCGCTATCTAAAGGCATTGCATAAGTAATGGTAGCTGCTTCATCGTCTTTCCAATCAAAGGCTCTCGCTACATTTTGGACATTATCATAACCACTAGGTGTAGTTTCTGATGATGGTAAATCGGCAATGGTTTTTACAATTTTACCATTTAAGTCGGTAACATTTACAGTAGCTGCAAAACCACCCACTGTTACTAAATAGGAGAATGGCTTATTAATGGTGCGTGTTAAAAAATAATTTTTATCGGGAGAAAGATCTAATGAACTTGTAATAGCAGGTGCCCCAATTTTTGTTTCAACGCCGCCTTTATTTTTAACCAATTGTGCAGTCGCTAAAAATTCAAAAGCATATTCATCATAAGGTGATTTAATTAAATCCTGGTAAGTCACACTAGGAGACACTTTACCTAAGCTTTCTTGAATAGTGGGTCCCTTTGGTGTAATAGGTTTTTTATTCATTTGTGCTGCCGTATGCATATTAATTTTATATAATACTGTAGCATCATCTAACCAAATTAGGTTGTTGCTTAAAACAATATTTACAGGGCTTTTATTTATTTTGCTGCAAGTGCTTGTTTTAATATCTATCACCCATACATCCACTGCATTTGCTGTAACATTATAAAAAGCAATTTTACTTTCTGAAGGGTTCCAGCTAGGGTTTAAAGCTGAAATATTATTAGGCAAACCAGTAATAGAAACTATTTTACCAGTTACTAAGTTTTTAAGGCTAAACTGTTTGATATAGTTTTGTCTTGATAAAGAAAAATTATTGGGGTTAATACGCATACCTGCAATTTTAAATTCAGGCTGGCCTAATTCCTCTACTGTTGGATAAAAACTTCTTTCCATGACTAACATGTATTGCGCTTTTCCATCTACACTAATAGTAGGTGTAGGAGGTGCTAACAATAAATCGGCAATTTCTTTAGAAGGTTTTTGATAACTAGTAGGTTCTTGTGCATTTGCAATAATAAATAACATTGCAAAGGCCATTAGCGATATTACTTTTCTCATAACATTAATTTTACTCAAATTAATTAAAAAAATTAGTAATAGTGATTATTTTGTATGAAAATGATGTTCAAAAATTAATTGTCCAATTAAACTAAGATCTCTATCCACTGTGGTTTCTATTATTTCACCTACATTTATTTTCACCTCAACCCTTTAATGAGGCTTAAGGGTGTAGTGAGTAATCCTGCAATAGTAAATTTTTGAGCATGTAGGCTGTTTGTTTTATAGCATAGCATTACAATAGGTATAATTATTTTCATATATGAATAGTATTTTTTATTTTATATTTAAATGTTTTATTTAAATATATTCCACTTTATTTGTACTCTTAAAATTATATGCTAATTTGCATCCCATGTATTCGAATGTAGCTTTTGCCTTAACCCTACTGGGGGTATTCTCAATTTTAGAAAATTTCAGATCAAATTATAAATTTAGTTTACTTAGGTATCACATACTTGCTTTATTATTTATTTTAACCATATCAAGTGCCATAGATTTTTTAGATCTTTCCGGCTACTTGGTTCCTTACTATAAAGAAGTTACCAAATTTTTTGGTATAGGATTAATTATTAATTTATTTTTTGTGTTGGTTCTCAAAAAAATACCTAAAATAATAATGATAATTGAAGGTATTTATATCTTCTTTTTCATTATCATGTTCTATTATGGATTACAATTTCCGTTGGTTATAGATAATAAACTTATTCATTCAAGATCTGATTATAATAAAATATTTTACATTTTTTGCTTGATATTTATTGTTAGCTCTTTGCTATTTAATATTATAAAGTTATTTACAAATAAAAACAACAATAATTTATATGAAATAAAAATAAAAAAATGGGTAGGCACCTTGCTTATAGCTATTTTCATTTTGTTTTTAATGAATGTTTTTTTTCTTAACCTTTTTTTAAAAGGGAATAACACATTTCATAATAATATATATACTACTACTTTTATTGTTAGGTTTTTCTTTATTATTTTTATTCTTTACAGACCTAAATTTTTAGATGATGATAAGTATTCAATGCCTTTTAATGAAATACTTATAAATCCTAAAAATCTTTCTATTCAAAAATTTGAATTTGTATTTTATACCAACTATTATTATTTAAGGCAAGATGCCAATATGGAAGATTTAGCCCTAAAGCTAAATGCATCTAAAAATGAATTAAGCAGTTTTCTTAAGGAAGAAATCGAGATGAATTTTACAGAACTCTTAAATAAGAATAGAATTGAATATTTAAAAGAATTACTAGTAGCAAAGAAATATGAGTCTTTTACCATTGAGGCATTGTCGGAAATGGCTGGTTTTAACAATAGGAGAAACATGTATTATGCATTTGATAAATATGTTGGTCTAACACCTACCGACTTTATAAAAAATATTAAGTAGTTGATTATCAAATATTAAGACTATGTGAAATTTGAATATCACAATGTGAAAGAACATTTTCACAGTCATAATTTGGGACGTTTTTAATTTATTAGCATTTTGCGGGCAATTAGAATTTATTCTTAGAATAAAAATAGATAATTATCTAAAGACTAATATCTTATGCCTAATCATTTCGAAATGTTTAATAGCTATATTAGAAGTCATGTAGAAATGACTGATCAGGAATTGGCCATTTTTACTCAAAAATGCGAACTTGTTGAATTTTCAAAAGGTGATTTTATTATGAAAGTGGGCGACCCACAGGAGAATTTGTATTTTATTACAAAGGGTATTATGATAAATTTTATAATAACCAATGCTGGAGATACTAAAATTTATAATTTTAGAACTGAAGGTATGCAAGTAACAGGATACGCACCATATAATTATAAAGATAATTTAAAAGCATTAGTCAATGTAAAATGTATAGAAGATAGTGTAATGATTAAAGTACCCTTATCTATTGTAAAATATGTTATTGAGAATATACAATTTGGCGAACGTATAGGAAGATATATTGCTGAGACCCATGTAATAGAAATGCTCAATTATATTATAAATCGAGATTCTAAGTCTATTATTGAGAGATATGAAAATTTAGAACTAGAATATCCTAATATTCAGAATCGAGTGCCTCAACGTTTAATAGCTTCTTACTTAGGTATTACGCCTGTTCATTTATCAAATTTAAAAAAGAGTAGAAAAATTTCTACAGATCAATTAAATTAAAATTTTTTTAAAATTTATTTCTAAAAGATCATACTTAGTAGAATTATTATTTAAAAATTGATTTACTTTATAACTTAGATTATTTTCTAAGATAAAATACAAATTTTATGCCAGCCCATTTCGAAATGTTCAATCAGTTTATTACTAAGTATGTAGAATTTACAGATACTGAATTGGTTGAGTTCAATAAAAAATGTACTCAAGTAAATTTTTCTAAGGGAGACTTAATTATGAAGGCTGGTGAAGTTCAAAATAGTCTATACTTCATTACAAAGGGTATTATTAGAAATTATGTTGAAAATAATAAAGGGGAAATTAAAATATACAATTTCAGGTCTGAAAACATGACAGTTACAGGTTATGCGACCTATAACTATGAAGATAATTTAAAGGCATTAGTCAATGTAGAGTGTTTAGAAGATTGCACTTTAATTGAAGTTCCTTATGAAGCTATTAATTATGTAATTAATAATATGAAATTAGGAGACCGTTTGGGTAGATTTATGGCTGAAGCCCATGTAGTTCAAATGTTACATTATGTATTGCAAAGAGATACCAAAACAATTATTGAAAGATTGGATAACATAGATAAAAGCTTTCCTAATATTCACCAGCGTGTTCCGCAGTATATGATTGCCTCCTACTTAGGTATAACACCCGTTCACTTATCTAATTTGAAAAAGAGAAGAAAGCCATTAAAACAGTAATTGATATACTAAAACAACACTAAAATTGATCTAGTGCTGTTTTATTATCAAATAAACTTCTAATTTATTAGCTTTCTATTTTAGGTGCTTTAGCTTCTTTAATGCCAGCCTCAAACTGTACATCTAATCCATGGGATACGACTTTAGTATTTTCATACACATCAAACTTTACTGCCTTACCCCATTTTAAAGTTATTAAGTGAACCCCTTTATTTTCATAGGCTTCTCCATTTAATAAGGTACATGTAGCAGTCCATCGCGCTATCACTAGCGTATTCCCTGGGCCACCTTTAACACGTATATCTGTAATTTTAACTTTAAGCTCAGGTAAAACTGTATTGATTCTTTTAAACCATCTTAATAAGCTTTCCTTATCATGACGAGTGCCACTTAAGCTATTATCTCCAGCAAAAGTATGTTCTAAAGTTTTATCAGAAACCCCAGCCATAATTTCTTCAGGACGATGTTCCTCAATGGCCTTAAAATTATTTCTAACGAGTTTCTTTACAAAATTATGATAAGGGTTAATGCCAAAAGCCATTGCAGTATTCACTACAACTAATAATAAAACCAGAACTAATGTGAGTGTTTTCATATTTATAAATTTTAAAATTGAAAATAAACACAAAAAATTTACAAAAACTGAAATGCTGTTTAATAAAAACAAACTATTAAAGTATTTTAATAAACTAGTTACATATGTTTTCGAAAAATTTCTAGTTATTAAATATTATAATAATTCTCTTAAATTTTTTTAATATTTTTAACTAATTGTAAAACGTTAAAGTATTTTAACGTCGAATTAGTTCTAGAGTATTTTCTTTGTGCCTTACAATATTATAAAGAAAATACAATGAGGATAGCAATTAGATTTACATATAGAGTTTTAATTACTTTTTTACTTATCATTTTTCTGGGCAGTGCAGTTCATGCACAAACTTTAACTAAGAAACAACAGGACAGTGCCTTCTTATTACATCCTGGTCAGGAGCGTATTCGAAAAATTAAAAAATCATTGGCTAAAACCTTTGTGAATTTTACAGGCAATGACTTGTCCTTGTATGGATCATTGAATTTATCTAAGCAAAAAATTAATGATAATGGCATAACGGCTCCTATTAATTATTTATACAACAATGTTAATAGTAACAGTTTTGAAACTGGCTTTAGTGGTGGCTTCAGAATAGATGGAATGTACAAGGAAAAACACTGCTATTCATTCAGTTTTGGTATTAATAGAATTGCTGTAGGTAATTATTATCAGAATGTACATAGTTTAGCTCCCTTTATAGATGATTTTACTCATTTCAAGGCAGATAATGTATTTACCACCATAAACATAGCCGCGCATTATAAAAAATTACTTCCTGTAAACGATATGAACAAGTATAAGTTCTACGCAGTAATAGGCCCCAGCTTTGATTATAAAATTTCAAGCATTAGTGAAGAAAACTTAATTAATGGTGCAGGTAATAAAGCTATTATCAATGTAGATTTTGGTGCCGAGTTTAACAACAAAGGCTATTATGTTTTATTTGCTCATTACAAGTATGGGGTGAATATGAAAAGTTCTTCAGTGCCTATTCAATTAAACCGTTTTGAAATAGGCATGAGCATTAAAACCAAAGACTTATTCTAAAATTTTTAATTTAAATAAGCACATCAATACTAATATAAAATGAAAATACTTTATACCCTACTAATAGCATTCAGCACATTCATCCTGTTTTCTTGCAGTAAAGAAACATCTACTACACAGGTTACTGTCATGAATAGTTTACTAACCAATAAAAATTGGTATTTGGATTATAGCATTACAGAAGCTATGACTTCAACAACGCCTGTGGTATTGAAATCATATGTAGGTCAATCAACCTACTTTATAACTTATTTAAAAAATGGAGAAACCAAGGACTCTGATGGTATCACCGGTACTTATACCGTTGAACTTATTAATGGTACATCTCAAATACATATGCAGCTTAAAACAAATAATGGTAACCCCTTTGAAGTTATTTATAATATTATTTCAGTTGGGGAGTCTAATATGGTTTTATCTAAACTAGTATCGGGCCCTGCTACTAAATTATATTTTACCACCAAGTAAACAATAAGTAAATAATTAGAGAAAAATGAATCATTTTTTTAAATATAGTATACTACCAGCCAACTTTATATTTATGTTAGCCTTCCCCCAAAGCTTAAAAGCACAGCAAATAACTGGGACTTTTATAATGAGTAGTGTTGGTGGTATAGAAAATGCATCCAATAATAGTATGGCAATTGCTTTTAATAGCAGCGCCACTTGTTTGAATGTACAAAATGGAACAGCCGTTTTAACAGGCGACAGAGGTACGGGCAACTTTGCTTTTAACTGTGAGGTAAACAATGTCTTTAATAGTTTAGGCATTAAGCTTTATCCTAATCCGGTAGGTGCTAATACTAAGGTAAAGTTTATGAATGCGCCTCCACTTAATGCTCAATTTTCAATCACAATTTGGAATGCAGAAGGGCTACAAGTGGGAACTGCAAAAGCTACAGGATTTGAAATATTTCAAGGCAAGCAAATTGATTTCGGTTCCTTATCTGTAGGTTCTTATGTGATACAAATAGAATCAGAAAAATATATAGACGCTTTAAAGTTTATAAAGGCTAATTAAGAAAAGCAATAAAATACACAACACATCCATTCAAATATGAATATTCAAAAAATTACTAGTATAAAAAAAATTCTAATTGTAGCTCTGCTATGTATAGTTACTAGTCAAACCTTTGCCCAAAGTAGTAATGGGATATTTTTTCAAGCCGTTGCTAGAGATAATTTTTCTAATCCTGCCAAGGATAGAAATATTTATGTACAGTCTACCATTATCCAAAACACCACTACTGGTACAAAAGTATTAATTGAAGTGCATAAGTCTAGTACAGATGCAATGGGTGTATTCAATATTACTATAGGTAATGGACAAAGAACCGGCGGTGTTGCTTCAAGTATTGCAGCTATTGATTGGTCTAAAGGCCCTTTTTATTTAAATTTAAAAATAGCTATTACACCTATAAGTGCTATTGATAATTGGGACTATACTAAGGAATTAGTAGATATGGGAACCACTAGTTTTGGTGCTGTTCCTTTTGCTTTTTATTCATCTAGCTCTGCCAAAGTAGATGATAAGTTAAATGCAACTGATACAACCACGATGCTTAAGCCCTATGCTAAAGCTATGACAGTTCAAACATTATCAACAGCAGTAGAATCCAAATTATCAGCTAAAGATACACTGTCCATGTTAGCACCTTATGCGAAAGTAGCCTATACCATTGATTCTAGTATTTTTAGAACACAGTTAGCTAAAAAAATAAATTTAGCAGATAGCACCAAATCATATGTGACACCATCGCAATTAGCAAGCTATAATTTTTCAAGCGGCGGTGGAGGATCAGCTATTGATACTTCAAGTTTGTCAAGTCGAATTAACTTAAAAGCCAATACCACAGAAATTATAAGCTTAAATAATAGTTTGGGTAATAAATTAAATATTGGAGATAGTGCAACAAAATATATTACTCCTTCACAATTAGCAAGCTATAACTTTTCAAGTGGTTCAAGTTTTGATACGACCAATTTATCTAATAGAATAAATTTAAAAGCAAGTATAAGCTATGTAGATTCACAGATAGCCAATCTAAGTATTGCAGATGCTGATGCAAATAATAAAGGTAAGATCCAATTAGCAGGGGATTTAACAGGATCAGCTGCAGCTCCGACAATTGCCAATAATGCAATTACAACAGCTAAAATAATAGATGGTGGAATTACCAATGCTAAAATTGCAACAGGCATAGATGCTACTAAAATTACAGGAGATATTACTGGAAAAGCCTCAAACGTAACTGGTAAAGTGGCCATTATCAATGGTGGAACAAATGCTGAAACTGCTTCAGCAGCAAGAACGAATCTAGGATTAGAAATAGGCACGGATGTACAAGCGCCATTAAGTTTTACAAGTCCTTTAATAAAAAATGGGACAACGATAAGTTTAAATCAAGCAACATCTAGTGTGGATGGATATATATCTGCATCAGATTTTTCAAGTTTTTCTAATAAAATAGATGCTAGTCAGAAAGCAGCCAATAATGGAATTGCTACTTTAGGTAATGATGGTAAAATACCATCTGTACAAATTCCTGCTATTTCTTTTCAAAGTGCAAGTGTGGTAAATAGCGAAACTGAAATGTTATCATTATCTGGATTAGTGGTTGGAAGTATAGCCATTCGAACGAATGCAAATAAAAATTTTGTATTAAGCGCCACACCATCAAGTACTTTGTCTAATTGGGTTGAATTAGCTACACCTAATTCAGTAACAAGCGTCAATTCTTTATATGGGCCAAATGTTACTTTAACATCTGATGATATTACTGAAGGTTCTACTAATAAATATTTTACGACTGCAAGAAGTAGATCTGCAATTAGTGCAACAAGTCCATTATCCTATAATACATCAACAGGAACAATAAGTATGACAACTGCTTCTGCGTCTAATAATGGTTATTTAACTGCTACCGATTTTACTACATTCAATAATAAACAAAATACTTTAACGGCTGGGGTAGATTACATTACCCCTAATACAAGTATCAATGCTACTACGAAAACTAAAATAACGTATGATGCGAAAGGCTTGGTATTAGCTGGGGCAAATGCTACTACTGCTGATATAGCCGCCAGCATTAATAAAAATTATGTAACAGATATACAATCTGCCGTATTATCTAATACTTCAGGTATTAATACTGGTGATCAAACAATCATTTTAACTGGAGATGTTACTGGAAGAGGTACTGGTAGTTTTACGACAACGGTTAATACAGTAGGTGGGGTTAGTTCTTCTACTATTTCAAATTTTGATACAAGAATTAATGCTTCAAATGCAAGTATTACAGCCAACACAATATCTATAAATTCTTTAAATACAAATATTGCTTCTAATACCTCAAGTATTACATCCTTAATAAGTAATACGGT
>Ga0114958_10004186_pt1 | contig 10097 bp, 5 predicted proteins | sample C_130208_EF_Meta_FD_89577 | JGI IMG/M metagenome (GOLD analysis project Ga0114958, IMG submission 89577) | Freshwater microbial communities from Lake Croche, Canada to study carbon cycling - C_130208_EF_MetaG | ecosystem: Environmental > Aquatic > Freshwater > Lake | place: Lake Croche, Canada... | reverse complement strand
TTTGAAAGTAAAGAAGTACTATCTGAAATGGTATCTCAACTAAAAGAGACATTAATTGAAGAAAATACAGTAGAAAATGTAGGAGGAAAGGAAGATAATGTAGAAAATAAAGTAGAAAATGAACCAGAAACTAAACCAGATGAATTATATAATTTATTAAATAACACATTTAATACTGAAAGTAATAATGTAAAAGAATATGAACAAATCACATTAAAAGAAGATAAGAATGTTATTGGAAATAAAAAAAAAGAAGAGGAATTAATGAAAATGAAAATCCAAGATTTAAAGAATTTAGCGAAAAAGAAGAATATCAAACTTTTGGATCAAACAAACAAACCCAAGAAAAAAGAAAATTTAGTAATGGAATTATTGAACCAATCTTAAATACACTTTTTAATAGTTTATTATCACCAGTATCACCAGTATCATCAGCATCACCAGTATCATCAGTATCACCAATTATTCCAATGAATTTACCATTTAATAATATTTCAAATATGATGCCTATGATGCATATGATGCCTATGATGCACATGGCGCCTACACCTATAATGATGATGGAAACATCAATGATTCAAATGAATAATTTTAATCCAATTAATTTAATAGAAAGTAGTCAATTAATGTCTAGTAGAAATAATCTACAAAATAATTTTCTATATATAGTGTATGAATTCTAAATTTGGTGATTGCTGTAATTGCCCCGCAATTGAAGATGGACGTTTTTTTACTGAATACAGAGATCGTGATGCACTTCAATTTAATATTATGAAAACAAATAATATAACTAATAGTAATCAGTTTCGTGAATTTTTAATAAAAAACGGAACAGCGATTATGGCGTCAAATACAAAAACATTAGAAGACAACTATAAATGTAATTATAATAAAAAAGAAGAAACACCAACCGTTCCTATTAATACCGGAAAATTCTTAAATGGTCAAGTACAAACAGAATTAAATGATAATACCGGAGTATTTTAAAAAATATATAAAATATTAAAATATTTTATATAATTTAAAGATTATTTACCTTTACCCATCTAGATGCAAATCCATCTTTTGCAAGAGCAATAAATCTTACTGTATCGCCTTCATTATTTAAAACAAGATTAGAATTTAAATTAGTATTTGTTGTTGTTATTGTTAAATCTTTATTACTTTCATTTTGATTTAATAACAATATAATTTCTTGACCAATATTTGATGTAGTAACAATAGGTAATGTTATACTTTCGTTTGTTGTTAATATAATTGGAAAAAAATTGTAATTATTAATATTATTTATAACATCAGTTGGAGAATAATTTACTAACGTTGTTGTACTAGTTGTTCCATTACCTCCACCACCAAAATAACCAAATGTTCCACCAACTGTTAATCCAAATGGTGGAACTACACCATTTGTACCCACATTCATTGATGTATATATAGTATCAGATGCAGCGGATGAAGATTCAACATATGTCCATCCTTGATTTGCAATTGCAAATGTAGGTCCTGTAATTGTTCTACCAATAATTTGTATTTGTAATCCAACACCAGATAAAATATCTAAAGTTGGTACTACAGTTGTAGTAGTTGTTGTTGCATCACCATTAACAACTACATCAATATAATATAAATAAAATTTTGCGGATGTTGATGTTGTACTTATAATAGATACTAACCAACCTTTAGGTAATAAAGTTGTATCACCATCTTTTATTTGAATTGATACTGATGGAGGTATTTCATATTTTGCATTTGTATAATCCATTGTAAAATATGATTGATCTGGATTATATGAAAATGTAAAATTAGACGGTAAAAATATTTTTGACGGAGATGAATAACCTGTATCTATTAATACATTATTATTAAAATGAGACATGTATAAGTCATCAATTGAAAATCTAATTATATATAAATTTTGTTCACGCGAATTAGGAGGTCTAAAATAATAACTCATGCTTTATATATAATATAATTATGTTCTTTTATATTTAATTATATAATAAAAAATATATTTCATTTTTATGAGTAAACCATTTACAAATAAACCATTTAACAGAAATAATATATTTGATAAAAATGTATATGAACAAACAACTATTCCTGATACTTTCAAAGATGAAATTAAAAAACTTGCAATATCTGGAGAATATGGAAAATTAGAAGAAAAATTAATCTCTATTCCAATTAATATTACATATTATGAAAATAATATTAATACCAGTTTATTACATTCAATTATTCAATCAGATTTAAGTGAACAACAAAAAAATATAATCATTCCATTATTATTAAAAAAAGGTGCATCTATTATTGTTTTAGATGGTAATAATTTACCACCAATTTATTATGCAATTAAATTACATTTAGAAACAATTGTAGAATTATTAATTAAAGAGGGAGCAAATTTAAATATGAAATTACCAAAAGGATTTGATTTATTTACAACATCATTAATTCCATTTGAAACAAAATGCCCATCACAATTATTTAATATTCAAGACCAAGCATATTTTAGTAAATATTATAATAACTCTCTTGAAATTGAAAAAGATATTAAAAAACAAATTTATGATGAACCGTTTACTGGACGCATGATTCAATATTTATTATCATTTTGTAAAAATTTACCAAATGATTGTTTAGATGTTTATATTGATGAATATTCTGAAGAAACTTCATCAACACGTAGTACCGGTAATGATGATGAAGAAAGTTCAGGATTAGAACCAGGATTAAGATCAGGACCAGGATCAAGATCAGAATCAGGATCAAGATCAGAATCAGGATCAGGATCAGAATCAGGATCAAGATCAGAATCAGGATCAAGATCAGAACCAAGATTAAGATCAGAACCAAGATTAAGATCAGGACCAGGATCTGTATCAAGATCTGTATTAGGACCAGCACCAAGATCAGGATCAGTATCAGGACCATCACCAAAATCAGGATCAGTATCAGGACTAGCACCAAGATCAGAATCAGGATCAGGATCAAGATCAGAATCAGGATCAAGATCAGGATCAGTATCAGGACTAGCACCATTACCAAGATTAGAATCAGTATCAGGACCATTACCAAGATTAGAATCAGTACCAGGACCAAGATCAGGATCAGTATCAGGACCAGCACCAAGATTAGGATCAGTATCAGGACTAGCACCATTACCAAGATTAGAATCAGCACAAGCACCAAGATTAGAATCAGCACGACCCCCAATAGTATCTTCTGATTTACCTGAACCACCACAAGAGATTAGAAATTCTACGTTAGAAAAAATATTAAGTCATCAACATAAACGTTTTCAAGAATTAGAGAGAATTATAGGTCTCAGTCCAAATATTCAGATAACTTTACCTGGTGATCCTAATCATAATAATAATCCAAGATATCATACATTAGGTCAATCATTACCTGGTAATCCACCAGCTATTTCTATAGGTCAATGGAATCGTGAAGATCCATCTAATCCCGGTATGTATTCTAATCAGAATCCAAATCCGGCATATGGAATAATGAATAAATATATTACTAGTGTTGTTTCATATTTATTACAAAAATATCCAAGTAATATAAAATTAGGTTTGGTTAATAGTACTCAAGACCCACCAAATGGTGCTGGTCCGGGGTACATTCATGTATGGGGTGCTAATATTAATAATTGGAATTATTCAAAGGGTGAAATATATCAAAATTTAGGTAGTGGACAAGCATCATATTTTAATCAACAAAAACCAGGAGTATTTGGAATTATTACAACACCTTCTGGTATGAAAAGTGATACAAAAATACCACAACCTTTTTATAATTCTAACAAAAATTATCATATTAATCCTCAACAAAGAGGTGGTACATCAAGTTATATAATTAAAAAAATATATAATACGTTAACTGAAGGTGAAGATATTAAATCTAAATTACCACAATTTACAAATACGATATATAAATATATTGGAAATATTAGTACAGAATTATCAGAACAAATTAAATTACAAAATATTAATATTGATCAATTAATTTTAAAACAACCGGATTTAGTAATAAAATTATCAAAAACAATGGAAACTTATTTAGAAATAAGTAAAGTTAAAAAATATCCAGATATTAATTTTGAAAAAATATCTGAAGATGAATTAAAAAATGAGAATCCAAATTTATCTGAAATTTATAAATTGTGTTATAATTTTGGTAATAATTCAATTAGTAAATTAGAATCAAATTTTAAATTAGTATATTTACAAAAAATAGAGAATATAAAGGACATTATAGAAGAATACAAAAAAAATTTAGAAAAAGCATTTGATGTATTGATGACTACAGAATCTAATTTATTTAAAACATATCCTTTATTTAAATCCGGTACAATATCAGAATATCCATATGTAGTTGGTACTCCTAGACAATTTGGACCACCAGTAGAAGAAGATGGACAAGGTTATCCAGAAGAAGACCAATATGGAGACTATGATCAAAATGGTGGAAGTGGCGGTGAAATTAATTCATTTGCAATACATATAAAAATATATCAAAGATTATTTTATAGAGATGAATTTAATTTAAAGAATTTAGAAAAATTAAATGAAGTACAAAAAGGTGGAAAAATAAAATATATTAATCAAAAAGGTGGTAAAATAAATTTATTAATAAATGTAATTTCAGGAATGAATGAAGAATTAAATAGAAAAGATCCAAATACAGGAAGACCAATTGCAAATGAAGATGTAATATATAATAATATTCTTCGAGTATTAAATACTAGTTTTCCATCTGATCAAAATCAATATGTTGAACCGGATCTGTATAATCAAAATTTTTATAGTCCACTAACTAAAGCACAATTAATAGAGATGAAAGATATATTAAAATCATTTTCTGATTTATTAAATAAATTAAATCCAATTGGATTACAAATTGATCAATTATTAGTAGAAAAAAAATTACGAATTGGAAAAATTAATGAAACAATTGAAGTATATAATAGTATAATAGGTCAAATAAGTTCTGAATATAATAAATATGTAAATTTATTTGGTGATACAGATTTATTAACGTATTATAATTCTTTTGATTTATTTCGTAATAATTTAATTGAAATACTTAATGATATAGATAAATTTGAATTTTTAGAAGAAGATAATTCTCATTTATATTATGATAAAATTATAGAAATTTTTAAATATATTGAAACTAAAATATCAGAAATTACTGATAATGAACCAGAAAATAAAAATATAATAGATTTTATAGGAGAATATAAAAAATGTATATTTTATTATAATGCATTAATTAAAACATTAGATCATGTTATTTCAAATTCAAGAATTCATGAATTTGCAAGAGAAAGAATTAATTTAGATATATTAAATATTTGTGATGAAATATGTGACCAAAAAATATTTGATGATAGAATAAAATATAAAAATGAATTTATAGATAATTATGGAATAATTGAGGATATACAATCAAATATTGAAAATCAATATAATCAAAATATAAGAGAATTTAATAAATGTATAATTGATTATAATAATATAAATAATATAAATAATATATTACATTATTTGGATATACCATCATCATATTATGAATACTTTCATTTTAATTATATACCATATGATTTTTCTCGTGATAATTTTTATTTTGACGAAATTGTAAAAGAATTAAATAAATTAAATTATTACTCACATAATGAAGAAATTAATCCAAGAATACCAAAAAATATTATATCATTAGCGGATACATTAGGTTTAGTCCATGTAATTATAATATCTGAAATATTTCATAGTTCAATGTTTAAAAAGATAGTAACCTCAGAGTATTTTAATACATTAAAGAAAGAATTACGACAAAAAAACGAGAGTATTAATGAAATTATATTAAATAAATTAGTATTAAAAGCAATAAATGATGCAATTATCAGTGCATTTAATGAAATATTAGAAATTGTTATATATAGGTCTACTACTAATATAATTAATAATATTTTTCTAAAAACAGTAGAAGAAATAGAACCAAAATTAGAACAAGACTTAAAATCAAGATTAGAAAAAAGAATTGAATTTCGGTCTGGTCCAGAAACAAACAAATATTATTTAAGTGAAAATTATTCTAATAGTGAACCAATTGATGTAATTCTATGTTTGAATAATAAAAATAAAATAATAGTATTATTAAAAAATAGTATATCTATTAATATTAAAGAATATCAAGAATTATTATTTAAATTAGGTGATCCACAATTAATTATTGATTTAAATAATTTAACAAATAAAAAAATACAAAAAATAGATATTAAAATGTATATACAAAAACATGATGATAAATTAGATACCGGTCTTACATATTTATATAATCAATTAACACAAGATATTATAAAACAAAATTTAGAATTTATTGAAAATACAAAAGAATTAAAAATCACAGAAAAAAGAAAAACATTAAATGATAAAACCGTTAATGAAATATATAAAGATATGATAGGAGATCAAAAAACAGTGAATGAATATTTAACACTAAAAATTAAAGAATATATATTAGATAATTTTAAAACAATTATTATACCCATTATTAAAGAATTTTTAGGTAATTTAGTAGATGTTGAACAATCTAAAATATTAGATACTAAAACAATAGATGAAATAATAAGTAATACTGTAGATAATATAATTACATTTCATTTAAAAGTAGATCCATTAAAATCAAAAGATAAAAACATGTCTTTGAATGAAATTATGACATTGTTTCATCAATCATTTATATTTAATTTTGATGATCCAGTACAAAAACAAAATATTATAAATATATATAATGAAAAATTAAATGATAAAATAATTGCATATATTATGTTAATATCACAATACGTATTAAATGTATATAGAAATCAATTAAGATATATATTTAACACATCACGATATATAAATATAGAAAATAAGTTAAATTAAAATAAAAAATAATCATTTTTTATTCTAACCTGTTTCGTCACCAATAATATTTAATTCATCTAATTGTTCAACAATTTCAATTGTAAATGAATGTTCTACATTATTAAAATCATATAAATTCATATTTGGATCATAAAATGAAAAATTAATACTAGATAATGTAGAAATAGGTTCTTGAAATGTACTTCCGCATTGAATATATTGATCATATACATATTCATTATTGTTACCAATTAATAATATTTTTGCAAACATATATGTTCCAGTATTAAATAAATTAATTTGATCATTAAAAGGTAAATTTGCTAACATAATAATATAATTATTAGGATTTAAATTTAATATTCTAGTATCTATTCTTGGTGCGGTTGCAATACCAACACTATTTTCTTCTACATCTACTTCATACAAATTATAATTTGTTAATTTATAATCATATGGTGTAATACTATATGTATCACCAACATTATTAAATCCAAGAATATTACCAATTGTATTTGATTTATTAAATAATAATCTTGATTTAATTGGTTGTAATAAATGAATTGCAGTTCCTCCATTTGTATTTGTAGAAGTATCATCATTAAATCGTTCTAATTTAATTTCAAGCGAATCAGCATCAATAATTTTTTCTATTGTAAATATTCCATTTAAATATTCAGTTGGTATTTTTTCTGTACCTATTACATTCGATAATATAATAGTATTTCCTGGTATCAAATTATGATTAGTATAATTTAAAATAATTCTAGTAAACCCATCATTATATAATAAAGTAGAACGAAATATTGCATTTTTTAAAATCAATTCTTGATAAAATTGTATTTCAAAAGTATTTTTAACTTTATCAATATTTATATTAACTCGATTTTTATTATATGTATAAATATCATTTATTAATTGTGTAGAATCTATATTTGTTCGAATTGTTGATTCAATTTGGTTTTTTAATTCTGATTGAATACTATCTAATGTATAATTTCCAGGTGATAATTGAACACTATAAACTGTATCACCGTCATTTAAATTTTGCCAATAAAAAAGATTATTTTGTTTTGTTGTTGTCGCTTTTATCATTTTTTCTGTAATTGGAAAAATAGTATCTAATAAATTTATTCTTTTTACATGATAAAAATTTTTTTGCAAATTAACAATATAATTATTATTATCTGGATATCCATCAATTGTATTTATAATTTTTACAATTAATAATTTATTACCATTACCTGTTGGCACTGAATTAAAAAAATTGGTATCATATATAGTATTAGATGAATCCGCTTGTGAATTAACACTAAATTGATAAAAATTATTATTTATTATATTTTCAATAACATGATATCCAAAAATACGATCAGAAGTAATTGGATAATTTGCATTAATTTCACTTAATGGTATACCTCTAATATGTAAAAAGTTTAGATTAAATGAATATTGATATGTAAATTCCGCTTCGGCGGGTATATCTAATTTAATATAATAATAATTTGGATTAAATATATCTGTATCGGATCTAATAAAATATACTTGCTGTTTTTTATTAATTAAATTAATTGGATAGTTTAATAAAAAAGTACCACTATTTGTATTTCCAGTAACATTTGATATACTAACATAATATGTAATTCCATTATTTAACATATTATGATTAGGATGATTTATTTTTGCATATATTGAATTTTTTTCAAATATTAATCCTTGTTTAATTTTTACATTTGTACTACTTGAATATTCTAAAACTATTTTATCTTCTACTTGAAAATTATGATCAGGATGATATACGATAATTTGATTAGAATTTTGAGTAAAAAATAAACAATTTTGTAAATTATATAATGTTGTATCTAATATATGTTTTGGTTGTGTATTTCTTAATCTACTATCTATATTAATTCTTGTTAATCTTTCTTTTATTTTATTATTTGGTTGATTTTCTGAATTCGTTGAAGATTTCTTAATTAATCCATAACTTGCTTCTCCTCCAGTTAATGAAGATGTAATACCAGTTAATATTTTACTATAATCAACCGTGCTTTTTTGATCATCAGTATTTGTTGTTTCATTATATGGTAAATTATTTCGTAAAAAATTTCTTGTTTGTGGTGTTGCAATTACTGGTCTTGTTGTTAATGCATCTGTTAAATTTGTTTCTGTTGTACTTGTTTCAGGTAGAAATTCAATAGGATAATATGTTGACATATACTAATTATTAATTAAATTTTTTTGTTTAAATAAGAATGTTTTTCTTTAGTAAATAAAATAGTTATTTAATTTTTATTTTTAATTTCTAATCAATAATCAATAGTAAAATATTTTTAAAATTAATTAAATGAAAAAAAATAATTAAAAATTAATATGTTTAAAAAAAATATAGTTAATTTTTATTTTCTAATTCATTTTTATATACAATGAATTCTACAGAAGACGCTAAACATATAATAAGTGCATTACAAAATGCAGTAAAAAATGTATCTGATACTCAATCAGGTGGTGCCAAACGCCGTAAAAGCAAAAAATCCAAAAAATCCATGAAAGGAGGTAATGCACTCGCACCAGTCCAAGAAGGTGGTAAACGCAGAAAATCCAAAAAATCCAAGAAATCCAAAAAATCCAAAAGATCTTTAGTATTATGGGGTGGTGATGCAAACGCCGTACAAGAAGGTGGTAAACGCAGAAAATCCAAAAAATCTAAAAAATCCAAAAGATCTATGATGGGTGGTGATGCATCTGCACCTGTACAAGAAGGTGGTAAACGCAGAAAATCCAAAAAATCCAAAAAATCTAAAAGATCCATGATGGGTGGTGATGCAAGTGCACCCGTACAAGAAGGTGGCAAACGCAGAAAATCCAAAAAATCCAAAAAATCTAAAAGATCCATGATGGGTGGTAATGCATCTGCACCTGTAGCACCCGTACAAGAAGGTGGTAAACGCAGAAAATCCAAAAAATCCAAAAAATCCAAAAAATCCAAAAGATCCATGATGGGTGGTGATGCAACTGCCCCCGTAGCACCCGTACAAGAAGGTGGTAAACGCAGAAAATCCAAAAAATCCAAAAAATCCAAAAGATCCATGATGGGAGGTGATGCATCTGCACCAGTTGCGGTACAAGAAGGCGGTAAACGCAGAAAATCCAAAAAATCCAAAAAATCCAAAAGAT
>Ga0114958_10004183_pt1 | contig 10100 bp, 9 predicted proteins | sample C_130208_EF_Meta_FD_89577 | JGI IMG/M metagenome (GOLD analysis project Ga0114958, IMG submission 89577) | Freshwater microbial communities from Lake Croche, Canada to study carbon cycling - C_130208_EF_MetaG | ecosystem: Environmental > Aquatic > Freshwater > Lake | place: Lake Croche, Canada... | reverse complement strand
GCCTATGTTTTGATTCAACGTGAGCTAGCTCTACATATGACTCTGCGCTGATTCCATTCGCTTACTTTCACCTAATCTAGCCCTCGTGATGCTTGTTCATTACGGGGGCTTTTTGCTATAAGGAATAACCTCATGACCACTACAGACCCTGAAACTCAATCCTCATATCGCTTACTCAAGACTGACCTCGCCGCTAAACTAGGCTTAAGTGCAAAAGGCGGCATTACTTATCAATTACTCGCTGATGCTGAAGGCCAAGAACTCTACCTGACCGTGATCGCCAATGAGGGTGGCGGTTATTGGAGTCGTGAGCTGATCCCCTTCACCAATATCATTAACTGTCTCAGCTTACACGCAGAGGCTAACCTACCGTTTCCTTCGTTGTTACTCCGTCATGTTTTTGTCGGTCGCTCTAGTAACAATGCCCCGTTTCTGATTGCTGCATTACGTGATCTAGGTTTGTTACAGGCTGCTCCAGGCAAACCTTTCCAACATCAAGTCGCGGGTGACTGGTCAGAATGGAAAAGCTATTGGTTAAGTCAGCCCAGTATAGCGCTGGTGCTTAATGCTCCAACTGTCGTTAGCATACCGGTAGAAAAAGCAATCGTTGATAATACTGACACTAGCGATAGCCTAGATAAGGTCGTCACTGATGATAACGACAATGACGATGAGCAACTTATTTTGTCGTTAATGATGCAAGCACCCGATACAGAAACAGAAAATGAAGCTAATGAAGCTGAAGCTAATCTCGACGTTGAAGACCTTAAGCCTAGTACTGACAAAACGCTACGGCGTCGTAAGTTGAGCATGGCCTCAGAGGAAGTTAATCATGCGGCTATTAACTGATCCAAAAGCGCTAGCATCTATTGTAGATACTGAGTTACGCGCGTTACTCAACCAACGCTTTCAGGCTATGAGTCAATACCAAGATAGCTATGATCCAGAGGTCGGTTACTTTGTTATCGTTGACTCAGAAGATACCCCAGAAACACTAGAACAGGCTACTGGTTGCCCCATTAACCATGGTTGGTTTGATGATGCACTATACGGTGATGAGGAGTTTGTCCCCGCGTGGGAATGGCTAGCTGAACATGCTAGCTATTTTGAGATGGTCTTCATTTTGGGCGAAGCCACTATTGTGTTACTGATAGCCAAGCACGCAAACATCAATCCGTTATTGCTCAATTTGTGTCAAAGCTACGCGATAGCGCTACCTATACTGATACCTGAATAGTCATCTCATCTCAACTTGCTAGCCGCCATAACTTAATAGCCACTACCAGCCATAACTTTAATCATAACCATAACCATAACCATAACCATAACCATAACCACAAACCGCCGACCGTCGCTAAGGCGGTTGGCCTTTCTACTTTCTATTGGAGATCGACCATGACCAACACAATCCCACAACCACAACCACAACCCCAACCCCAACCCCAATCCCAAACTATCGCTAGCACTCACCAGCCTAAATTCTCATTAGGTCAAATCGTTGCGACTCCAGGCGCATTAGACGCTTTAAGCCATAGTGCCTACACCGTGCAAGCTTTGCTAGACCAACACCAAGCCGGAGACTGGGGCCAGCTAGATCCTGAAGATGCCGCTATGAATGAGTTAGCCCTCACCGCTAATGAAGAACAGCGCCTATTGTCTAGCTACCAGATCAACCCCGAGTGCAAAATTTGGATCATCACCGAATGGGATCGCTCAGTCACTACCCTATTGCTGCCGTCAGAGTACTAACTTGCCACGCACTGAGCCGAAAGACCGGCAATAGACCGGCTAGAGCGACTTGTCTAGCTGCGCCTACTCACACAAACAGCATAGCCTCATGACTGACAAACGACTATGAGCCTAAGGCTTTTACTGCAAGCACCAGCCCCAAGGATTTAAGAACCGAGGGGCTGAACTCAGGCCGGTTTTGACCGTTATCAGGTCGTCGTCTATCTTGATCGCGGCGGCCTTTTCTTTTTCTAACCCAGAGCATCGTTCATGAACTCAATGACTCGTTTTCGCTTCACCGTCAGAAGCCTAGAACAATTACCCGCCTGTCCTATTGATCGTAAGGCCGTTGAATATAGCGATATAGATCAACCCGGACTTAAGTTGGCTCAGAGCCGGACTAGTCAAACCTTTTGGTATCGATTTATCTACAAGGGCAAGAAGGGCGCTATCCGTCTAGGCCGTTATCCTAATCTCAGTATACAAGAAGCAAGACAACTGGCCTTAGCTTACCGTACCCGTATAGAGCATGGTGAAGATCCACGCATCATTCAAGGTGAAGATGATGCTCACTGGACATTTAAGCGCTTTGTGCAAGAGGTCTATCTACCCTACTCCTATCAGCATAAGTGCTCCTATCGTGATGACATCAGTAAGTTAAGCCTGCATATTCTGCCTAGATTTGGCTCGTTACTTTTGACGGAACTTAAGCGCAGAAACCTAGAAACTTATCTAAGCGAACTTAGCTTAACTCATAGTGACGCTACCGTGAATCGACATTTGACCTTGTTAATCGCCATCCTACGTAGAGCGGTCGCCTTTGACTATCTAGCGAGGAATCCGTGTACGGGTATCAGCCGTTACCGTGAAGATACACAACGTCAACGCAATCTAAGTGCTGAAGAGCTCGCACGCTTACTGATGGTAATGGCTCATGATAGCAATACGGTGGCGATGGCCGCTATTCATTTGCTGATATTGACCGGTACCCGAAAGAGTGAATGTTTGATGGCTCAATGGACACATATCAACTTTGTAGGTCAGACGTGGTTTTTGCCGCATACCAAGGCGCAAAGATCAAGGTATGTACAGCTTAATGATGCTGCTCTAGCACTCTTGGCGCAATTACCTAGCCGTCATAACAGCGTATGGTTATTTCCGGGTCGTGAGCCTAGCAAGCCGTTAGCTGATCCTCGTAAGGCTTTTGCCAGAGTATTGGCGGCAGCGGGTATAGAACCTATGTGCTTACACAGTCTACGACATACCTTTGCTTCACTCGCAGTGAGTTCTGGTCAAAGTCTCTATTCAGTTCAAGCCTTACTCGGTCACGCTTCACCTACTATGACACAACGGTATGCGCATATCGCCAATTCCACATTGAGAGGTGCCAGTCAAGCCGTTGCTGATGTGGTTGGCCTAGCCTTAGCGCAAGCAACAGAAGAGCAAGATCGAAATCTAAGTGAGCAATGACAAAGATCAATAACCAGTGACCAATGACCAGTGAGGAAAGCATCAAGGCATGAGTATTGATCTTCCCTAAAGCAAAAAAATGACTTTCGCAACATTACTATAGAAGGTTTGAAATCAGAATCAAACCTTCATTTTCCTAACCTCACTGGAGTAAGCTATGCCTACTATTGCCTTAGACGCCACCCTCGTCAGAACTACAAGCTGTCCTATCAACAAAAAACGTGAAGACCTCTACGATACCGTTATTCCCGGCTTCATGCTTGAAGTCCGTAGCTCAGGGGGCAAAACCTATTGGTTACGCTATCGAGATGCACACGGTAAGCAACGGCAAATGAAGATCGGTGATACCAAATCCTTAACCTTTGAGCAAGCGCGTATTGCTGCACAAACGGTACGCGCACGGGTGGTTCTAGGTGAAGATCCAGCCGAGGAACGCAAAACACTGAGACAGATTCCTACCCTTGAAGACTTTGCTAGAGATCGCTATATGCCTTTCGTCAAGGGTTATAAGCGTAGCTGGAATAAGGATGAGAGCCAGCTCAAAAATCACCTATTGCCCAAGCTAGGCCGGATGCACCTAGATGAGATCAGTAAGGAACAGGTCATCGCTTTGCATCATGCCACTAAAGCCGCAGGTTATGCCCCAGCGACCGCTAACCATTTGGTGATCATGCTCCGTTATATGTACAACCTAGCCAAAAAATGGACGATAGCCGGGGCAGAAAACAATCCAGCAGCCGGTATACCGTTATTTGAAGAGAACAATAAGCGTGAACGCTATCTGAGTACTGAAGAAACTCAACGACTCTATCAAGCCTTATTGCTCAGTGACAATACCCAGTTACGCTATATTGTGCCATTACTGTTATTGTGTGGTTGTCGTAAGCGTGAATTGTTAGATGCTGAATGGTCACATTTTGATCTACCACGTAGACTTTGGCGTATACCCATCAGTAAATCAGGACGGGCTAGACACATCCCCTTATCTGAAGGCGTATTGACCTTACTAGAACAAGTACCTCGTTTTGATGATTGTCCCTATTTGGTCGCTAATCCGAAATCAAAGCGACCCTATGTTTCTATCTTTGGCTCATGGGATACCGCCAGAAATAGAGCTGGATTACCTGACGTCAGAATGCATGATCTAAGGCACAGCTTCGCTAGCTTCTTGATCAACGGCGGCAGAAGTATCTATGAAGTACAGAGTATATTGGGCCATACTCAGTTGAAGACCACTCAACGATATGCGCACTTAAGCCAAACGACTCTACTAGACGCAGCAGATGTTGCTATGAGCGCAGCAGGATTGAGCTTTGAGATAGCAAGCTGAATAATCTATCACTATAGCAAGTGTAATAGGAATAGGAATAGGAACAGGATATCACCAATTAGGGTGATATCCTTATTGAGTATTTTTTTTGATGGTCTAGTGAGCATAATTGTCTATCGCCTTCAAAAGCGATAGACTTTTTTCAATACGGAATAAGCCATCTCAATCTAACCGCCTAACAGCCGTTATAGAGCTCACTCAGAGCTTCAGATACAGAATGTGGTCGGTACTGAGGCAGAAGCAAACGAGAGGCTAGTTGAGGCTGGTAGCGTGTTGGGAAGGCTAGCGCTTATTTTGATAGTTGAATGATTGATTGATTGAGTCTGTTATTTTGATTTGCCTCAGCACGCCTCACTATGCCTCAGCAAAAAATTAACAAGTGAGGCGTTATTTTCACCTTGGCTATCAAGGTCTCTTTGACTTCTGCCTCAGCGCCTCACTCAAACTGATACTTCTTATTTTATATATATAATAAATAAGAAGTATGTCTTCTACTGAGGCGCTAAGGCGAACACCGAAAAAACCCATGGGCCTGAACCAGAAAACCATGCCTTAGTAGCATGATTTTCACTGAGGCGAGGTGAGGCGTGCTGAGGCAAGTTAGGTTGAATAGGGTCTACAGCTAGATTGCCGTTATATTGTTCTTCTATTTGATGATTTAGCGAGCATGATCGTCTATCGCCCTCAAAGGCGATAGACTTAGTGTCAATACGGTATAAGCCATCTCAATTCTAACCACCTAGCAGCCGTTATAGGGCTCACTCAGGGCTTCAGATACAGAATGTGATCGGTACTGAGGCAAAGGTGTACAAGTGGCGGGTTGCGGCTTGCGGCTTGTAGAGGCTGATAGCATGTTGAGCAGGCTAGCGCTTATGTTGATAGCCTGATGATTGATTGAGCCTATTTTTTTGCTATTGATCTATTCATATCATCAGTGGTCTATCACTAGCACCCGGCTCGAGCAACACTATCTGGTGACTCCTGCCAGGGAGCGATCTAACCACAATAAGCTTATGTGATTTGAGAATTTTCAAAGCATCGCTAGCGGCATCTCTGGATATACACCAGCGTGCTAACGTTCGGCGGGTCAGTGAAACGGTAGATGAACCTTTTGTTGCTGCTAACCAAGCAAGGGCCGCGCCTAGATGCAGAGCCTTTGTTCGTTGAGCAACGATTGCTACTTGAGCAAGCCAGTCATAACGTATTGGTTTTGGGGCAATATCTGAGGTAGAAAAAATAGCAAGGCAAGTCTTCATGGTACGTACTCCTATAGGGAAGAATAATGTCTTGTTCAAAAGCTGGGGTGGCTACTGGCCTAGGCTAGTTAGAACAAGCTAGTATTTGTATATGAAGAAGGCTATAGCGTTACTTTTGGTTTGGTTTGGTTCGTCGACAAAATACTACACCCCAGAAGCTTCCCCAAATAGGACGTGACGTAACTTATTGTTTTGATGAGGTTTCCCCAGTTTCCCCAGTTTCCCCAGTTTCCCCAGTTTCCCCGACAAAATATGTGAATGGAGAGATCAAAGATAATGGTAACTGAATGGGATATTGACGTTATGGCTAGCGAGAGGAAGAACAAGAATAGAGACTACCAATAGTCAATATACCCTCCCCCTTTGAATCAATAGATGAATGATAGAAATATATACAGATACAGATAATTTATATTTATTTCAGTGATGTATTTTTTCTTCAGGTGTTATTTGATCCTCATTAGGCGTTGCTATCTCCGTAGGGATAAGTGATGTCTTGTTACTAGGCTATCTGTTTTTTTCTGGGGAAACCGGGGTAACTGGGGTCGACTCATACGTAACAAGGGCTAGAGACCAAATCTAATCTGGGGGCGATGATGTTTTTCCCCAGATCATGACTCGCTTTTTGACGTTAAGTTATTTGGTGGTGTGAATAGGCTAACGGGCCTTACTGATTATTTTCTTCCACCCAAATGTTATGACGCCGTATGCTCGACATTGGATCAATGTTTTGCGTACGCGTTTGGTAGGTTTGTTTTCAAAGCGGAGAATTATATGTGCTCGATAGTTGTCGCGTCAGGCTTGTCCCAGGAAGTTGTAAGCTTATTAATATAGATTATTTGTAGAAGCTTAGTTGAACGAGTATATACGGTTAGGTCAAAACGTTCTTTTCCGGCATAGGCGGGCGGCATATCATCAATAACGTTAATGCCGTCATAAGTGAGTACGTTCTCTAGCTTTGATCCTTCCGGCGTATGAAAGAATATAATTCGATTATTATTTTCTGGCCATAAGGTTTGTTGAGTATCCCAAGCAAATTTTTCCCATTTTTCTGGCTCTATCAAGTCAGGAGTCAAAGTAATGTTTTCTATAGACGTGCTCATATATTGACTAGATAGAGGCTCTAGCTGGAAGCGCGCCCAGTCCCTTTCAAGATGATAAGCAACTAACAGCAATCGGGTGGTAGTAGAGCCCTTAGGTGTTTGTGGTGAATGATAACAAACTGGGTATGCGCGTATAGATATGTGCTCAGCTTGTTTGTTTGGCTCTGCATTACTAGCCAAAATTTCCTTTCGCAAGCTCTTCCGCTCAGTAGCTGAGTTTTGATAACAGCCTGGACTTCCTGATTTTTCGGCCCAGCGAGAAAACCAGCTATCTTGTCCTGAGATCGTATTTGGAATCTCTAGGCTACCTTTCACAAAATGCGCAAGGTACAGCATTAAATGAATAGCGTCTCTGTTATTAAGCAGAGTCAGCGCACAAAGTTCCGGTATAAGGAGTGCATGTAGCTTTTTTTTTGAGGCCTCCCCATTTATTTTTCTGAACAAATGGAGTTCAAAAACATCTTTTTTTTCAGAATTTTTCATATAAATCTCATATTTGATATTGAAAATATTGTTGTTTAATAGTCAGTTATGAGGATTTATTTATTATAACAGTTTTTTTCCAGTCATTTATGGCGTTAACGGTTCCTGCAGCGTTAAAGCAGGCAATATATAGTGCTCCCAGTTTTCCAAAAAAAACTAATTGCTATGCAGATCTACACTTAAATCAATAACTTGTGTCTTGAAAGATAAGATATTTCATATACACTTTAGTCCTGGGTTAGCAATTGCAATCCATATAATTTATTGGGTACTACCTTAATTTTAATGAACGGAGAATATTATGAATATTGAAGACCTTAACCAGCCAATCAATAATGGAAAAGCTGAGTTTGATGTGATTCTAGTTAATGTCCAATGCGACATTCCTAACGAACAAGCGACCATGCGCATTAATTTGCGTCCTGAACAGTTTGCGTCTATTCGCAATCAATCGGTGTTCAGAATGCCAGTATTTCCGGTCGGAAGTTTAGTTATTTTGGTATCCGATAGAATATGTGTACATGCAGGGATCATCACGCAGGTTCTTGATGATGAAGCTCTGCCTACATTTGTGATTAATACTTGGCCGTTAATAGAGAGCATTGTCTTGCATCGAATAGGTTTTGGTTATTTGTTTGACGGCGCTTTAGGCAATGAGTCTTTGATCGGTAAGGTCATTAAGTTACCCAAAATTGAGGCCGACGCTTTTAGAGAAAAAATCGCATTGCGCGTGACTCCAGCGCTCCAAGACATTTTTTGGTCACTTGCTGAGCAGCGGGAAATCGAAGAGCAGATGATAGCTCAGGATCGATATTTTGAGTTGGCAACTGCTTTGATTAACAGGAACTGACAAATTATGTTAGACATATAGATAGCTCCTAATCAGATATCTGTCCCATATTTTATGGTTTGACTGGCGAAATAGCTATTGCTTTCGCTGTTACGCCGGTCGGGACTATTAATTGACAACCCATACCTAGAAAACTCCAATTTATACTCGAGCTCAAGATTATTCTTTGGGGTTGCGCGTATGCGCTCAAATTTTGAATCTGCTACTTTGTAACAGTTAAGGACAACGTAATGGTTATCGCAAGAAAAAAAATTACCGCTGAGAAACTTAGCATTTTTGGCAATAAATCAAAAGCTACTGGGAATAGTCTTGATGCTATTGCAACATCAAGTGTTATCCCCAGCTTTCCTGCTTCGGCAGACAAAGCATTCAGCGAACCAGTATCATCGACTGAGAAACTAGTCAGGCGTATTTTCACGCGGGAAGATGTTATAGAAACGCCTTTTGAAAGAGTAGCTCTAAATGTTGATACTTTGCCTCAAAATGACGATGCATATGAAATGCGGCATAGACGCTCTATAGCAAAAATGCTGGATGGAAAAGTGGAAGCGTTACAAGAAAAATGGGATGATGAAAATCGATTCGATATTGATAACAACCGTTTCGTAGTGGAAGCGGATGAGGAGATATCGACACTGTTGGAAGAACATTTTCAGGCCAATTCGGTACCCGTACCTGAAGCTCTGATTATCAAACATCAGCCCCCTAGCCCCAGGGCTTTCTCATAAAACACGAGACAAATATATAGTACAATCTCAGCCCCTAAAATGTTGACCTACCCTCGGTAAATGAATAGCAAACCACCAAGTAGTAAAGAACAAATCAGCTGTTTTGTAGATCTTTTGAAGAACAATCTCCCCGAGCATCGTGATAATCGAGGCAAGCGCCATACCTTGGTATTAGTGATAGTCGGATTTATTTGCGCAACCTTGGTGGGGCGCCATAAGCTTTCCAGCGTTCATCGCTATATCTGCAATCGAGTAGATTGGTTACACGAAATAACTAAAAGCCCAAAAGTAAAGCCAATCTCTCGCGCACATCTGCCTCGTTTTCTTAACAGATTGGATTGGCCGGCATTAAATGAACTAATCGATAGCTGTTTTGGTGTTCGCATTCACTACAGTCAAGCACAAAAATGGATAGCGATTGATGGCAAGGCCTTGCGTGGCACATTGGACGCCGGTGAAAAACAAAATGTGATTTTGGCCGTTGATCACGCTACACGTAAAACGGTAGCACAAGCTCGACAATGTGGCGACAAATCCAGTGAGATTCCGGTAGTGCGTGAACTACTAAAGGCCAGTCGATTGGACAGTCAGAAAATATCGTTGGATGCCCATCATTTTAATCCGATTACTACGACTCAAATTCATCAGGCTGAAGGCATTTATGTAACTCAGGTTAAAGAAAATCAAGCAACATTTTTGAAGCAATGCAAACTATTGCGGACACGTTCTCCTGCACTTGCCAAAACAAGGGATCATGACAAAGGCCATGGTCGCGTCACTACACGCTGTTCTCAGATATTTTCCTTGGCATCTTTAACCTTAGATCCTCGCTGGAAAAATAGCGGCTTATCCACGCTAGTCGTTGTAGAGAGAGAAACCTTCGATATAGCCAAGCAAAAAACCAGCGTCGAAACGTCCTATTATGTTAGCAATTCAGTGCTCGACTCTTCATGTATCAAGACTCTTGCCGAGGAGCTTACCAGAGCTATACGCTTTCACTGGGGCGTAGAATCCAATAATTGGATTCGAGATGTTACTTTTGATGAAGACAGTATAAAAACAAAAGCAGGCAACCAGGCCCAGATCATGGCTTTGTTGCGCGGTCTTGCTATTGAGTTGATCAGAAAAACATCGCCAAAAAACTTTCAAGCT
>Ga0114958_10004179_pt1 | contig 10108 bp, 10 predicted proteins | sample C_130208_EF_Meta_FD_89577 | JGI IMG/M metagenome (GOLD analysis project Ga0114958, IMG submission 89577) | Freshwater microbial communities from Lake Croche, Canada to study carbon cycling - C_130208_EF_MetaG | ecosystem: Environmental > Aquatic > Freshwater > Lake | place: Lake Croche, Canada... | reverse complement strand
TTGGAAACGCCCGGTTCCTTTAATTATTTTCCCAGTGTGCATGACGTCGCAAACATAAGGAGGCTCCCATTGTGTTACCTCCATAGTGTCTAAAACTCCTAATCGGCTTATCCCAGTAAATGCACTTATTTTAGTGCCAATTCCCTCCGTGATTTCTGAAGTAATCCGCACTTTGGTTTGAAGCATCCAATCACTCTGCTTTTTCCATTGTGTTAGTTCACTCCATACATCTTCAACAGATGCATCAATTGTTAAAGAAATCGCTACATGATTACTTTTTAATTTGAACATGCTGTGAGTGCCTCGTTTACAGTTGTGGTCCAAGTTATGAGTTCACGCATTCCAGGTTTTATAAATTTTTCTGATTCCAAGTGCGCCACTAATTCATGTAGCGGATCATAAACTCCAAATGGATCAAGAATCACAACTGGCTTGTTATGAAACTTTAAGTAACGACCAACCCAAATTTCGAAAAATTCTTCCAGTGTGCCCGCACCACCCGGTAAAGTTATAAAAGCATCCGAAATATCTGTAATCAACGCTTTACGTTCGCCCATAGTTTGAACAACATGAAGCTCATGATTGTCATGATCTGCAAACTCGATGTCAACTAATGCCTGTGGAATTACTCCAACAGTTCTGCCATCAACTGAGCGTGCACCACGTGAGATAGCGCCCATCATTGAAATATGTCCTCCACCTGTAATGAGTTCCCAGGATTTTCGTCCAATTCCCTCACCAAGTTGATAGGCAAGCTCTACATATTTAGGATCAATAGTCGGTGAAGACGAACAAAAAACGCCAATACGCATGCTTGCAAGGATAGGGGTTAGGCTTACTTCATGACCACTCTTGCCTCTGGCCACGCAATAACAACTATGTCACATGGAAAACTCCTTGATGCGTGGTTTCCCGCTCCGATTCTGGGACCACTTTCTTCAGAGGTGCCATCCGAGTTAAGAGCTCTGGCTGGCGATGATGTCGCACGTGGTGTAACTCGTGAGATTGCCAGCATCGAAATTGATTTTTCGGTAGCCCCAGAATCTGCTCTCGATGTGTATCTACGGCTACATCTTCTTTCACACAGATTATTAAAACCACATAGTGCAAATCTTGATGGAGTATTTGGCTTGCTAAATAATGTTGTTTGGACATCTGTTGGCCCATGTGCGGTGGATAATTTTGAAATTACTCGCGCGCGTCTAAAAGCTGAACATGGCCATATAACAATTTTTTCAGTCGACAAGTTCCCACGAATGGTTGATTATGTAATTCCAAGTGGAGTGCGAATCGCCGATGCAGATCGTGTTCGCCTCGGCGCATATCTCGGAGCAGGTACAACCGTTATGCATGAAGGTTTTGTGAACTTTAATGCTGGAACATTGGGAACCTCAATGGTGGAGGGTCGAATCTCCGCGGGTGTTGTAGTTGGAGATGGAAGTGATGTTGGTGGTGGAGCTTCAATTATGGGCACCTTGAGTGGTGGAGGTAAGCAAGTAATTTCAATCGGTGAAAAAACTTTACTCGGTGCTAACTCTGGGTGTGGAATCTCTTTAGGCAATAACTGTGTAATAGAAGCCGGTGCTTACATCACTGCAGCTTCTAAGGTGCGACTGCCTGATGGAGAAATCGTTAAGGCGGCAACGCTATCTGGTGCTAGTGATTTACTGTTTCGCCGAAATTCTTTAGATGGTGCGCTTGAAGTAGTAAGTCGAACGGATAGTTGGGGTGGTCTTAATTCAGTTTTGCATGTGAACTAAATCAAAGTATGCAGAGGGGATTTTTGTACGACTTCGAAAAGTCTCTCCGCGCAACGCTACCTGAAGTCCAGTACTTGAGGTTGCAATAATTTGACCTACAGTTCCACTTGCATTCTTATTTAGTACTTCCAAAGCAACAACATCAGGTAACGCAAAAGCGGATGCCACAACAGCCTGAGTAATTATGCGATCCCATGATGCATAACGTGGATTCAATAGTGGATTGAGGCTTCCGGGATCTTCCACAATTTGCGTATAGGCCCGTTCACTTCCCCAAGCATTTACCGCAACTTCTGTTTTGCCGCCTGACGATGAGAAAAAATATGCCGAAATTGGCTTACCTTCCTGTGTAATAGCCAATCCACTAGTTCTAGTCACTGCTTCTTTCCATAAAGCCCCATATTTAGGTTCTGACTCTTTTGCGTATCCTAAAAACACTTGATCTGAAATCCCCCCATAGAGATCACAATCACAGGCCGTTCGATAAATATCAGCTTTGCTTAACGCGTAAGTCCGTGATGCAATTGCTTGAGCTTCAAGTGCTGCAGTTGGCCAAAATGATGACATTTCACTAACACCCCACATGTATTCATCAGATAAACGGACTGAATTTGTGAGTTCTAATCGATATCCGAGCAATTTGTCTTTGACTGCGCGGACTTGAATCTGCCCGTATCGATATTTCCTTGACGCTCCATCACTATTAACTGAAATAATTGAATCAATTCCGCCCAGATATCTCGTTCCACTCCACCGTACAGTGAAGCTTCGACTTTTTGAAATTGTAGAAGTTTTCTTGCCAACACTTATACTCGGCAAAACATTTGCACCCAAATTCGAAAAATTTAGCACAGATTTATTTGTAAGTTCAGCAATTGGATTTACGTCTAACTGATCACCGATATCTCCCGAAAATAGTTGAATTACTGCCCCTTCAGAACTTGTTGAAATTTTTGCACTCGACAACACGTGGCCAATATTTACCCGTAAAATCTCTGTATCATCAATTGATTCCACTTCAACATCCTTATAGAAATATTTTATGATTTCTTCAGGACTCTCCCCTGCCAAAGCCATAGCGCGTGCACCCATTTGAGACATCCCAACGCCATGTCCGTACCCAGCACCATGTAGCGAAAAAGTTGCAGGAATTTTTAATAATGGTTCTGCTTGAACTGGTAAAGAAATTGTTGTGAATAGAACTACAAGGGTGACAAGTTTCTTATACATCCTCATCGGATGCTGCACTCCTTTTAACATGCAAGAAATCCTGATAGGCATCAATAGTTGCATTGGGTTCGCCACGTTGAACAAGTGTTCCCTTGTCAAGCCATGCAATGTCGTTACATATTTCTCGCAATACGCCCATGGCATGGCTGACTATGATGAGAGCTCTATCATCGCTTCGCAGTTCCTTAATTCGGTTGAGTGATTTTTCCTTAAATTTTGCATCACCTGTGCTGAGAGCTTCGTCAATGATCAAAATATCTGGACGAACAGTCGCGGCCACCGAAAAAGCCAAACGCGAGTACATTCCCGAAGAATAAGTCTTCATCGGTGCATCTATTGCATCACCTAATTCAGAGAAATCAACGATTTCCTCGAAGCGATCTTCAATTTGATCCCGTGTCATGCCAGCAGCAAGACCACCTAACAAAACATTATCGCGACCAGACATAGATGGATTGAACCCAACACCCAATGCCAGCAATGTACTGACACTTCCAAAGACTTCAATACGACCATTTGTTGGTGGAATAATGCCAGCAATCACCCGCATCATCGAAGATTTGCCTGCTCCATTAGATCCAATGACCCCTAAAACATGTCCATACTCAACGTCAAGATCTACATTTTTCAGTGCCTGAATAACTCGAGTGTGCTTAGTGCCACGGCCTAAAGATTTTGCTCGTGCCTTGATAGTTGGTCGACGCTCGACAGACGTGCTGTAGGTAAGTCCAAGATTGCGGACTGAGACCGCAATTTCATTGGTCTTGCTCGATTTAGAAACGGACAGCAAATTCACGCTCCCTTGAAAGAAAAATGTAAGACCCCGCAAGAAAAATTACCAGTGCCCATCCAAGCGCTATCAACATGCTCGACATTTGAGGTGCTTGTCCATGGACTAGTACTCGAGACCAACTGTCCAATAATGGAAAAAGTGGATTAAGGATTTCAAATCTTAATACTCGGCGGGAAAGTGATGACGACTCGTAAAGCACTGGTGATAGATACAAAATAGTTCTAGTTAGGTATGGTAAAAAGCTAGCGATATCACGAAAATAAACATTGATGCATGAAATTGTGATTGCTAGACCAAGTGAGAGAATGAGAGCAATTAGTAAAATCGGAATCGCCCAGAACATCTGCCAAGCAAATGGCACACCTAAAACTGTTCGAATAATTAGAAAAACAACTAGTGTTGGAAAAAATCTAAAAAGAGCAATAATCACGGCTGAAATAGGAAGCATCACTCGGGGAAAAGCTGAATTCAGAATTAACCGCTGACCACCAGTGACAGCTTTAACTCCGCCAGTAAGTGAATTCGAAATAAGATAGAAGAGAAAAAGTGTTGCAGTTAGGTGGACATACCTTTGACTATCAGAGTTTCCGCGAATAATTACCACTAATAAGAAATAAACTCCCGAAAGTAAGAGTGGATTGAGAATTAACCACAGTTGACCAAAAAAGGAATCAAAGTGTTTATCTCTTAATTCTGAACGGGAAAACTCTGTGATAAAAGTCCTTCTTGACCACAGTGCTTTCCAATAACTAATTAGAGGTGGCAGACCTGCCCGAAAAGGCTCGTAAACCTGGGTTGGGGTCTGAATTGATGAACTCACAGGATAAGGCTACCTCACTGTGCAAGCGACTTTGGCGAAGTGAGGAAACCAAATCCCCAACAAAAGTGCATTGTCATAAGAATCAGTGGGAGCGAAACTACTTCACCAGTGGATTTCCCTATCTTAAAAGCTGTTATAAGAATAAATAGTGCATAAACAAGTACAGGTACAAATAAAATGCTTGAAATAAAAGTACCCAGCAAGATTGAAAGCCCAGAAACAATAACTGTAAATGGTGGTGCTAAGTATCTATAATTTACCGTTCCGGTATGACGCCTTGTAACTACGCGACGCCATCTGCCATATTCAAAGTACTGACGTGCTAGAGCCCTCACAGATGCACGTGGGCGATATGTAACTACCAATCGAGGATCAAAATAAATTACGCCTCCAGCATCGCGTAGTCGATAATTTAACTCCCAGTCCTGGGCTCGAGTAAATCGCTCATCAAATCCTCCTATGGCTAGTAATGCTTCTTTTCTGAATGCTCCCAAATAAACTGTATCTACTTCTCCGGCAGTGCCCCCTGTGTGAAAACGGGATGCACCAACGCCGAGTGGACTTCGCATTGCGCGTGCGACTGATCGTTCGAACAAACTCTTTCCAACCGCTGCCATCACGCCACCAACATTAACTGCACCGCTAGCGGAAAGAATTTCTAAGGCCAAGGTTAAATAGTTCTTTGGGATCTCAGCATGTCCATCAACTCGCACAATATTTGAATACTTTGCTTTGTTAACTGCAATATTTAATCCAGCAGCTGTTCCACCTGTTGGATTGTCAACAATCACAACTCTCCTATCAGCTTCAGCTATTTTGTTCGCAATTTCTTTAGTTGCATCTTCAGAGGGCCCAATTGCAAGAATTACTTCAAATGCACCGTGAAAATCCTGAGACAAGATTGCCTGAACCGAGTCAGCAAGGTGCAAGGCTTCGTTGCGCACAGGCAGGATTACCGAGATTTCTTGCTTCGGTGAGCCATATAACTCATTTGCGGATGTCGTCATAACCCCACCACCGTATCGCTGAAGTAGTCTTCGGCTGTGAAAACGACTCGGCCTATTCGGATTATTACATCACTGTCGGTTGTGGTCGTCGCAATTTCTGCGATTTCATGGCTAGGTTTGGGGCAGATTAGTGGTGCCATTAAACGGGTGGATGTATTTGGGTCAATCGAAAATCGTCCCGAGAAACCCACCTCAGCACTGAACTACTTACTAGTTGGCTCGGATACCCGTGAAGGGCTTTCGAAAGAGCAGTCACAACTACTCCGAGTTGGCACGACGAAATCTGCAGCGGGTGCGCGATCGGACACAATGCTTTTGGTACATATAAGCAAGGCGAGAGATAGAGCCACAATTATTTCTATTCCAAGGGACTCACTTGTAACAATTCCAGAACACCAATCTTCACTTTACAAAGACAGAACTGTTCCTGCGGCAAGCGGAAAAATTAACGCTGCATTTGCTTGGGGTGGTGCACCTCTCTTGATTAGGACGATTGAAAATGAAACTGGTGTTCGAATTGATCACTACGTAGAAATTGGATTTGCTGGCTTTGCCGGCGTGGTTGATTCTCTTGGCGGAATTGAAGTCTGCTCGAAGACAGAAATAGATGATCCCAAGAGTCATTTGGTAATGAGTGCCGGAGTTCATACACTCAATGGAGTTGAGGCATTGAAATATGTCCGCACACGTGACTTTGATGGAAGGGGTGACTTAGGTCGAATGCAACGTCAGCAGCAGTTTATGAGTGCTGTGCTCCGAAAAGTTACAAGCACTGGTGTGTTACTTAATCCAATCAAATTGGTAAACTTTTTTAATGCCTCGATTGCTACGGTAAAAACTGATTCACAGCTAAATACCAGTGATTTAGTAACACTGGCTAAGCAGTTAAAAAATCTCTCAGCTAGTAAAGTTCGAACCCTAACAATTCCATTAGGAAATTCCAATGCACGAGTCAGCGGTCTTGGCTCAGTCGTCACATGGGATAAAACTCTTGCCCCAGATCTTTTTAATCGAGTGATTCTTGATTTGCCACTTGTTGACGAGGTCACGCCGTCACCTTCAGCTTCATCATCACCGAATACTGCTCTAGAGCCAACCATTATCGACAAGTTTAAGACTCGTACTGCGGATGAAAACCCTTGTGGGGCGCTGAAGTAAACTCATGGCCATGAATCCAACTCTTTCAGTAATCGGCTGTGGCTATTTAGGTGCAACTCACGCGGCCTGCATGTCCTCACTTGGTTTCACCGTCATAGGGGTCGACACAGATCCAGAAAAAGTAGCCATGCTCTCCCGGGGAGAGCTACCATTTTATGAACCGGGCCTAGATACATTGTTAGCACAGGAGATTAAATCTGGGCGATTAACTTTTACAACCGATTTTTCTACAGTGACCGAAGCTGATGTTCATTTTGTTTGTGTCGGAACTCCACAAAGCAAGGATGGATTGGCAGCAGATCTCACATATGTGAAGTCTGCAGTTGCAGCAATTGCACCTTACTTAAAAGATGGTTCCCTTGTAGTTGGTAAATCAACTGTCCCGGTGGGCACTGCGCAATCACTCCGTAAACAGCTTGCAGAATCTGCACCACAAGCCGACTTAGCGTGGAATCCAGAGTTTTTACGTGAGGGCTTTGCGGTTGAGGACACCCTCACGCCTAATCGTTTAGTAGTTGGTGTTGCAAATGATCGCGCTGAAGAAATTTTAAAAGATGTATATGCGCCAATCATCTCCCTTGGAACTCCTTGGATTCGTGCAGATCTTCCAACTGCTGAACTCGTAAAAGTTGCGGCTAACTCGTTTCTTGCAACTAAGATTTCATTTATTAATGCAATGGCTGAAATTTGTGAAGCGGCAGGTGGAGATGTCACTGTATTAGCCAAAGCAATCGGTTATGACCCACGAATTGGAAGCCGCTTTTTACAAGCAGGTATTGGTTTCGGTGGTGGCTGTCTGCCGAAAGATATTCGGGCATTTATGGCACGCGCCGAAGAGCTTGGAGCTAAACAGGCACTCGAATTTTTGCGAGAAATAGATGCGATTAATCTGCGTGCTCGACAGCGTGTGATTGATGTTGTTCGAAGTGATTTATCAGAGAATTTAACTCAGTATAAAATCGCTGTACTTGGGGCGACCTTTAAGCCTGACAGCGATGATGTGCGCGATTCCCCAGCACTCGATATTGCTGCTCAGCTCCATGCTGCTGGTGCACATGTTGTGGTACATGATCCAAAAGGCATCGAACCAGCTCGCAAGCGTTTCCCTAATCTTAATTTTGCCGAGAGAGTTACAGAGTGCGTAAAAGGTGCCGATCTAATCCTCCACCTCACCGAATGGAGCGAGTATCGCGCCTTAGACCCATCAGAGCTTGGCCATTTGGTAAAAAATAAGATAATTATTGACGGGCGAAATGCTCTTGATAGAGATTTATGGCGAGGCGCAGGTTGGAAATTTCATGCTTTAGGACGAACAGATTAACGAGAACGAAGTCATCGAAGCACTGCTCGCCATGAAAACATGGGCCGTGGTCGGTCTTGGCAACAATCCTGAACGAGCAGCCTTTGGTGTGGCCAAATTATTACAAGATAAGGGGCATCGGATAATTCCAGTTTATCCTCGCGCTGAAATTGTGCATGGAGAAATTGGTTATAAAACTCTTAGTGAAATTCCATTTGAAGTGGATGTGGTTGACTGCTTCGTAAATTCAACACTAGTAGGAAAAGTTGTAGATGAAGCTATCGCTATTGGGGCAAAAGCTGTTTGGTTACAGTTAGACGTTATTGATGAAGAAGCAATGGTTCGTGCACAAACTGCAGGCTTGTTAACTGTCATGAATCGTTGTCCAGCCATTGAATACCGCAGCCGCTAGTTAAAAACCTGTTTTTTGACTTCTCCGGGAGTTCAGATTTGTGCCTTTGGTTTTTGCTTCAGAATTCAATTCCTGTAAAGCTTGAGTCACTTTAGTTGAGATCGACGCATCAGAGATTCCTAAAATCCTTACGGCTAGAAGTGCAGCATTCTTGGCATTTCCAATACCAACAGTTGCAACTGGTATTCCTGCTGGCATCTGCACTATTGAAAGTAACGAATCCATTCCATCTAAATTTTTGAGAGCAATTGGAACTCCGATTACTGGCAAAGTGGTCAGCGAAGCAACCATTCCCGGTAGATGTGCAGCGCCCCCTGCACCTGCGATTATTACTTTGTAGCCTTTTGCAGCAGCATTTTGGGCAAATGAAACCATTTCAAGTGGCATTCGGTGGGCGGAAACTACTTCGGCTTCGTATGAAATTCCAAATTGATCTAAAAGTTTTGCAGCGTCCTCCATGATCGGCCAATCAGAATCTGAACCCATGATTATTGCTACATCACTCATCAACTTCTCCGCTCATGTAATCAAGTGCGTGCTGTACTTCCCGAACTAATTCTATGGCGTCAGTGCCTAAGAGGTTAACGTGACCTATCTTGCGTCCAGGCCGGACATCTTTCTTGTAATGATGAAATTTTAAGCCAGGATTACGGGCCATTAGATGCAAATAAGGACGATACATATCAATTTTGTTCGACCCGAGGATGTTACCCATTACTGCAACTGGTGCGGTCATAGTTGTATCACCGAGAGGTAAATCTAAGATGGCTCGTAGATGTTGTTCAAATTGTGATGTCACAGACCCCTCAATTGTCCAATGCGCCGAGTTGTGTGGTCGCATAGCCAATTCATTGACAAATAGCTGATCACCTTTCACAAAAAGTTCTACTGCCATAACACCAACAATCTCAAGCTCTTGAGCGATGTCTAGTGCTAATTTCTGTGCTTTTGCACTTAGGTCTTGGCTTAAATCTGGAGCTGGAGAGATTGTCATTGTGCAAATTCCATCAGCTTGCACCGTCTCTGTTGGTGCCCATGTACTAGCCTGGCCATGCGGTGATCGAGCTACCATAATTGCGATTTCAAAATCAAAATCAATTAGCTCTTCTATCAGAACTCTGCCAACATCTTTAATTAAATTTCTTAACTCAGCTTCGGAATTAATTCTCCAAACACCGCGCCCGTCATATCCACCCGAAATAGTTTTTGCAATGAGTGGAAATTTGTCTACACCGGTTGTGCTAGTGATTACTTGAAACTTTGGAGTTGGAAATTTACTGAGTCTTTGGCGCATCTCGGCTTTGTCTTGTGAGTACACAAACGCTGCAGAGTTTGGCCTAACAACTGCGCCTGCACTTTCAAGCGCCTTAATGACGCTCAAAGGGATTAGCTCGTGCTCGAAAGTAATTACATTGCATTTCTTGGCAAATTCTAAAACAGTAGATAGGTCGCCGTAGTCACCAACTATGTGATTGGTAATTTGTGCACCGCTATCGTTCGATTGTTGAGCAAGTAAAAGAAGGTTAACTCCAAGGTCAGCGGCAGGTGCAACACACATTCGCGCAAGTTGGCCAGCACCAATAATCCCAATCGTGGGAAAGAAGTCACTCACTGGATAATCGTAGATG
>Ga0114958_10004173_pt1 | contig 10114 bp, 10 predicted proteins | sample C_130208_EF_Meta_FD_89577 | JGI IMG/M metagenome (GOLD analysis project Ga0114958, IMG submission 89577) | Freshwater microbial communities from Lake Croche, Canada to study carbon cycling - C_130208_EF_MetaG | ecosystem: Environmental > Aquatic > Freshwater > Lake | place: Lake Croche, Canada... | reverse complement strand
TACCCAGAAGCCTCACTAGTCGACCAACCATCTGATCAGGACCTACCTCTATGTATACGACCTCGTCGTCTTCACCAAACTTGGCTTTTCCCTTGGATTTCTTGTATGATTTTCCTCCTCGAATATTTGGCATCTTATAACACAGGATAAAAATAAAATTGAGTCAATTTTTTCACTTAGCTTCTAGGCTTTAGCCTTTCGACCCTTTTTCACAACCACGGGTGTAACACCTGAATCAATGTAAACAACCTCTTGACCAGTGAGTTCACCATATGCTTCCATAACCCTCTTATTCTCTTTCACACTAGAACAAGGTAGATTAAAGCTGGATAGGGTTGCACGAACATTCTTTCCATCTTCATCTTGAAGAATCTCAATCACAGGATCTCCGTGAATATACGGCATATGTTTATGAGGACCTGGGCAAATTGGCGTCTTAGTCATAATCTTATAGTTATCTAAGACAGCCTTTGGAATAAATTGTTCTACGAACTCCGGCTTTCTATAATGCCATATGTCACGTTGAGGACATTTCATCGTAGGATGCCCTTGTTGCTGACAAATACTACAATACAATGCAGCAGTAACGGGACACGCATTTAATGCATGGTTACCAGGTAGTTTTAATTTCGAACAATCACACATGCTTGACCGTTTACGGTAGTAGCTGCGATTCAATTTTATAAAGTTTAAATTCGCCTTATATACTAGATATGGTCGATATTGTGGCTAGGCAATTTTTAAGGGGGGCCGCAGGAGATGCGGTTCATGATTTCCATATTTCCAAGGTAGTTTCGACTAAAACAAGTGTGCCTACTGTAGGCGACGTGCTTAAAACATTACCAGTGGTTGAAGAAGGATTCGGTCCAGGTGGTGTCCCAAGTGAAGCAGAATTACTGGCAGGCATCTTGGGTTTAGATCCAGTAGATCCAGTAGCATCACTTATAACCCAGACATCAATATCCCCTGGCGGGAGTATTACGAAACGTATTAATGGATTATCGGATTATGATTGTGAAATGAAAATACTAATGAAAGATGGTAATTATAACTTACGAGATAAATGTAGATCACTTTCAACGAGTGAATACAGGGCGTTTTTTGGTCTAGAAGGGTCAGATACGTTAAATGTAGTCATAGATGCACAAACGGTTGGTATGAATAAATTATTCGGATTAGCAGTTCTTACCCCTGGTGAGACTAAATTGTCAGTAAACAACGTATTTAATCGAGAGGTTGTAAATGATCCTGCTCCTAAAACTTACGAACTAGCTAAGTTAGTATCAACTGCTTCAGCAGAGTATAATATAAAACTTGATCAGTTTAACGGTAGTATCACATATCCTTCCTACGAAATAGAAACAGATCTATTATTTCGTAATAAATTCTTCTCTACTCTGGATATATGCTTATCACCATTGAAACCGAATAACCAAGGAAACATTATGCCAAAAATACAACTTGATTTGATAGATCGTAATAAAAAAATGATTCATCAATCTTCAAATCCACATTCTACGAATGCAATAAGCACATGCCTTTCTTTTATAAGAAAATTCCTTGGATTGGCCGGCGACAAACATATAAAGTGTTCAGCATTTTTTCAATGTAAACGCAGTGGTGACTGGTTACAGGCACTATCTTGCCTTGATACAGGTAGAAAATACTCAGATGGACTATCTGGAAAAATCGTACTAGTTACTCACGATCGCATTCTCCTGTGGTATGCGCTATTTATGAAAATAGATGTAATATTTACATGTTCTGCTCCTCCAGATGGAGTGGCAGCAGCAGCAGCAGCAGAGGAGGTTGAAGATGATGACCTTGATCCAGGGGCTGGAAAGCGTAAGAAAATTATGATGTATTTTAGAGCATCCAGGGAAACTACCGCAGAAAGACTCGCAAGAATTCGGATATCTGCAGGGCAATATAGGGATAGGTTAGAAACATATGATGATTACATAGTTTCATATAATGAATGGATACGAGAAATAATTAGTGGTATAAATCATGAGATACAAGTAACCCTTACTAAGTTTACTCAAGAGATTCAAGCACGAACTGCCACGTATTTGAGACTTATTCAACAGGGTAAACAAAAAGAAGCCGATAAGGAAAGGAAAGCCATGAAGTTCCCTGTTGAGACATTAAACAAAATTCAAGAAATAATAAAACTTCACTGGAAATATACTGCTATACATTATGTTGAAATAACTATGCCTGTTTACCCTCCTGCTGATGATAATGTGGATCTCCTAGATTCTTTCATATCAAGTTGTATCACATTTGAGAATTTAAAACGTGCTATACCAAGTAAGAATGAATTGTTATATAAATCTAAATCATATTTAGTAAATGATGAATATACACATATTGTTAATCTTCTTGTAGACTACAATAAAGCTTCACGTGCTGCAGAAACTAACGAAATTAAAACATTGAAATTATGTAATTATCTTCAGTTCAGACTACCAGATAGATTGATACAAAGTCTTATTGCAATACTTGAACAAATGTTTGGTTTAATTCATACATATTATAATAATCCAAATAGTCTTGTTATTAGATATGTAATAGATATTCTTAAAAGGGATAACCTTGAAAATATGACGAATCTTATTGCTGGATGTCTAAAATGGTCTGCAGCGGAGGTATTATCTGACGCACAAAAAGCAATGGTCTTGCCAGAAGTGGCAGCAGCAGCAGCAGCAGAAGTTGATGGTGAACCTGACATTCCTGAAGATGTTGTAGACGAACGTCTCAAAAGAAGAGAAAGAGCATTTGTAGTAGCAGATATTAATTATGACGACTATCTAGAAAAATATGCTATTAATGTGGAAGCTCGTGAGGGTCGATTTCATGGCGGCGGGGGCAGCTGGTCTAATTCATATATGATGTATTTAGGTTACCTCTATAAACTCATGGGAGCAATAAAGGGATTTGATACAAGTGATTCCACAGATTACATGTATTATGATGCCCTTTCAAGGCTTGTTCTTTCTAGCATAAAACCGGCTAATAACAAGTACGATGAATTATTAGCAGTGGCCTTTTCTATATTAACAGAGAATGACTGGGATGAAGATGGTAATTTAATAGAAAGTAAATCATTCAAGAATGGTGTAAGCGTAGTTGCACATAATGTTGCATTACAAAGTATAAATAGAAGAAGTGGTGATATACCTTATTCAAGAAGAACCGATGTTAATTTACTAGAGTCTAGCGGTTACAAGGAAAGATTCAAGCATATGACAGCACATGCTCATACTTTGACATTCAATAATAGACAAGTATATATCTTGAGAAAATTATCAGATGCGATTCATCAATTAAAAGAACCAGAAAAACCTATGCCTATAGCTGGTTTTAGTAAAATTAAATTACAAGCAGGTATTCCATTATATGATATCCAATATAATGTAACTAGAAAGAATTCGGGTGTGAAAGCAGGTGGGTTCAAGAAAAGATATAAGAAATCTCCGAGAAGAAAGACTTTAAGAAAAACTCGCAGACACAAGTAGAATGCCATGCTTTACTGCCGGTTCTATGAAGGCCTTAACCAATAACGAGTATATATTGTATTCACAGGCTCAGGCCACATTTACTCGTATTTACGCAGCGGACCTGGTAACGAAATCTGCAAGAGTTGCTGGTAATAAGACATTATCATATTACACTTTTAAAGAGGGAGAGCAGGCCTTATATAAGATGGGACAGCGCTTACTAATTCAGAATGATCCGACAAATGCTGCAAGTTACTATGATTTCGTTAAAATATAAAAGGCCATAATAGAATGTCTTCGTTTACATCAAGAACATGCCAGTGTACTACACAGCAATTTAAGACGATTATATTTGATTCTGTGGCATACCAGAACTCGGCTAATAATATATATCAATCAAAAAACGTTCAGCTAACTGCTTCTAGAAATGGTACCCTTGGATCATCAGCGACTGGCAATCCCATATTCAAGTCTGACTATGAGAGAATGCAATATTTACTTGGGCGGCAGAATCAGGCTAGTTGCGGTGTTGCCGCTAAGTCTTTCCCCCTTGGAACTAACTAAATGTTCATTTACGAATACTTGCGGAGACATAGCATGTTTCTGCAAGCGTTCTCTTAGCTGTGTTTGCCACTGGCTCCACCATAGACCCCATGCCTCCACATGGTGCTTTTCCATTTGTATTGTCCTGTCCATACCCCGGCATTTGTAAAAATGGATTTCATTTTTTATACTGATATTACTTACGGGAACGAGATACCAGAGACTCCTGATAATGAGTTAGCCACTTGCTAATTTCATCGGAAGGTGTCCATATGGCTTTCTTTGTTGCAGAATCATACGTCCCTAATTGGATCTTAGCAACGGAAGGGCTCTGACCTGGCTGAAAGGCAAACATCTGCGAACCTCTTAGAATAACAGGAATTCCATCAATAATATCGGCTCCGTGACTTGGCATGCGTTTTTTCTTCCATTCCCTGTAACCAATTTTACGAGTCCTTTTTTATTGATTATAAATAGAATGTCGAATACAGAATCGTCAACATTTGCAGCTAATCCATATCGCAGAGAAGATAAGAAAACGGAACAATATGCTCTAAAGCATGCTAAAGAAAGAGCTGCGCTATTCCCTGGATCCGTAGTTACACTCAAAAGAGTATGCCCCCCTGGAAAGAAGCAGAATGCTAATAACCCAGGTGAATGCTATGACCCTGACGAGGAAGAATTATTCTATGAGGTTCGTGAACCCAAAGGAACATTCCATGCACCAGGTGTAACTACTCGCACTGGCAGCTGGTCTACGGGAGCAATGACTGGTGGAAAGAAGCGTAAGGCTCGTAAGAGCCGTAAGACCCGTAAGACCCGTAAGAGTCGCCGTTAATTACCAAATAAATATAAAACACAATAGTCCTTGGAAGGACTTTTATGTTTTAGTTCAAATACATTAGTTACGTCTAGATCTCTTATGAGACTTTCTACGAGCCTTACGTGTCTTACGTGTCTTACGTAGACGCCCTCCCATACGGGGTGTCATAGAGCTTCCTGCACCCGGTGTTGGAGGTTCTTCATTTGCTTCTTCCCCCGGGGCTTTAGGATGAGCCAGTTTGTATGCAGCAAGAGTTTCGGGGGTGAAATGCTGAGCTTCCATGGGCCATCCTCCAGGACCCACGTTAAGAGGATATCCCGTAGCACCAGGTTTATATACGGGCCCTCCTCTACTACTGAAATTCAAGGGAAATCCAGAGTTGGCTGATTCACTAAATGCCGCCCTTGCGTTTTCTGCAGCAGCTGTGATTGGATATAGTCTGCGCATTTCTTCTTCAGTATATTTACTATTAGCCCAGCGCTCATTCTGCTCAGCCCTTTGTTTAGCATTCAATAGTTCAACCTGACCAGCAACTCCACGGGAATGTGAAAGAATTGACTTGGGTCTAGCAGGATGAGGACTAGATGGCCTATGATTGCGATAACCACGAGCATTTGCACGTGGTTCATTCCACCACTTTAGTTTTCTGGGACCCTCTAGAAGATTTGGCGCCGCTTTAGTTTTTGCTTCCATTTCTTTAGCATACGCATTTGACCCGGGAAGCACAGGTGCTCTATTGAATGCAGCTTGTCTTTCATTAAGGGATCTACCTCCTGCGCCTCCAGCATCTTCAGGGTGTGGGGGAACGTATGACATTATCTATATAGTCCATTGAAATATATATGATCTTTAATAGATGAACACGCTACTTAACTTCTTTGGTATTAAGCGCGAATCTTTTTCCGGCTACGAAGACGCTGGAAGAAACCCTGGAATCATAGCAGTGGCTGGATTGTTTATTATCTTTTTATTCATCTTTGGAATCATTTACAATTACGGAGCTGCCAAGCTCTCCTACACTTATAATATGTCGATTAACAATTCCAATTCAGCACTTCTATGGTCAGTATTATGCTTTTTCTTCTCTGGCTTCTACTACCCCTATTATGCAATCATGTTAAACCCCACTACGGCTAATATGATGGCTGGTGGAAAAAAGCGCTAAGTCTAACAACACTTAGAAATCCGCATCAGTGCTGAAACTCATCTCTGCTGCAGTCTTCCCTACACCCGCCTTGGCATAATTCGCATTTCGTTTCTCAAAGAAGTTATCCTTGCCCTCTAGTGAAATGCGCTCCATGAAATCAAACGGATTTGCTGCATTGAATATCTTAGGATAACCAAGCTGGGTTACAAGGCGATCGGCAACAAACTCAATATACTGTGACATGAGAGTCGCATTCATTCCAATGAGTTCACATGGCAAAGCCTTCGTAATGAAATTCTTCTCGATTTTGACAGCCTCCTTAATAATCTTATTGACCTTTGCCTTTGGTAGCTTGTGCTTGATTTTTGTGTAAAGGAGGCAAGCGAAATCCGTGTGCATCCCCTCGTCTCTGGCGATGAACTCGTTACTGGTGGTCAGACCAGGCATCAAGCCGCTCTTCTTCAGCCAGAAGATAGAGCAGAACGCTCCACTGAAGAAGATACCCTCCACCACCGCAAAGGCAATGAGTCTGGTGGCAAAGTCGGCCTCTTTCGCATTTAGCCACTGCATTGCCCACTCAGCCTTCTTCTGAATCGCAGGAATCGTCGAGGAGGCTTCTAGCAACTTTTGCTTCTCAGCCTTGTCATCGATATAGGTATCGATTAGCAGAGAATACATCTCAGAATGAATTGACTCCATGAAATTCTGGTTTGCGTAGAAGTATTTAGCCTCTGGCCACTGAACCTCATTCTGGAAATTTAGAGAAAGATTCTCCATCAAGATACCATCTGATGCAGCAAAGAATCCTAGAACATGCTTGATAAAATGCTGGGTATTTTTATCAAGCTTCTCCCAATCTCTCGTATCCTTCGTCAAGTCTAGCTCTTCTACAGTCCAGAATACAGCAATTGCCTTCTTGGCCATGGCAAAGACATCCTCGTGTTGAATCGGGAATAGAACGAATCTCCCTGGGTTTTCCATCAGAAGTGGCTCATCCGTTACAGGTTTAGGCACAACAACAGAAGTTACTTCGGCCAAATTTAACGCAGGAGGTTCCACTTTCGGGACCCTTGGCTTTCGACCCGGAGAAGTAGTCGCTTTAATGACGTCAGAAGACTTGTTAATAGAAGAATCCTGAACCAATGATACAATGTGCTCCTCCATTCTGGTTCTAGACAAGATAATTGATTCAGATAAAGTGTCCATGTGTTTATTTGTTTATTCGTGCAATTTTCAAAGCAATTTTTATACCATGATACGTTAGATATGCTGGGAGGAAGAGTAGTTGGAGAAGGCGAAGATGGTTGTATTTTATCAAACCCCATGTGGCCATGCAAAGTTCCAACCAGAGGTGTTCCTGAGTCAAGTAATAGTAGATTTGTATCAAAACTTGTTTCCAAGTCAGACAAGGAATCAGATGCCCTCAAGGTCGCTTCTAGAATTCTTGGACCTGAGCTCAGTAACAAATATATAGCAGGCTTACGTGGTGAATGTGAGCCTGCTACAAGTTTACATCAACCCGCTGTAAAAAACATAAAATCACTTGAAACTTCTACAACTGCACTTTCTAAATGGCCTACAACCAATAAGGCATGTGGGAGGCTCAAGGATAAAGTCGCAAAAGGCTTGAATATTTCAAAGGACTCTAAGATTATGTTTATCTCCAAATATGAAGCTAGCGTCGATGACTGGCTTAGATCATCCACCATGTCATATAGTGATACAATCAGGACTATTGAAAAAGCAGTTCCACATTTTATGTATGTGTTACAGAAATTATTTCAATCTCAAGGTGAGCAACTGGTAAATATCGACCTCCATGCAGGTAATATCTTCATAAGATCATCGCCATTTGAACTAGGAATTTCTGATTTTGGCCATTGCGTTTTCCGGCGTCAAGGTGTAGATCCATCGAAGACGTTTTACGGGGAGTTCTTAGTTGGATATGTAGTGAGATATGAATTTTGGAGTAAATATAGCCAAGTACCATTCGAGTCTAGGCTCTTAAATTTCTGTTATAAGAAGAACTTGGATAATGTGTCACCACTAGCCATGGTAAAAGCATGGGAATCAGATGATGATGTTCGACAAAGTTCCGCTGGGTCAACGGACATCGTTGTGGCGAATCGTTCGAATGCAATTCAATACTTGTCGAAGCGTATTCTTTTTATTGCGATGGTTGAATGTATCCAATCTATTTCCAAGAAACTCCGGATAAATCCTACTGATCCTGAAAAAATATACAGGTCTTTCAATAATACTGAAAAAACTGTCATAGAATTTATCCTTACCAGATACGGAATATTATCTCCGTTAAATGCTATTACAGAAAGCCTTATGTATGGATTTACGAAGCCGGTGATAAATCATCAAGGCAAAGGTTCCAATAGAATCGTTGAATTCTTAATGGTTGCTTCTATAGCACCTTATGATCAGGAAGGATCCTCGCTTGTAACGGCATTGTCATCTGTACAGGGAGCAGACCTCAGAATACTTTGGGAAGACGTTGGCAAATTAATGTGATCTATAGGCTCTGGAGGCACCATGGTCGAATCCATATCATATACCGTTTCTAGAAAGGCCTTCACCTTCGGATGCACCATAAATGCGGACGGGTCCAAGTCCCAGATATAAAGGCAATCCAGCGACTTTACTCTGGAGAGAGCCACATAGGCCTGACCATATTCAAATGTGTTCTTTCCAATATCAATTAACGCACAATCCAAAGTGGCTCCTTGAGCCTTGTGGATTGTGACGGCATATGCCAGGCGAAGAGGAATCTGCTGCCTCTCCAGGCCATCTACGTCTTCTGAAGCCCATGTATGGGGGTCTACAAGGAGAGTCTCACCATTTCTGAATTTCACATACGGATAATTCGCAAGGCCTGTTGAAAACGACTCAACAATGCCTCTAGAACCATTTACTAGACCTTGCTCCATGAATTTGTTCGTTAGAAGCATTACTTGAGCACCTACTCTCAAGGTAAGTTCTGGAACATATGCACCCGACTTGTCCATCTTTTCAATGGCATAGTCAGTAACTTGTTGTACAGAATGACCCAGTAAGTATCGTTGCGTCTTATTCGTCCTTGCCCGAAATACCTTATCATCCCCCTCACATTTCTGTAGCTGTGTATTGTTAATTTGTTCCACATCAGCCCTCTTTGTGAAGAGTAGCGTGGGCTTGATTTCTAGTTTCTTCCATTCCGTAGTTTTCCTAGATTCCAGGATTTGAATAGATTCCTGAGACAGCCTGCCCGCCCTCGCCTCATCCAGAATCTTAAGAAATACCGGGTCCGATTGTCTGTGAATTGTTCTCAATACAACCGCATCTTGAATAATGTGCTTCCACGTAGATGATTCAAATACGAAGAATGCGCCTCCCTGTGACTCCTTATTTACAGGAGGTAGTTGATACATATCTCCAACCATGATGAGCTGGATTCCACCAAATGGTTTATCAGACTTTAGAATCGCCTTGCCAATGAGGTCTAGCTTATCCAGAAGTTCAGGCTGCATCATACTGACCTCGTCAATAATAAGAGTATCTGAAGATTGCCACCCCTTCTTTCCCTTGAAGGACTTTCTGAGTTTCATGAGAATCGTATTGACATCTTCCTTTCCTAGTCCAATGCCTGCCCAGGAATGAAGAGTCTTAGCACCCTTTCCTAGAAGAAGGGCTGCACACCCTGTCATTGCAGTCAAGGCTACATCTTTGCCCTGTTTATTCAGAGCCTCGATAATAGAACGAATTGTATAAGATTTTCCAGTTCCACCTGCTCCTGTCAGAAAGAATGACTTTCCTGACAGGGCCAAGTCTACAGCTCTACGTTGGTCTTCATCCATTTGTACTCTTTATAAAATGAAAAATATGAAGCAATTTTTACAGTATGTTTACACAAAGAATCTAGGCAGCCTTCCTAAAACTTTCCACACCGAAATAGATTCATTCACGGGTAGGTCTAGGATTTCCGCCTCCTCCTTTAATAAACGAACCATCTGATCTCGTCCAATACGTCTATCCCTCTTTGCAGATTCTAATAACGTCTTATGAATTTGCCATAAGCAACACTTCCTAGGAACCATATTCTGCTTGGCC
>Ga0114958_10004171_pt1 | contig 10118 bp, 10 predicted proteins | sample C_130208_EF_Meta_FD_89577 | JGI IMG/M metagenome (GOLD analysis project Ga0114958, IMG submission 89577) | Freshwater microbial communities from Lake Croche, Canada to study carbon cycling - C_130208_EF_MetaG | ecosystem: Environmental > Aquatic > Freshwater > Lake | place: Lake Croche, Canada... | reverse complement strand
CAGACAATTATCAAAAATAATTCCTCCTTGAAAGGTGCGAATTTTGAAGAAGAATTCACTGACCATATTAATTCTAAGAGAAAGTGGAACATAGAAGATACTAGCAAAGAAACACTTTCGTTTGATAGACAAAGTAAGTCAATTCACACTTTGGAAGTCGCTTTTGAATTAAAAGGTCACGAATCTAAAAATATTCCGCAGGAAGATGTTAATAAATTTATTAAGAGTATGCAGATTCATACCAATATCAAAGTTGCGTTTTTTATTGCTGCTAAAAGAGCCATTGCGAATAAGACTAAAAATCAATTTACTTTTGAAATTACGAAAGAGGACCAGTTATGTGTGTATATCAATAAGTTTTCAGAGATTGATGAGAATACATCTGTTGATTTGATAGACTCAATCGTTTTAATGTGGAAGAATGTCCTTAATAAATTGCCAAAAACTGAATCAGTGGATTGTAAGACTAAGAATATTGCGCTTGTTACTAGCATGAATGAAGCTGTTGTAAAGTTTACAAATTCACTCAAAACACTGGATGATTATTATAAATTACAGAAATCGCAATTAACGGAGGGATTAAATGTTTTGCTGACTTCTATTACGATTAATTCTGAGTGATATTTGAAATAAAAAATTAATTTCTAGGACTAATATATTCCACCAAACCTGAATCGGTCCGCTCCTAATGGTCTTGATAGCAGAGGGCGATGATCGCACCTTAAAACAGTTGGACTAACAGTATTTGAAGCGCAGTTACACTCCTTAGAAAGTGCCTCAGGCAGAGGATGCGTGTAGGCATTTATTATTGTCCGCAACGCATAATGACGGGTTCCGGCATCATTAAGCCAGTGTTCAATTTCCATTAGTAAATCTCTGGTGTTTTCCTGATTATAGACATGCTGCTGGAGGACTTTGGGGTCCCGCAAAAACTTCATTTTATATCCCGCATACACTCTTGCTTTGTGGCTTGCTTCGGCCATATGATTCCGCAAAAGAATGACCTTGCTTTTCTTACAGTGGGCACATGATGTGCCCCAGTTTGGCAGCTCAGTGGGCTCAATTGTTTGAATAGACTCCATTACTTATTCTACTTTGGCAGGGTTTAATATTCAGGATACACGACTTTCTTTGCTAGAAGATAGGGGATGTCAACGCGGAAAAATGCACAAAAATTATCACCAATTTTACCACAAGACTTAATTATTGATAAATACTATAGTGCGATTCACTTTACCGATCCTAAAAAGGATATTGAAGGATCTTATCTTGGACTTCAAGATGAAAATCCTGTATTTGATACTATAAAAAATAAAGTACAGACACCCGTAAAAGACTACGTCTTCTATTCCATTTCAATTAATAGAAAAATGCTGAAACTATTTGGTATTGATGTATCTGCTCTTAATAGAACATATCCTGCTCGGAATTCACCGGCTTTTAAAGCAGTGCCTAATTTTGGATTTTCCACTAAATCACGTCGACGGTCCCGTAAACGGGCGCGGCGGGGTTAGTATGGTCCAATTGCCCCTGTGGCCTGAGGCGAAAATGGCCGCGTCTACCATTTTGAACATCTTGAACATGAAGAGCAGCATGTGGATACCATACCTTCACGCTACCCTTAAAACGGCGTTTGAAACTATCTAGATGCTTTTCGTAAAGGTCAAAAGGAACGGGACCTTCATTTGCTGGAATCCTGTATTTTTCTTCAGCTTTGAATGCTGCTGCCATTAGAACAGCGGGGAAATCTACTGGTTCAACGATTATCGCATTCTTTTCAAGAAGGGGGATGGCAAATGTTTCGGACATATTTCGGATAAGTTGGTAGCGTTCCTTGTCTTCGGCTGAAAGAGTAGCCATGTGGCTATCCCAATTAATAAGCATTCTGGCTGCTTTTGCGGGAAAGTGCTGCTGTTCAAATTTTTACATGTGTATCATGTTTGTGGAGGATTAATAATTTTTTCCTGTTCTTTTTTGCGAATTTCTGCTAGTATGTCAAAGAAATTACTTTTTTCAATTTCTCTTTCTTTATCATATTGCTCTTTTCTAATAGATGCTTCTGCCGCCCATTTTTTTTCTCTTTCCTGTCTTTCTTCAAATGATCTTTGTCTTCTTTCTAGTTCTGCTGCTATTTTTTTTTCTTTTTCTTCTTTTTCTTGTATTCGTTTTCTTTCTTTTTTAGCACTTTCATCTGATCCCGCTAACCATTTCTTGTATTCTTCAGCCCTTTCATCTGCTCCTGCTAACCATTTTTGGTATGCTTCCATTGCTTCTTTTTGTTTCTTCTCTAGTTCAATTTTTCTTTGTTCTAGTTCAATTTGCTTTTTAACGCAAGATTCACATAATATAGGGTTCCTCATACAATTAAGATTTGGGATAGATCCACTACTATTAATTTGATTAATTACATCTATAGATCTAACTTCAACCCATGGTTCGGGTCTTCTATCTTCTGCTGTTTTGTGTGTATGTAGGATTTCACATATAAGCAAGATCTTATCGTTATCAAGTAACGCAACATCCGCACTATACTTAGAATTATTATAGTCAAAATTATGCTCTTCCTTAGCGCAGCAAGACTCCGTGTAAAACTTGCTAAGTTCATACTCTTTCATTTGGGGACAGGTAAGGCATTTTCGTTGAATTATTAGACTTCTTTTATTATTTAAATGAGCACATATCTGACGTTTTGCTTCTCTATGAAGTTGGCTTTCATTAGGATGGTCATAGAAAGAACAGTTTGAGTTCGCCTTATGAGCAAAATGCTTCGCCTTGATTTTTCCATTACGGAATATAACAGGATTTTGGCATTCAGGACACTTATAATTTCGGCCTTTTAAGGCTACTGCTGGATAAACGTGATTACTTGTTTCAATTTCAACTGCTCCCATACTGAAGTGCGTGCTCATTTTTCTTAGATTAAGAAGTAATTGTTTAGGTGATCAATTTTTACGCGTGCGGTTGCGACTGTTCTTGCGCTTGCGACTTCTTTCCTTTGCTGGCACAAAATTAGATGCTTGTGCTTGTTCTCCAGCAACACCAGGACGAATTTTACCTATCATTTTACTCATATTAGGTATTGGCTCAAGTGTTGTTTCATTTAGGTCAGCATAAAAACACTTACCTTCCCGATCAACAAAGCAATCTAATACTGGATTAAAAACTAAATTATTTGCTATAATTTTTTTTGGGCTTTTTACAGGACCGAGTAATGAGGATATATGTTCTCTTTCTTCATTAGAAGGCTTGCTCATTAGCGATATAAATTCTTGTAAACTCAGTACACTACCACCTCCAGCAGAAGCTCTCGTAGCACCACGTGCAGCCTGCATCGCAGCAACACGCGCATCAATCTTGGCTTGCTCTTCAGATGATCTTGATGCTTTCCTTTCTTCAGAGACCATTTTTTTAAGTTCGCATCTACGCTTTTTATCTTCTCTTGATAATCCTGCTACATCTTCTTTACTCATACGACCCATTAAACGAGCATTTCGTGTAGCATTAGGAAGTTGCGGAGGACCAGTAAAACTTTCAGCAGGGCAATTCTCATTTTCATCTTCTCCACCACCTCCAGCAGAAGCTACAGCAAAGGGACGATTCGGTGGAGATAGTGCTGGAAATTCATACGTATATTCCTCAGTATTTGCCTTATACCATCGGGGCTTTCCCTTGTGCTCTCCTTTTGTTGCTGACTCTGCCACACGATATGCTGGATCAAGGACAGGGGAACGAGCAACTACTGATGGAGAAATAACTGATTGACGTTGAGGAATTACATGCGCCTTCACTTCACGTATTTCTTGCAAGATTTCCCGCAGGAGATGATTAGTTGTTCCCATAGGATCCATCCTATTATAAAGAAGATAAATTTGAAATATCTTTCCTTACATAGATTAGTATAATTGTCTTACAAATAAGTAAATATCAAATGAAACCAAGAGTATACGTAACATTAGACTTATTAAATAAATGCTTAAAAGATAATAATGCTGTCTTGATAAAAATAAATTACGCAGATAGTAGAAATAAACTAACTCGGGATGCAGAAATTGAATATATATGTAATTGTAAAAAAAATGGAAAAAGATGCTTTAGAAATCTAATAAATCTTGGGGCATTTTGTGAAGAGTGTGCTAAACAAAATGAAGTAAAGAAGATTATAAAGACTAATTTAGAAAAATATGGTGTAGAACATCCTCAACAAAATGAAGCAATAAGAGCAAAGAGCGTTGCCACTAATATTGAAAAATACGGATCTGAACATCCTCTACATAATCCAAAAATACGTTCTAAACAGAAAGCCACAAACTTAGAAAGATATGGGGTTGAATATTATATAGAAAGTAAAGAAGGAAAAAATAAGATAAAGAAAACTAACTTAGAAAGATATGGATTTGAATGCTCTTTCCAAAGTGAAGAAGTGAAAAATAAATCAAAGGTAACTAACATTGAAAGATATGGTGTTGAATATGCTACACAAAATAAAGAGGTTTATAATAAAGTAAAAGCAACTAATCTTGAAAGGTATGGTGTTGAATGCTCAGCGCAAAATAAAGATATTCAAGAAAAAATAAAGCACACAATTAGTGATAGATACGGAACAGAACATTATTTCCAATCAAATGATTACAAGAAAAAGAGTAAAGAAACATCACTTGGTAAATATGGCACAGAATTTGCCACACAAAATGAATTGGTGAAAAATAAAACAAAGAAAACATGTTTTGAAAAATATGGTGTAGAACATACACTACAAGTGAAAGAAATAAGAGATAAAGGAAAACAAACTATGATGGAAAAATATGGTGTTGAACATCCCAATCAAAATTTGGAAATTCTTGAGAAGGCAACTAGGAACGCCCACAAATATAAAGAATATAAAATGCCAAGTGGTATTATAAAAAAAGTTCAAGGATATGAATCATTTGCTCTTGATGAACTAGTTAAAATACATACTGAAGAACAACTAAAAACTGACCGGAAAGATGTCCCGCGAATTGAATATACGATAGGTGATAAGAAACACTACTATTTTCCTGATATATGGATTCCTCATGAAAATAAGTTAATTGAAGTAAAGTCAACGTGGACAATGAAAAAGAAATCAGAAATTACAATGGCTAAAGCAAATTCTTGTAAAGATAAGGGGTATTGCTTTGAGATTTGGGTATATGATGGAAAAGGTGGAAAAAATATAATTTTACCAGATGTTATTTTACAATTATAATCCTACACCTTATCTTCTCCTGTTACCGCCTGTGAAGCCAATGATGCGGAAGCGATTTCCTCAATCAGCTTATGCTTATAAGCACGAATGATGTCCGCTGTAAGATGCCAGAGGATACCGGGAATAATGATTCCCATAAGAATCAGCATCATAATTCCAGCAGGAATGTAGGACCATCCGCCAATAAAGATAATGGCAAAATTCACTAGCCACCAAGAGCCTATAGCAGCATGACCGAATGCCATGATACCAAGGACATTTGGCATCATAAGTTTAATTGACACACAGCCAATAACCCATGCTAGAAGCGTGAATCCCAGCAGAGTAAAGAATGGACCTGATGCATTATTTGCGATAGAAACATATGCGGGTGAATAACTTATCACGGAGCCATGCATGAGTAGACCCGTGATAAGATAGTATGATGGAATTCCCATCAGAACTCCGGTAATAATTGCGTTAGAAACGACAGCCTTCATGACTGCGTTGTAACATTCCCTAAATCCCTTACAGATATCACGGGCCATTTCTTTTCTTACGATTTGAGCACCTTTTATCTCAGTGTTGGGCGGGTTTAAGCGTTCAATTTTTACGCGTGCGGTTACGACGGTTCTTGCGTTTTTGGGTCTTTCTCTGCTTGCGTTTTCTGCTTCTACTAGGAGCACCACCTCCAAGAGGTTCAGGTTCTTCTGTAGAATCTACCTTTAAGGGTTGTAAAACTTCACGCTGCCGAGTCATTTTATCATTTATATTAGTACTTAATGCTTGATCAACTTGTTGCGCTTCTTCTTCCTGCGCATATGGTTCATCGTTTATACTAGAGGATACACCTGCCCCTTCTCCTAAGATTTCAGAATTTACTTGATCAAGCTGTAGTTGGGCCTGCTCTTGGAGTTCTCGGACTTCTTGTAAACGACGTTCATAATCACTAAAACTTCCTATTCTTGCTGCTGCTGCTAACTGTTTTCTTGGTGCTTTACCACCTGTTGATTTTCGTGCGGTTTGTTTAGTTCTTGCCATTTTCTAATATAATAAAATTTTTTTTTGGGGAGACTTACTACTAATTCTTCCGTGTATGGTTGCGACGGTTCTTATGCTTTCTTGTTTGCCTTTCTTCTGCCTCTCCAGCAGAAGCACCAACTGGAGGACGAGCAAGAGAATTTACTAAATTACGAGCAAAAAATGAAATCAAACAGATTGACTCCTATTTTACTTGGCGGCGATGTGATATCTGTACAGTTATTTCAATTATTATCATAATTGCTAGCGGACTTGGAGCAGCATTTGGTGTTGCGAATAAGTGATTAGTTTCAATTCCTAGCCTTCAAATCCTCTAGCACAGCCAAGAACTCCTGCGAATCATCACGAGACCAAGTATTCAAATCATAAATCTCATGTGCCTGTGTAAGTGGATTCAGTAGGATAGCCCAGCGCACTGATAAAGGAATTCGCCCATGACGACCAAGAGCAACATATGCTAGGACCTGCAAGAGATTCTTACAGTTCCCCGAATCTCTCAAGTCAACGCCCCTTGTAGCAGCGGAGACCTTAAGTTCCACAATGATACCATTTTTGGTCTTCGGGACAACAAGATCTGCCTGCCCCATAATCATGTTCTCGGATTCCAATGAATAATCGCCAAAGATAGGTTCTCCCTTGTATCCAACACGGCCAATAGTAGATATGACATTATCCTGTAGTTCATCTAAATTTGCTTCTACAAATTCATCAAATCGGGGTGGCAAACCTTGATATTGACTGGTTGGTGCTGTTACAGCCTGAATTTCAGATAGGCGGTTTCTAGCATAGAAATCTGCTGTCTGTGAAAGAATGTACTCATCTTTGATTGACTTTTCTTTATTAAGATGTGCCCTCAGAATATTGCGCTCAACAGTGTAACAGATATTAGACATCTTTGGGTCCATTCCGAAAAGCCGACTATTGTAGAGTCCAATTATACGAGAAGCACAGACATACTGCTCAACTACATCGTTGGGCATATAATCCAAGTTGAGGAAATCAGCATCCAATGATACTTCACGGAAACTGAACTCTTCCAAGGCATTCTTCTTGCTCAACTTCCAACGTTTCTTCTCATAGAACTGAAGGAGTTCAAAGAGTTTTTCCTGCATAGTTCTTGATGTACCGGAGCAGATAAGTTGCTTAATCTTCCAGTCAATGTATGTGCCGAACGCCATTTCGCGGTTTCGCTGTTTCATCTCATTATAGATGCCTTCGCAATACATTGGATGCCCATCATATTGATACGACTTAATATTTCCAGAACAAGCCTTAATTCTTAGATTCAGATCTGGATGCTGCGGCAACTTGCGAATTAGGTCTTTTACACCAATGGGTTTTGAGTTCCGCTCAAATTCCTCATATTCGGCATCACCCCAATATTCAATGTCCATGTAGTCCTTTAAGGAATCACCCAAGCGCTCTAAATGATGATGCCTCCCACCATTATTGGCATTAGCAAAGATGTAAAGTTCTCTAACAGATCGTGTTAAAGCAACATATGACAAATTTGTTTTCTCAGCAAAGAAGGATTCTCCATCCTCCTCATTCGGCATAGCTTGGAACATATCATTTGAGAAGTTAATGAGTGCTACAATATCCCACTCAAGACCTTTTGAAGAGTGGACAGTAGAACACTGAATAGGAGAGTTTTTTGCCCGAGTATCATACTTGAAATCAACTGTAACTGCTGTTTCATCCTCCTTTGTAATCTGATGGATATCAAAGGAATATCCCTGCTCCATACTATGATGTCTTAGAAATGTTGTAATCATCTCATATGATGGGCACTTGAGCACAGGGAAAATAAGAACAACAGATTTACCAGTAGACTTCGCATTGAGGATGAGTGGAAGAAGAACTTCTGCCACCATACCCTCATATTCACCGAGGCCTTTACCGGGATTGATGGCGTATTCAAAGTATTTAGGTTTCATACCCTCCTCAGCACGCGATGATGGATTCATCGGAAGGATAAGATTGTTTTTAATCTCCTCGGCAAAGAGGACATTTACTAGATTAAGAATAGCCTTTGTAGAACGGAAGTTTGTTGTTAGTTTATACTTCTTCACATTCTTGTCAATTCGCGTCTGAAACATTGTGCGAAGAAATTCATTTGATGTTCCACGGAAGCGATAGATATTCTGTGCTAGATCGCCAATGGCTACCATTGTAATCTTAGGATTCAACCATTTCCATAGTTCAAGAAAATGAAACTGAGTGTCATCCAAGTCCTGAAACTCATCAACGATGACACACTTGAAAGAGCAAAGAATTGTGGTTAGTGCAGGATTACCCTTCTCAATTTGTGAAATAAAGAAGGCTACCTTCAAGTCCATCACTTCCGAGAAAAGATTTTCGGACTGCGGCATCAGTATGTTCCCTTTCTTCATGAAGCTAAACATTGTCTTATGAAATGTTCCTGTTATGACTTTAGTTGGTCGTTTCATGACCTTACGAAGTTTGTGTTTAATTTCATCTGCTGCGAAACGTGTAAATGTGATAAAACACATTTGTTCCTCGGGACATCCATTCTCAATCTGCTCCTTAACATATAGAGAACATGTCGTAGTCTTAGCACAACCGGCTCCGGCATTAATCAGCATACAACCACTTTTGTGGGCGATAATTGCTTTCTGCTCTTGGGTCAGATCCATTTCTTGCTCAATAATTAGTGGGCAGGGTTTAGGTATTCAATTTTTAAAGCAGCATTTGTACAAGCCTGTCCAACAATCTTGTATAAATCTCAAAAATCGGAATCGAACCCACCGCTCTATAGAGCGGGGGTGGATGCTCAACTCTGTTGAGCGTACCAATGACTTGGGGAGATCCATTGCTCAGACTTTCGTCTACAATCCCCCGCTCTACCCACTGCTCTTTAGAGCAGGGGTGGATGCTCAACTTCGTTGAGCGAACCAACTGAGCTATTTTGAGGTGGGTCCTAAAACCACAACTTCAGAAGAGAACTTATACTACAGAATTTAACGCATCTAAAGAGTTTATGCTAGATCCTTGTAGGAATGAAATACTATAATTATTGTGTTTCACAAGTAGAAGAATTTAAGGAGAAAGGATATGACTGCCAGTGGTTTGAGGATTTAGTTCTCCAATATACATCTCAACTACGGGATGATAACTTAGATGATTTTTATGCGGCTGTTGCTAAGAGTATTAATAAGGGGCAACCCATTGTAATGTATGGATATGAGCGACCTAGTGGAGCAGATTCAAGCATATTTGTAATTAGCAATATGCATAATGCACACCCCAAAGATTTTATCAAACATAAGATTTACAATGGTGTAATTTATGAAGTTGAAAACTTTATGGTTGAGAAAAAAAATCCAAAACCTCAATTAATTGAAAGCGAAGAATTAGAAAGGACTATCAAAGAGAAAATATTTTTGGAAATTTTAAGAGAAAGACGATGGGAAGAAGAACTAGCAATGGAAAATTGTATGCGGCAGCATGAAAATAATATGACACCCGACATTGGATATGGAATTGGTGTTCAGAAGAGAAATGGACGCTTTTATACTGGTTGCCAAATGAAATGATTTAAAGTTTGACTAAAATATTAAATTTAATATGCCTCAAACTACGTATAATTCAAGTGGTTGCCGTGATGCCGTGTGGTCTCTAGCAAAGCCTATCCGTGGTTGTGATTCTGATCATTTTCGCCAGGACCCTTATGGAAACAAGATTTGCTATAATTCATATGGTAAGTCAACTAGCATGGGCTGGGATGTAGATCACATCAAGCCCCAGAGCCGTGGCGGAAGCGATAATATAAGAAATCTACAGGCACTTCAGTCTAGTACCAATCGGTCAAAACAGGATTCATTAGTTAAGAAGTCAAGGCATTCGGGTT
>Ga0114958_10004170_pt1 | contig 10120 bp, 8 predicted proteins | sample C_130208_EF_Meta_FD_89577 | JGI IMG/M metagenome (GOLD analysis project Ga0114958, IMG submission 89577) | Freshwater microbial communities from Lake Croche, Canada to study carbon cycling - C_130208_EF_MetaG | ecosystem: Environmental > Aquatic > Freshwater > Lake | place: Lake Croche, Canada... | reverse complement strand
GATAAAGTGAGATCCATGTGGAGTTGACAATGCCGCGCGTCCGGCACGTCATTTGCCCAGGTGTGTACCAATCGGTTCAGCCACTATCTAATCGAATTGACGCTGCCAATTTGCTAGGGCTCTATTCACGGTCGAGTACTCGCGTGGGAATCAACTGTGTGGCTGCACTGTAGAGCTATAATTGAATGCATTTTCGCGATGGCTTAATTGAAACCAAGGGCACTGTACCCTTGCCTTTTGAACACAAGCGTGTATGGATTCCCAAACCCAAAGTACCGCTGCGTCATTAGCACCCCCGCAATTCCAATTCGAGGGTTTATCCACCAGATTGTGCCGGCCAGACCACCCCAGCCGACTTCGCCGATTACCTCTTTTGGCTCCAACGGGCTGTTCCCAGTAGCGACGGCTGATCCAAGTCCAAAGCCCTTGCCGTTAAACTGAGACAGATTTGGAAAATGAACACTCAAACCGGCCGACAATTGGTTCTGGTACATCAAAGCGATGGTGGCTGGCTTAAGAAGGTTTAATCCTCCTGGCAGGAAGCTCTGGATGAACTTGACAGTATCTTCTAACGTAGACACAAGTCCACCGCCGCCTAACTCACGTGGTGGCTTGCTAAGGTACGCGCCCGGCCATGGCTTGTCATCGGCTCTGACCAGCCCTGGTTTAGTTGGATTCATAAGATCATTGCCAACATAGAGGGCACATAGGCGCCGTTGTTTGTCAGGTGGGACCCAAAAATCCGTGTCCGTCATTCCTAGCGGTTCAAATATACTGCTTGAAAAAAACTTGCCAAGCGACTGGCCAGATACAACCTCAACAAGACGTCCAAGAACATCAGTAGCGACTGAATATTCCCACTGCGTTCCAGGATGAAAAGCAAGGGGTAACGCCGCCAAAGCGGCCATCATTTCGCTCAGCGTTTTGCCGGGGTGCATCACCAAGGCCGATTTGTACGCGTTGAACATGACAGTGCCCGGATCAAACACCCCATACGACAATCCGGAAGTGTGTGTCATAAGGTGTCGAATTGTGATGGGAGTTCTTGCCGGTTCAACATCATCAATGCGCGTTGCACCTTGCTTTAAAACTTGCCTGGCTCCCAGTGCTGGAATGTAGGCTTCTATAGGGTCATCCCATTGAATTCGCTCCTGCTCGAAAAGCATCAAAACTGCACAAGAGGTAACGAGTTTCGTGCTAGAGAACATTCGAAAGATGTGGTCCTTCTGCAAGGCTACACCTGCTTCCCTGTCTGCAAAACCATAGCAGAAGGTATCTACCACTTGCCTGCCCTTGAGCAGTGCAGTTGAGACACCTGGCAAAAATTGATCATCCACTTGGGCCTTCATCGCGGAATGAAGCGCCTTGTAGTTATGGTTTGCCATGTTGGTCCTTTGTTTGAATGGCGGCTAATTGAATACAAGCCTGGGGCAGAAAAAGAGTGTCTGTGATTTGCTTAGGAACTGAAATTTGGAACTCGGCTCGATTTGCTACAGTTTCTCGATTTGCCTGTGCTGATGAGCTCAGTATTGCAATGCACTTGCAATATGCAATGTTTGCTGTATCCAATGAGGCGTGAATCTGAACGGTGAGCGTATTTGGATAAAGCCATCGGGTCGTCAATCTCTTCGAGGATATGTCCATCATGACTGAACTAGACAACCTTATTTTGGCGCAGCTTGGCAATAGCCTCGGTGTCAAGACCTAACTCCGTCAGTATCTCTTCGGTGTGTTCGCCATTGAGCGGCGCTCGACGTTGAATCTCTGGGGGTGTGCGTGTAAGGGAAACTGGTGCGGAGAAAATTGGGACTTTCTTGGACAAGCCGGGGTAGTCCATCCATTGAATGATGTTAGAGGCTCGAATAGTTTTATCCTCAAAAACTTGGCGTGGCGAATTTACGCGCCCCGATGGAATGCGGGCCCTCTCTAGCAAGGCAAGTACCTCATCCAACGTCCTGTTTCGGCACCAATCTGCCATTACGCCACTGAGGTACTCACCATGTTCTCCGCGCTTACTGTCGTCCGTAAATCTGGGATCCTGCAAAAAATCGGGACGCTTCATAAGATTCGCCCAGGCACCGAACATCCGATTTCCGATAACTTGAATGATGAACCAACCGTCTTGTGCGCGGAAGATGTCAGAAGGTGCGCAGAACCCTGCTCGATTGTGGGATGCAGGTCGATTCAGACCCAACACAGCCTCCTCGATCAGAGTGCCACTGGCCATGTTCAGAGCAGTGCAAAGCAATGAGGCATTAACCTCCTGCCCTTTTCCACTACGTGTACGCTCATAAAGCGCCAACACTGCGCCGAGCGCACATGCAAAGGAGGTCGCAAAGTCCACCACCGGAACCATGGTTCTTTGTGGTTGATCCGGCGTCCCCGCGATATGCACTGCGCCGCTTAGTGCCTGCCCAATTCCGTCAAAACTGACCCGGTCCCTTACTGCCTCAGCAGAGCCAAAACCGTTAGGAGCGACCAAAATGATGTCGGGCTTGATACAGCAAAGGCTCTCATAATCGAGGCCGAGGCTTTTAAGAGTTCGTGGGGGCAAATTTGCGATCACTATGTCCGCAGTCGACACCAAATTTCGAACGATCTCTCGCCCTTCGGTACAAGCGAGGTCTAGGGTCAATGAGCGTTTATTTCGATTGAGTTGCAAAAACATTGCTCCGTCACCGCTTTCCGTGACGGGAACTATGTAGCGATCTTCTCCGCCCTCAACGCGGTCGACGCGGATGACCTCGGCACCGTAGTCAGCAAGAAGGGCTGCGCAGAACGGCCCAGCTATAAAGCGGCCGAAATCTAAAACCTTGATGCCATCGAGCACTTTCATATTGTATTCACCAGTAGTTGAATCGGGTTATCGGTGTTCTGGGTCAATTTGCTGAAATACATTTCTCATTTAGCCTGTCATATCCGAGTAAATTGGACAGAGTTAATGGTCCCTCGACCGTCGGTCCCCTTATCTCATGAATCCATGCACGCTTGCACAAGCGGGGTCCTACATGTAACGCTCTAACCTTTTTGCGTGGATAGGATCTTGCGAGTTGACGGCTTACAACAACTGAGTTGATGGCGGGGCATACGTGCCGTTTGACTTAGTTGCTTAGTATGATTTGGGTAATCCCAGTTTGCGCTCCGCGATGTTTGAAAGGATCAGTTGCGGCGTGACAGGTGCGATATAGCCAATCCAGGCTTCACGCATGAATCGCTCTACGTGGTACTCCTTTGCGTAACCAAAGCCGCCATGTGTCAGCATCGCAGTCTGGCACGCTTTCATGCAGGCTTCGGAAGCCAATAGTTTTGCTGCATTGGCTTCTGATCCACACGGCAGTCCCTTGTCATACATAGTTGCTGCCGCCAGAACCATATGATTGGCTGCTTCGAGTTCCGCCCAGTTGCGGGCCAGCGGGTGCTGCACCCCTTGGTTTTGGCCAATGGGGCGACCGAAGATCACCCTATCTTTTGCATATTGAGTTGCAAGCTTTAGCACCGCTCGGCCCATTCCAATCTGTTCCGCAGCAAGCAGCACGCGTTCGGCATTCAGTCCGTGAAAGATGTATTTCAGACCATTACCTTCTTCGCCAATTAACGCATTTTTTGAAACGGGGAGTTCGTCGATAAAGAGTTCGTTGGTGTCTACTGCCGCGCGCCCGAGTTTGTCGATTTCTCGAATGGTTACGAATCGACGATCCAGCGGTGTATAAAAAAGGCTAAGTCCTTCGCCATGTTTTTCAACATCTTCAAGGGGTGTTGTCCTAGCAAGAATCAGCATGTTGTCTGCTACTTGCGCAGTGGATATCCACACTTTTTTGCCAGCCAGTATGTAGTTGCCGTCAGGCTGCCTCTTTGCTGTCACTTTGAGCTTTGTAGTGTCTAGTCCAGTGTCAGGTTCAGTGACAGCAAAGCAGGTCTTGTGCTCACCGCGACTAAATGGCGGCAACCAATCCTTTTTCTGGGCGTCTGTTGCGAAATGAATTACAGGCTGCAATCCGAATATATTCATATGAATGGTTGACGCTGCAGCCTGCCCCCCGCACTCGGCAACTGTGCGCAGAAACAGCGCCGCCTCTGTTACGCCAAGATCGGAGCCTCCGTAGGCTTCTGGGGTACACATACCCAGCCAGCCTCCAATGGCAACTGCTTTAAAAAATTCATGAGGGAAGGAATGCTCTTTGTCCTTGCTGCGCCAATATTCAAGAGGAAAGTCGTCACATATTTTCTGCGCCGCGTCGATGATTGCCTGCTGGTCGGCGCTGATTTGGTAGTCCATTATTTTTTTCCTTACGCGTTGTCTCTTGGCTTAGGGATGGGCTGAGCAATTACCGTCTTTCAAGCGTTGATCGTCGGCGTGGGTTGCGAGATGCTGAATTCGGCCTGAGTCATGTTGATTGGGCAGCCGTTGGGGCACGGTCCTCATGCCTCGCCGGGCTGCGTGATGGCCTGTACGCCCAGATTGAGTGCTTTTATGTCGCCGATCGCAATGGTCAGCTCAAATGGCCCAGCCGGACACGGGCCAGTGGGTGGCATGAGTTCGGTACGTCCGTCAAGGCTGGAGGCATGTCTAATACTGATCATGGTTTACTTTCGAATTGTTGACAGCAGTTCAGGCGAGGAACGTGCCATGCCAATTACCCATGCACATAAATGCAGGGCCCTTGCCAGGCATATCTCAGACTACTTCGAAGAGGCCCGCAGCACCTTGCCCGCCTCCGACGCACATCGTGACTACGACATATTTCGCACCGCGGCGCTTGCCTTCAATGAGTGCATGTCCAGTAAGTCGTGAGCCCGTAACGCCATACGGGTGGCCAATGGCGATGGCGCCGCCATTTACGTTCAACAGTTCATCGGGAATACCTAGCTTGTCGCGGCAATAGATCACCTGACAGGCGAACGCCTCGTTCAATTCCCAAAGACCCACATCTTTCATGGCGATGCCGGCGCGCTCGAGCAGACGGGGAATGGCGAAAACTGGTCCTATACCCATCTCGTCAGGCTCGCAGCCGGCCACCGCGAAGCCGCGGAAGATGCCCATGGGGTTCAGGTTGCGGCGCTCGGCCAGCTTGGCGTCCATCAGCACACAGGCCGATGCACCGTCGGAGAATTGGCTGGCGTTACCCGCGGTCACGACGCCGCCATCGCGTGCAGGGCGGATCTTTTGCACTCCCTCCAGCGTGGTATCTGAGCGAATTCCCTCGTCCGAGGAAACCGTGACCTCCTTCATCAGGATTTCACCGCTTGCCTTGTCTACGATGCCCATCGTGGTGGTCATTGGGACGATCTCTTCGTCAAACCTGCCGGCGGCAGCTGCAGCAGCAGCACGTAGCTGGCTGCGCACACCATATTCGTCCTGTGCTATTTTGCTGATGCCATAGCGTTCAGACACCTTCTCAGCTGTTTGCAGCATGCTCCAGTAGATTTCAGGTTTGTGCTCAATAAGCCAGGGATCGTTGCGCATGTGGAGATTCGTCTCGCGTTGCACGCAGGAGATGCTTTCCACTCCGCCAGCCACCATGACGGGCACTTTGTCCACGATGATCCGTTGCGCAGCAAAGGCGATGGCCTGCAAGCCCGATGAGCAAAAGCGGTTGATGGTGACGCCAGTAGTCGTAACAGGCAGGCCGGCGCGCAAAGCGGCCGTGCGTGCTATATTGCCTCCCGTCGTACCTTCGCTGGCCGCTCCGCCGAGGATTACATCTTCGACTTCACCCGGGTCAATCCCCGCACGTTGTACAGCGTGCTGGATAGCATGCCCTCCAAGGCTTGCACCAAAGGTCATATTGAAGGAACCCTTCCAGCTCTTGGCTAGACCGGTCCGCGCGGTAGAAACAATGACGACATCGCTCACAGTAATTTTCCTGAATGTTCGTTAGTTAAAAGACTTACCTTCAGCGGCGAGCCGGGACAACAAGGGCGCAGGTTCCCAGAACTCCTTGTCAACACCTTGTTCCTTCGAGATGCGACTGAGCGCGCGCTCGACGTTCCACAAACCCACCTGGTCTGCGTAACGCATAGGACCACCACGGTGCAATGGAAATCCGTAGCCGTTGAGGTACACGACGTCGATATCGGAGGCGCGCAGCGCGATACCCTCCTCGACTATGCGTGCGCCTTCATTAGCCATAGCATAGATGCAGCGCTCGACAATCTCGTCATCGGTGACCTTCCGCGGCTTGAGACCCTTCTTCTCGCGGAAGTCGGCAATTAGCTTGTCGACCGCCGGATCGGCGATCGGATCACGCATGCCCGCTACATAACGGTACCAACCGGCACCCGTCTTTTGACCGAATCGGCCCTCAGCGCAGAGCATGTCGGCCACGACGGAGAAGTCTTTACCGGGGTTTTCGGAAGCACGGCGCTTGCGAGTCGCCCAGCCGATGTCCAGGCCGGCGAGGTCGCCCATGCGGAACGGGCCCATGGCCAAGCCAAAACGCTCAAGCGCCTTGTCCACCTGTTGCGGGCTCGCACCGGCATTCACCAGTTCATTAGCAGCCATTCCGTACCTGGCCACTACGCGGTTGCCGATGAAGCCATCGCACACGCCAGACACTACGGGCACCTTGTTGATCTTGCGGGCCAAGGCCATACAGGTGGCCAGAACGTCTTTTTCGGTCTTGACGCCCCGCACCACCTCCAGCAATCGCATGACGTTGGCCGGACTGAAGAAGTGTAGGCCGATTACGTCGTGTGGGCGCTTGGTGAAGGCAGCGATGACATCGACGTTCAGCGCCGAAGTGTTGGAAGCGAGGATGGCTCCGGCCTTGATCACGGTGTCAAGCTTTTCAAACACCATCTTCTTGACTACCATGTCTTCGAACACGGCTTCGATCACCAGGTCGACATTGCGCAGGTCATCGTAGCTCAGCGATGGATTAATCAGCGCCATACGCTGCTCGAACTGCTCACCCGTGAGCTTGCCCCTCTTCATCGTGTTATCGTAATTACGGCGAATGATGCCCACACCCTTCTCGAGCGCATCCTGGGTAGTGTCAAGGACAGTTACTGGGATGCCAGCATTGGCAAAGCACATCGCAATGCCGCCACCCATAGTGCCAGCGCCTATAACACCTACACTTTTCACAGAACGCAGGGGCGTATCGTCCGGCACATCAGGAATCTTCATGGCAGCACGTTCAGCCTTAAATGCATGGCGCATCGCCTCGGAGGCGGGACTGGCCATCAGCGGGATGAAGATCTCCCGTTCTAAGCGTAGGCCTTCATCCATCGGTTTGGTTACGGCATGGGCCACCGCTTCCACACACTTCAGCGGCGCGGGGAAATTGGGCGAAATTGCAGCAATACTGGCACGCGCGAATTGCAGAAAAGGCTCATGCAGTGGCTCGACAACCCTGAGATCACGCACACGGACCAAGGCCTTGCCCTCGTTGACCACACGTTCGGCAAAAGCCACAGCATGGCCAACAATGTCGCTTTCAACCACGGCATCTAAGAGGCGCGTACTCTTGAAAGACGCGGCTGATTCGTGCGTCCCCTTGACGATCATGTTCAGGGCGCGCTGCAGGCCTACGAGGCGCGGCAGTCGTTGTGTGCCGCCAGCACCGGGCAGCAGACCCAGCTTGACCTCGGGCAGACCCAACTTGGCTGAAGCCATTGCGATGCGAAAGTGGCAACCCATTGCAAGCTCAAATCCTCCGCCCAAGCACAGGCCGGAAATGGCGGCAACCACAGGCTTTGCGGAGGCCTCAATAATTTTGATCAGAGTGCTAATGTTCGGTTCCTGCCTCGCGCGTGTCGTACCGAATTCCTTAACGTCCGCGCCGCCTGAGAACACCCGATCTGTCCCTGTGATGACGATGGCCTGGACCGACTCATCTGCTAAGGCGGCGTCAAGGTGACTTAACAAACCTCGGCGTAAGTCCAAGCCAAGTCCATTGATCGGGGGATGGTCCATCGCAAGCACGATGACCTTATTGTGTCGAGTTGATGTGACGGGGTTGTTCATTTCGTAATCTGTGGGTTTAGCTATTTGAAAATGGGGGTGGTGACAGGGTTAGGAAACTTTTGCCAGCAACTGCCCTTCCTTGACCACTTCGCCTTCGGCGACGAGGACTGTGACCGTTCCTGCGCCGACGGCCTCATGTGGTACCTCCATCTTCATCGACTCGACAATAAGAATTACTTCTCCTTCTGTTACGGGTTGACCGGTAGGTTTCTCCACTTTCCAGACGGTTCCGCTGACTTGGGATTCAATGTTGTGGGACACGGGTGTTGCTCCTGTTCAAGTTCGGTAATTTGTAAGTAAAGCAGCCATGCCGGTATGCACGTGACCGGATGTAAATTGCGCGTTGTCAAGGACGCGCCGCAAGAAAGGGATATTCGTCTTCACCCCTTCAATGAGCGTCTGCGCGAGAGCCCGGCGAAGGTGTTCAATCGCTGCGTCCCTTGTGCTTGCGCTTGCGATGATCTTGGCAATCATGGGGTCGTAGTAAACAGGCACGGTTGTGCCTTGACCATAACCCGTCTCAACTCGAATGCCTTCACCCGACGGCATCTTGAAAGTGTCCAGCGGCCCGGGGGAGGGTAAAAAGGTGACCGGGTCTTCCGCGTAAATGCGCGCTTCCACCGCGTGCATTTTGCGTGGAATCACGGCGGGCACTACGCTGTCAATCGCCTCGCCAAAGGCAAGCCGGATTTGAGACTGCACAATGTCAATGCCTGTGACCTCTTCAGTTACAGCATGCTCTACCTGCAAGCGAGTGTTCATCTCTAGGAAAACGAAACCCAGCTCGGGGGTGTAGAGCATCTCCACGGTGCCAATGACATCGTACTTGAGCTTGCTCAGCAGCGCCTCGATGCGTGCGGCCATGGACAGTACTTCTGCTTCTGGAATTTGCGGTGCTGGCGATTCCTCAAGGATCTTCTGGTGACGCCGCTGGACAGAGCAGTCACGCTCATATACATGGCGCACCTTGCCGAAACGGTCTCCCAGCACCTGGAATTCAATGTGGCGTGGCCGCTTAATTAGTCTCTCAAGATAGAGCTCTGTTGATCCGAAGCTTCGCAACGACATTGACCTTGCTTGCTCAAATACCTTTGCTAGTTCCTTTTCATCGCTGGCAGCAAGCATGCCAATGCCGCCGCCCCCGACAGTGGGCTTTATGAGAACGGGAAAACCTACCGCCCTGGCTTGCGCAAGCGACTCTGGGCCCATGTCGGGTAAGGCGCCGCTCGAAGGGCACATCGGCATGCCGTGGCTCGCCATGAGTTCACGGGCGCGGGTCTTGTGGCCCATCGCCTCGATCCATCGGGGCGATGGGCCTATAAAGGCCATCCCCTTGTCCAACACCTCTGAGGCGAAGAGGGCATTTTCCGATAGGAAACCGTAACCCGGGTGAATGGCGTCACAGCCGGTCCTCCTCGCGACGTCCAGCAATAGCGACCGGTTCAGATAACTGCCCTTGGGCTCAGGTGAGCCGATGCATACGGCCTCATCCGCAAGCTTGAGGTAGGGCAGGTCCGCATCTGCCTCCGAATAAACCGCCACACTGGCAATGCCCATCTGGTGCAATGCGCGCAAGACACGAGACGCCACAGCGCCCCTATTGGCAATCAGTACTCGCTTGAACTGGCTCATAGTCGCTTCATGGTTGGGTCTAGAGCTGCGCGTAGGGATTCGCCCAATGTGTTGAATGCCAGCGCCGTAAACAGAATGGCCAGGCCGGGTGCGTACATCTGCTCAGGCGCCAACTCCATGTTCTGATAAGCCCGCGCTAGCATCGCCCCCCAACTGGGCAAGGGCGGTTGCACGCCCAGGCCCAGAATGCTCAAACTAGCCTCAGCCAACAATGCCGTTGCCAGCAGCAAAGTAACCTGTACGATGACGGGTTGGACAGTGTTTGGCAACACATGTCTCAGCATGATGCGCGAGGTCGTTGAGCCAAAGGCGCGCGCGGCGTCTACGTACAGTTCCTGCCGCACGACCAGCGTTCGAGCTCTAACTAGTCGGGCAAGCTGCGGAGAAAAAACAATTCCCACTGAGATCATGGCATTGGTCAGGCCAATGCCGAGCGCCCCTGTGACGGCTATGGCCAATACGATGGCCGGGAACGACAGCAATGTGTCGATCATGCGGCTGATAAGGTCGTCGATCCAG
>Ga0114958_10004165_pt1 | contig 10125 bp, 7 predicted proteins | sample C_130208_EF_Meta_FD_89577 | JGI IMG/M metagenome (GOLD analysis project Ga0114958, IMG submission 89577) | Freshwater microbial communities from Lake Croche, Canada to study carbon cycling - C_130208_EF_MetaG | ecosystem: Environmental > Aquatic > Freshwater > Lake | place: Lake Croche, Canada... | reverse complement strand
TTGAGCTCACGATCTAGGTTGTCCTGCTGAGGAACAACACCTAGGTGAGCCCTAATCTCAGGTCCTTGAGTGTTTGGGTCTTTACCTAGAATGCTTAGCTCACCGCCGGTTCTTTGACTGGTAGCAGCAATCATCTTCATGGTGGTTGATTTACCAGCACCGTTAGGGCCGAGTAGTCCAAATGACTCTCCCCTACGGACAGTGAAGTTCACTCCATCTACGGCAACAAAATCACCGTAGGTTTTAGTGAGTGAGGTAGCAACAATCATGTCCTCGGACGAGGCGGCTTTAGCTTTGTTTGGCACAGCGTTGTGTCTTTCTGGGTAAGTATTGACGGTGGTAATGAAACCACAGCCTTCTATTCTATTCAGTGAAACTGATATCCTTGAGAACATGAACCCTGCCCAGAACCCCAAAGTTCGACCAGGTAATCGCCGCATTACGGGCAAGGAGCAGTTCTATACACCAACTGACCTGGCTTTGCGTTTGGCTTCTCAGGTAAGCGAATTGGTTGGTGGTTTGGCAGATAAAACCATCATTGAACCTGCTGGTGGCACTGGTTCGTTTGTGAAAGCGGCTAGGGCTCTTGGCGCTAATAAAATAATCAGCTTCGACATCGAACCAAAAGCAGAAGGTGTTTTACTAGCCGACTTTCTGCTAGAGACAAACAGGTTAGCCAAGCTCACTGATTCAGTAACTATTTCTAACCCTCCTTTTGGTAGAAATAATTCATTGAGCATCCCCTTCTTCAACAAAGCAGCTCAACATAGCCAATACATCGCATTTGTGGTTCCTCGAAGTTGGCGTAAGTGGTCAGTAATCAATCGACTAAACCGCAATTTCCATTTAATTCATGATGAAGAGCTCGCCATCGATTATGTCGACGAGCTTGGAGAAATGCTCTGGCAAAAGGCTCGGCTGAACACTTGCTTCCAGATCTGGGAGAAAAGATCAGACCTTAGGCAATTTATGAAAGTAAGTGACTTTGGACTTTTTTCCAAAGTCAAACCAGCTGAGGCAGATGTTGCCCTCACAGTCTTTGGCTATGGTTGCGGGAAAGTTAGGACAACATTTGATCGTGTCCCAAACAGCACATTGATGTTCCTAAAACTGCATGACAGCAGAGTATTGCCAGCATTGCAGAAAGTGGATTTCAGTAGGTTCTATAAGAACACGGCATACACTGAAGCCCTGTCACTGCAAGAAATCAGATATCTAATCAACGAGGAGATCCTGGGTGAACCAGGATTAGAGAAATAGGTAGCAAATGAGCTCAATGGGTCCAAGAGGTAATCGTCCAGGTAAAAAAGATGCTGGACCTAAAGCCAAGTTCAATCAGCTCTGGCCATACATGAAAGAACAGCGCAAGCTTCTGGTGATTGCTGTAATTCTTAGCTTGCTCTCTGCAGGAGTGAACCTCGCCCAACCGCTTGTGGTGGGGAACATCATCAGCACCGTAAAAGCTGGCCAAGATGTAGTTCCAACCGCTTGGATCTTGCTAGCGATAACTCTGCTCAGCGCCGTTGCCGGCGGAGCCATGTATTACGTTCTGGCTAAAGCCGGTGAAGGTGTTGTCTTCTCTGCTCGATCAAAGCTCTCCACCAGATTGCTTAGATTACCGATTTATGAGTATGACCTTAGAAGAACTGGTGACCTAGTGTCACGAGTTGGTTCAGACACAACTCTGCTGAGAGCTGCTCTCACCCAAGGGCTAGTCGATGGTGCCGGTGGAGCATTGCTCTTTATTGGTTCAGTGATAGCTATGGCTGTAATTGACTGGTTATTGCTGTGTATTACTTTGGTGATGATCGCTATCGCAGTTGCTGCAATTGGTATTTCTGCCCGCAGAATCAGGGCAGCAACAACTAAGGCGCAAGAACGTGTTGGCAACATGTCTGCCTCGGTTGAACGAGCACTTTCCGCGGTTAGGACCATCCGTGCTGCCCGTGCGGAGGCAAGAGAATCAGCTCAAATTCAAACCGATGCTACCGAGGCATTTAATCAAGGAGTGAAGATTGCTGGAATCAACTCATGGGTAACGCCAATCGGAGGGTTAGCTGCTAACGGTGCTTTCATTGTTGTTCTCGGAGTTGGTGGTTATCGTGTTGCTTCAGGGCAGACTGAGGTGGCTTCCCTGGTTACATTTATCCTTTTGATGTTCATCATGATTAGACCAGTCGGTCAATTCTTTGGAGCTTATTCATCAGTTCAATCAGCCCTTGGCGCACTAGCTCGAATCCAGGAAATTCTGGATATTCCGCTTGAAGACAGCGACATTGAACGTGCTGAGAAATCAAGAAGATCAGCTGTCAATAAGACTGCAATTGAATTCAAGAAAGTTAAGTTCAGTTATCCAGCAAGACCTGAGATTGCTATCGACAAAGATGGCAAGCCTATTCCAGATGCTCCTCCGATCATGAGCGAGCCGAAAGAAGTTCTGAAAGGAATCTCATTCAAAATTGAACGCGGTTCTCGGGTTGCAATTGTTGGTCCATCAGGAGCAGGTAAGTCAACCATCTTTAGCCTGATTGAACGATTCTATGAACCAACTGGCGGAGAGATATTGCTCGATGGCCAAGCTGTGCATGCCATCAGTAGATCAGATCTTCGAGGTCAGATTGGTTACGTCGAACAGGATGCTCCAGTCTTAGCCGGAAGTATCCGAGAGAACCTGCTAATCGGAGCGCCTAATGCAACTGAAGCAGAACTCAAACGAGTGCTGCAGGAAGTTAACCTAACCGCCGTGCTCAAAAGAGACAAACGAGGATTAGATGCTGAGGTCGGTGAACAAGGAATCATGCTTTCCGGCGGTGAGCGCCAAAGATTGGCAATTGCCAGAACTCTACTGAGCGCTCCCCCAATTATGCTTCTTGACGAGTCGACATCCAGTCTTGATGGTCTAAATGAACAGCGCATGAGGGAAGCAATTGATGCTGTTGCGAAGAACAGAACAATGATTGTGATTGCTCACCGGCTTTCAACAGTTGTCGACAGCGATCAGATCATTGTGATTGACCAAGGTAAGGTAATCGGAGCTGGAACTCATAAGCAACTGTTGAAATCAACTCCCCTTTATAAGGAATTAGCTGGCACCCAAATGCTCAACTAGGGCCCAGATTATCTTCGATCTGGTCCGCCATACCCAACCAGAACAACTCAGATCTCTGTGGAACTCCCCGCTCAGCCCCTGCTTCTGCGCTGAAAATTAGCCAAATTCCTAGGTCAACCTTCCCAATTAGCCCGACAACTGCTCAAACAAGACCACGAAGGCCCTAGTTTCGTGAGAAACTAGAACTCAGTGCGGTTTCCGCAACGAATCTAGCTAGGAATGGAACTTAGAGTGAAGAAACTGATTTTCCCTATCGTAATGGCAATCGTTGGTGTTTTGGCAATTGGTGTCGTTGCTCAGAATTACGTGTCAAAGAGCTCGACCGCGATCAAGTCACTAACTGTCACATACACAGAAGGTGTCACAGGAGAAGCGCACAAGCCAGGCGACACAATCACATTGCCAACTGGTATTAATCAGGTTTTCCTAAAGCTAAAACTCGATGACGAAAATGCTAGCTACACCATCAAGGGAGATAAAGACTTCGTTGCAGGCAATAACACTTTGACTATCAATGTTGAAGGTGCAGACGGAAAATCTAACAAGGATTACACCCTTACTTTGGTAAAGCCTAAGCTTTCAGGTTGGTGTGAAGAAAATGCAGAGACCGTTCGTCTATACAACGACGATTACGACAATGCAGATATTTACGGTGACATCTCACTTGCTTATCTAGATGAGCGTCTACCGGTAATTCAGGCAAACCTATCTTGTTTCAGCGATGGATTGCAGAAATACATTAACGAGCATTACTAAAAACTATTAGTTAGTAAAAGGCTGTCAGTTCTTACTGGCAGCCTTTACTACGTTGCGGACCAACATAGCTCTAGTCATTGGCCCAACTCCACCGGGGTTGGGTGAAAGGTAGCCGGCGACAGAGGCGACACCTGGATCAACATCGCCAACCAAACCTGATTCAACTCTGGTAATGCCGACATCTAAAACAGCCGCTCCGAGTTTAATCCACTCTGCTTTGACAAAGCGGGGTGAGCCAAGAGCTGCTATTACAACATCAGCTCGTTTGACGCAGTGCTGAATGTCTTTTGATCTTGAGTGCAACAGAGTAACGGTAGAGTCAATTCCCTTTTTGTTTAGCAAGAGTCCAAGCGGGCGACCAACAGTTATTCCTCGACCGATGATTGCAACTTCTGCTCCGCTAAGTTCAACTTGGTATCTTTTGAGTAATTCAACAATTCCGGCCGGTGTGCAGGGCAGTGGAGAATTCATCTCCTCGCTTCCAGCTAGAACTAGTTTTCCTAGATTGATTGGATGAAGCCCGTCGGCATCTTTAGCAGGGTCAATTAGTTCAAGAAATTCATTGGTGTCGAATCCAAAAGGAAGAGGGAGTTGAACGATGTATCCAGTGACATCACTCGCCTCATTCAAATCCTTAATGGCAGCTTTGACATCTTGGATGCTGGCGGTCGCTGGGAGGTCAATCCTGATTGAATGAACACCAACTTCTTGGCAATCTCTGTGCTTACCGGCAACATAGCTGTGTGAGCCAGGGTCGTCCCCAACTAGAAGAGTTCCAAGTCCTGGGGTGATTCCTCTTTGCTTTAGTTCAATTACCTCAAGGGCCAACTCAGCCTTGATTTGCTTGGCAGTGGCTAAGCCATCTAGAACTATTGCGCTCAAAGACTTACCAGTTCTCTAAACCGCTGTATAGCGGGAAGGCCTGAGTGAGCTTACGAACACGGTCACCTAGTGCGTCGATATCTGGGTTAGGCATCAAGACTGAAGCGATGATGTCGGCAACTTCTGTGAATTCAACATCACCAAAACCACGGGTAGCAAGAGCTGGAGTTCCAATTCTGACACCCGAGGTAACCAGTGCAGGTCTAGGGTCATTAGGAACTGAGTTGCGGTTCACGGTAATGCCAACATCATGAAGCAGATCTTCTGCAGTCTTACCGTCGATTGGTGAATTGCGCAGGTCGACAAGTACTAGATGCACATCAGTTCCACCGGTTAGAACATCAACTCCGTTATCTCTAACATCTTGCTTCATTAGTCGCTCAGAAATAATTTGAGCGCCGCGAATAGTTCTTGCCTGTCGTTCCTTGAACTCATCTCCCATTGCTGCTCGGAAAGCAACTGCCTTGGCAGCGATTACGTGCATAAGCGGGCCGCCCTGTTGACCAGGGAAAACTGAAGAGTCAATCTTCTTCGCATACTCTGCCTTGCAGAGAATTAAACCTGATCTAGGTCCAGCTAGAGTCTTGTGCACTGTTGTTGAGACTACATCTGCATATGGGACTGGATTCGGGTGGAGGCCAGCTGCAACCAATCCTGCAAAGTGAGCCATATCGACCCAGAGCTTTGCACCAACTTCATCAGCAATCTTTCTAAATTCTGCAAAGTCAAGGTGACGAGAATATGCAGACCAACCTGCGATTAGAACCTGAGGCTTTACTTCATGCGCCCTTGCTCTAACAACATCCATGTCAATCAAAAATGACTCTGGATCTAATCCGTAGGCATGAGCTTCATACATCTTGCCTGAGAAGTTCAACTTCATTCCGTGGGTAAGGTGCCCACCGTGAGCTAGCTCTAGACCAAGAATTCGATCTCCAGGGTTAGCCAGTGCCATCAACACGGCAGCGTTAGCGCTAGCGCCTGAGTGTGGCTGAACGTTAGCGTGCTCTGCACCAAATAGTTCCTTAGCGCGGTCACGAGCAAGGTTTTCTGCAACGTCAACAGCTTCACAGCCACCGTAGTAGCGCTTACCTGGATATCCTTCAGCGTATTTGTTGGTCAGTACTGAACCTTGAGCTTCTAATACTCCACGAGAGACAAAGTTTTCTGAGGCAATCATCTCTAGGAAGTTACGTTGACGATCAAGCTCAGCTTTTAGAACTGCGGCGATCTCTGGATCGGTTGCTTCAAGTGGATCATTGAATGTGGATGGCATGTTGGACACTGGGAACTCCTATATTGGCTTGAATGGTTTGGCCCAGGCGCACGACCAAAATGCCTTCGCTCCCTGATGGAAACCCATCTTTAGCGCCAGTTGCGATACTCCAATTCTACATCCCATCCCCGCCTATGCGCCTTGGGCACTCTAAACTTGACCCTATGACTAAGCAACTGAACCACTGGGTGTTGACCTTCGTCTGTGCTGACCGCCCCGGTATCGTCCACGCCATTTCTGGCGCAATTGTTGCAGCTTCTGGGAACATTACCGAAAGCCAACAATTCACCAGCACAGAAACTGGTCGGTTCTTTATGCGCCTCCAGGTGGAAGTATCAGCAAGCAAAGAAGAGTTCGCTGAGCAAATCTCGGGTGTAGTTGAAACCTTTGGTTTGGAGTGGCACCTGGATGAAGTTGGCCGCAAGGTCAGAACCCTTGTCTTAGTTAGTAAAAGCGCGCACTGCCTCAACGATTTGCTATTCAACCAGCGTTCTGGACGAATTCCAATCGATATCCCAGCAGTATTTAGCAACCACCCAGATCTTGCCGAACTGGCCACCTTTTATGGGGTGAAGTTTGAATCCCATGCCATTCCAGATGAATCCAGTAAAGCTGCTTTCGAGCACATGCTCCGCGATTACATCAAATTGGCTGACATCGAACTAATTGTTCTTGCCAGATTTATGCAGATTCTGAGCCCAGAGTTCTGTGCTGAATTTGAGGGCAAAATAATCAATATTCACCACTCCTTCTTACCTGGTTTTAAGGGTGCTAACCCTTATGCCCAAGCTCATGCCAGAGGTGTGAAGCTAATTGGTGCAACCGCACACTTTGTTACCAGTGACCTAGATGAAGGTCCAATCATTGAACAAAATGTGGTTCGGGTCGATCACGGAGATTCAAAGCAAGAGCTGGTTGCAATTGGCCAGGATGTTGAGTCGAAGACCCTCGCTCAAGCAGTGAGATGGTTTTCTGAGCACCGAGTATTACTCGATACCGATAGAACAATCATCTTCCACTAGAACGAGGGCCTTCTAGTCTTTAGTGCCTTCTCCTTCTAGATCTCAGCTGAGAACCCGCTGCAATCGATGCCAGAAGCAATGCAACTGCTGATAGTCCAAGCGCTGTCGAGAATGATTGCTGCTGGGATTTGGTGATTATCACCTTTTCTTTGCCCTGCTTGACTAGCTCCTTGGTAACAGGCTTTGGAATTGTTTTCACAACATCGATGTGCTTTGATTTTGTGATCTTCTTTTGTTTAGTTGGAGTGGTCTTCACTACCTCATCCTGCCGAGGAGATTCGATCTGAGCCGGGGTTGGGGTGTTTACTGTGACTGTTTGATTAACTATCTCATCTGGAGTGATTGTTACCACGTTCGAGGCTAAGTCAACACTCGGCCCAGCATTACCAGCAGCATCTACAACTGAGTTCGCAGCTAATCTCACCTGAGTAGTTCCAACACCACAACCCACAAGCTTTACCTGCCAACCTAATCCCGCTCGAAGAACTGAATACTCCATCGAACAGGATTGAGCAGTTCCGCTCAGGCTAAAATTACTCGCAGTCATTCCAGTTACCGGTTCTTCACTGTCAAATACCCAGGTTGGAGTGGCCGCGGCTCCTGGTTCGGTCACGTCAAAGACATGAACCACAGGAGCGCTCGTGTCTATTTTTGTTGTAGTGGTTTGGTTGGGAAGGCTTGGACCTATGTTTCCAGCTGCGTCAACAACTGATGCAGGGTTTAGAACTAAGCCAGCCAGATGACCATCTAGACAGTTGGCTATCGTAATCACATAGTCGCTACCGGTACCGGTCATTGATTTAATTACGCAACCATCACCTTTGACCATCCAGTCAGTGTCATCCGCAGTCAACCCAGTCACCGGCTCAGTGAAATTAGCCTTGAAGATTAGCAGACTGTTGGCACTTGCCTGTTTGGTGATGGTATCAATCTCGGGAACCGTTCTATCGAGAATGATTGGAGTTGTTGATACCGCTCTAACTGGACCAATGGCGTTACCGGTGACAGTGTCTGCTTTTAGGGTCAGACTGATTGTTCCATCTTGACAACCGTTAACCGTTGCAGAGTAGTTGGCACCAGAACCAGTAAGAGTTGAGACGTAGCAACCAGTTGCTGAACCAGAGATTGTGAAGTCATCAGCAGTTAGCCCCGTCACGCTCTGCCCAAAGCTGATGTTGAAGGTTGGTGCTGAGGCATTGCTAGGTGAAACAGGTGCAGTGAAAGAAGTCACTGCTGGACCTAAGTTGTATGTGATGCTTGCCGAACCATTACCCGCCTGTGACGCGCCGTAGTAAATAATCGCACCCATCTTGGTTGGGTTGCTGTAACTGGATCCAGCTCCACCACCGCCACCGTCAACCCCTACCGGATCAGTGTCTGCGCCTCCACCGCCACCGCCGAAGTAGCCACCACCTCCGCCACCACCGCCGGAAACCATAGAACCTGGGTTATTAGCTGAACCACCAGAACCACCTTGCCCCAAAGTACCGGAGGTTCCATTGCTGGTCTGTGATCCGTAAGACACACCGCCCGAACCACCTGCTGTGGTGCTGCCTCCGCCACCGCCGAGACCTTGACCATTTCCACCAGAGGCACCGATAGAACCTGCAGCATATCCTCCCGAACCACCAATCCAACCTCCAGTTCCACCGCCGCCACCGGCAGTTATGATTCGGTCAGCAAGCTGAGTGCTAGTTCTGATATCGGTTGCCCCACCACCAGAACCTTCATCACCGTGGCCACTGCCGGCTGCACCACCACCGTTATAGCCACCAGCTGCACCACTACCAGATGAGCCTTGACCTCCTACGTAGATGTATAGGTTTCCTGTGGGGATGGTCTTGAAGTTAGCAGTAGCTTTTGCACCATTACCACCATTTCGACCTCCCTGAGCTCCTGAGAGAATCACCGACATACTTCTAACATCAGCCGGTGGTGCCCAAACGTAGTAGTCACCTGAATATGGGAAGGAAACTGTGCAACTAGTTTTACTAGCATTACAGGATGGGGTTGGAGTAGTCGCTTGAGCTTGAACCTGAGGGACGACAACCAACCCGAGAATTACCGAGAATGAACTGGCAACAAATATTGGTTTGAGCCAGTTTGATTTTTTATGTTTATACATGCCGATAAAGATAAAACTCCAGCACAATTCATGCTGGAGTTTTACACAGGCAAGAAAATCTTGCCGTTATTCACAATTAGCTAAGTCTTGCCTTTAGGTTCTCTGCAAGGGTTGACATGAACTCATCAGTGGTTTGGAAAGCCTGGCCATGACCAACAAGAGCTGCTAGATCTTTTGTCATGTGCCCAGATTCAACAGTCTTGATTACAACATCTTCTAGAGTCTCAGCAAACTTTAGAACATCAGGAGTGTTATCTAGTTTTGCTCTGTGCATTAGAGCCCTGGTCCAAGCATAGATAGAGGCAATTGGGTTAGTTGAAGTCTTCTTGCCTGCCTGCCAGTCACGGTAGTGACGGGTAACAGTTCCGTGAGCTGCTTCTGCTAGACAGGTATTGCCATCCGGTGTTGTTAGCACTGATGTCATCAGACCTAGAGAACCAAAACCTTGAGCCACAGTGTCAGACTGAACATCTCCGTCATAGTTCTTACATGCCCAGACGTAGCCACCTTCCCACTTCAAAGCTGCAGCTACCATGTCATCAATTAGACGGTGCTCATATGTAAGGCTGGCTGCCTCAAACTTTGACTTGTATTCTGCATCGAACACTTCCTGGAAAGCATCTTTGAATGCGCCATCGTAAGCCTTCAAGATGGTGTTCTTGGTTGAAAGATAGACCGGGTAGTTACGAGCCAGGCCGTAGTTGAAAGATGCTCTAGCAAAGTCACGGATTGAGTCCATGTAGTTATACATACCCATGGCAACTCCACCGTGTTCTGGGTAGTCAGCAACAGTGAAGGTAGTTGGTTCTGAACCATCCGCTGGCGCCCAAGTCATTGTTACTCGACCTGCACCTGGCACTTTGAAGTCAGTGGCCTTGTATTGATCTCCGTGCGCATGGCGACCGATGATGATTGGTTTTGTCCAACCAGGCACCAGTCTTGGCACGTTAGAGAT
>Ga0114958_10004164_pt1 | contig 10126 bp, 3 predicted proteins | sample C_130208_EF_Meta_FD_89577 | JGI IMG/M metagenome (GOLD analysis project Ga0114958, IMG submission 89577) | Freshwater microbial communities from Lake Croche, Canada to study carbon cycling - C_130208_EF_MetaG | ecosystem: Environmental > Aquatic > Freshwater > Lake | place: Lake Croche, Canada... | reverse complement strand
GGGTGGTGCTACAAGAAAAAGAAGCAAAAAAAGTCGTAAGAATATGAGTCGTAAACGGCTGTATTAAGCAGTTTTTTGATTTTACTCTATTAATTAATTAATTAATTATATTCAAATATAATTAATTAATTAGTATGTTTGTATGTTTGTATGTTTATTTGGGTCTAATTCACTGTTACCACACATGATGCTGTGTAGTTACCTTCTTGGGTTCTAACCGTAATAGTTGCCTGTCCAGGATTGCCGCCTCTTACCCTACCAGAATTACTGACTGTAGCAACATTACCATTATTTGTTGACCATAGTAGCGTCTTATTTGAAGCATTTGCTGGAGTAATAGTTGCCGTCAGATTTTGGCTATTATTTCTGCTTAGTGTCAATGTGCTTAGGTTAAGACTTACACCAGTAACTGCGGTTGATACACGTACAATAATTGTGGCTTTCTTATTACCATCCTGGGTAGTGGCTGTTATAAGACAGGAGCCATTACCTCTACCTGTAACAACACCTGATTGGTTCACAGTAGCTATAGATGTTATAGAAGATGCCCAGAATATAGTTGTGTTGCTAGCTGTTGGTGGTGTTATAGTGGCTGTTAGGGTCCGTGTTTGTCCTGATAATACATTTATTTCAGTTGGACTTACAGTTATTCTTTGAACAGCGGTATTTACTATAATAGTGGCTGTGCTAGTAAATCCAAGGTCATTTGTTGTTGCTGTGATTGTAGCTGTACCGTTACCAACTGCATAAACTCCACCGTTCACATTAACAGTGGCAATATTTGTATTTGATGAGCTCCATGTAACAGTCCTATTACCGGCATTTGAGGGTAATACCAGCGCTGTTAGTTGTTTACTTTGACCAACTGATAGGGTTGAACTTGCCGGTGATATAGCAACAGAAGAAACTGGTACAGTAACATTGATTAATGATGTGGCAGTTTTATTACCGTCCGTAGTAGAAACTGTTATAGTGGCTTGACCAATAGATACTGCTGTCGCAAGACCACTTTGATTGACAGTGGATATGGATGGATTGGAGGAAGACCAGAAGACAGTCTGATTAGTGGCGGTTAGTGGACTTACTGTGGCACCTAGCTGCACTGTGTTAGTTGGATGAAGTGTGGCATTTGACAGATTTAGCATTACACCTGTTACCGGAATGTTTTGACCTGAGCTAGTAACTGTTACAGGTACAACTACATTGATATTTGACCCGTCAGTAGTGGAGACGGTGATATTTGCGGTGCCTATGGCAATAGCAACTACAATGCCATTTGTGACAGTGGCAACAGATGTATTACTAGATACATAGTGCACTGTTCTTGTTGTGACATTTGCTGGAAGTATAGTTGGTACTAATTGAGTTGTTTGGCTGGCTGTTAGGGTTAGGCTACCTGGGCTAACTGTCATGCTTGTGGCAATCACATTTGTGAGGACGTTAGCTAACACTGAGCCGTTAAGTGTACCAAAACCAGTACAGTTATCATAGCCTGAATTAGCTGAAAAGGCACCATTAGAACCTGTTGTGATATCATGATAGCAGCTACTAGGGGCAGCATAAAGTCTAGGATTCACAAATGAATTATAGTTAATAGCGGCTAGAAAAGCGGCTACAATGGGGGCAGCTACACTAGTACCACCAATAATTTCGTAAACACCATTTACCAAAAATACCACACCAGTATTTGGGTCAGCAACTGCAGCTATATCAGGCGTGGAGCGTCCACTGACAGTTAAAGCGGATTGGTATACTGGTTTGGAATTTGATGTACTAACGCCACCACCTCCAGAATTCCAAGCGGCTTCATTTGTAAATGTATCATATATGTTGTTGGGGCAGGTTAATGATGTACCACCTACAGCTGTTGTATAGGGACTGCTACTAGGATAATCAACATAGTTGGCTGAACCACCAACACCATCATTGGAACCATTATCGCCTGTTGCTACTGTAATATTCATACCAGCATTAGTCATGGCTAGGAATGTTGAATTAATGCTATTTATTAGAGTTGTACCGTAGTAAATTTCGGGGGCGCCCCAGCTGATAGAAACTATTGTTGGTTTATAGCTGACGGAATTAACAACCTTTGGCGTTGTGTAAATATAGTTCATTAGGGCAGGAAACTGGTTGAGGCTGTTGGGAGCGATGTATAAAATAATAGTAAGATTTGCACTGGGACAGGCACCTCCAATAGTCTCCACGTCTAAGGTATTTTCTAAGGTTGCGCCGCCGTCATTTATATTTGGCTGATTAGTGGCACCAAAAACCGGTATTACAATTACCCTGGGCTGATTCTGAGTTGATATACCGATGGCTGTCCAATAGGCTTGGACATCACCGTTTGTTAATACACCATTAGCATCTATGGAGCCATAAAGACCACCACCAAAACTTACAACACCTACGCAGACAGGAACAGTTGGATTGGGATTAGGAATGTTGTAGATGTTTTTAATATGATTCATGTAGAAATAGGGGACACCCACTGACCTGGGTTTGAGTTCGTAATGGTGATTTGATGGCTGCTTTTGACGGGGAGCCATTATAATGGGGGCGACCGTTATTGTCACATTTGGATTTTGGTTTATGTTAACCCACTTTTGAACAGCAATAGTATCTAGGGAATAGACGTCGATTGAATTTTCACTTATAATATGGGTATTTAATCCAGCGGCTTGGGCGGATGTCTGGATGGATTCTAATGATTGGGGACCAATAAGAGTCACTTCTGCTGAGGACATTTTTCTATAATAGACTTATCTTTTTTTCTGTTTCTTATTTCTGTTTCCTGTTTCTGTTTCCTGTTTCTGTTTCTTGTTTCTTTAAATTAATTTAAAAATAATGTAGTTTAAATTAATTTTTATACTTGACTGTACATTAGGATTAAACTACAGTTACTGCACATTCGCTTTTGAAGCCACCGTCAACAGTTGTTGCTGTAATTGTGACTTTTCCAGCCTTGACACCAGTTACTAAGCCCGTGGCAGCATTAACTGTGGCAACTTTAGTATTACTTGAAGACCAGGTGACAGTTTTATCAGAGGCTGTGGCTGGTGAAACATTAGCAGTTAATGTTTTTGTATTACCCTTGCTTAATGTTTCGCTTTGTCTAGGAAGAGTTACTGATAAAGCAGTTGTAGTGACACGGACAACTGAAGTAGCTTGTTTATTGCCATCCTGGGTTGTAACTGTGACTAAGGTGCTGCCATTACTTAATGCAGTAACAATGCCAGATTGATTTACTGTAGCAACAGCAGGTACAGAGCTTGTCCAAACAATAGTTTTATTTGTGGCTGTTGTAGGGGTAAATATAGGATTTACTGTTCCAGTTTGACCTTTCAGAAGATTCAGTGTTGATGGTGTAACGGCAATATTAGTTATTGGAATTACTGGGGGATTGAGGTAAGGTGTCAGATTTGTGCCATTTGGAGTGCCAAAGCCTGTACAGTTATCATATCCTGAGCGCGCAGAAAAGCCACCATTAGTGCCAGTGGTAATATCATGGTAGCATGTTGCTGCAGCTGTATAAAGCTTGGGATTTACAAAAGTTTTGTAGTTAATCGCGGCTAAATAGGCGGCAAAAATGGGGGCGGCTACACTTGTGCCACCAATTAGATAATATACGTTGTTAACAAGGTAAATTACACCCGTGCTAGGATTAGCTACTAAGGCTATATCAGGAGTTGAGCGTCCTGCTGCATTTAGGGATGACTGATAGCTGGGTTTAGGATTGAGCGTGCTAATGCCACCGCCGCCAGAAGACCAAGCGGTTTCAGTAGTGTTAGCGTCATATTTATTGTAAGGGCAGACCAGGGTTGTGCCACCGACTGCGGTAGCGTAAGGGCTGCTGCTAGGATAGTCAACATAGTTACCTGAGCCACCCACTCCATCATTGGACCCAGCGTCACCAGAGGCTACGCAAAAGTTTATACCATTTGTGGTCATGGCATTGAGAACGCTGTTGACATTAGCAATTATGGAGCTACCAAAGTAGATTTCAGGAGCACCCCAGCTGCAGCTAACAACTGAAGGTCTGTATGATACTCCATTTACTACTACGGGTTTGGTGTATATATAGCTTAGTGCGCTAGAGAAGCTGCCTAAGTTATTGGGAGCAATATACAATATAATAGTTAGGTTGGAACTGGGGCAGGCACCACCAATAGTTTCAACATCAAGAGTATTTTCCATTGTGCAGCCACCATCGTTCATGCTGGGTATATTAGCGGCGCCCAGAATAGGAACTACTATGACTTTTGGTTGGCTGGCTGCAGATATACCAATGCTAGTCCAGTAATTTTGTACGTCACCACCAGTCAGAATACCAGTATTGGCAACTTTGCCATAGATGCCACCGCCAAAACTAATAATACCAACGCACAATGGTGTTGACACAGGTGCCGGAAAACCATAAATGCCTGCAACCTGGTTCACTGTGAACCAGGGTACATTTGTATTACGTGGCTGGATAGATGGTGGCTGAACTGGCGCTAAAATGCTTCGGTGATTCATTTTGATTGGGCTTACAGTTAGACTTAAGGTGGGATAAAGCACTTTAATCTTATTAATCCATGATGTAACAGCTTGCTTATTTTGGCTGAAAACATTAAGGACAGTGCTTGACTGATTGTACACGCTTAAGCCAGCAGCTTTGGCGGAAATTTCTAGTTCTTGGGCTGTTGGGGCACCAGTTAAATTTACAATAACAGAAGACATATTATATTGTATGCTGTGATTTTAAATTTTGCGTAGATTGGATTTAGGCGTTGAATAACACAGCACCTAAGTTAGTCATAAAATCAGCGCGACCATAGTTAGTTTCAACTGTATTAATATCTAAATATGTTACTAGACAACCTGATGGCGCAACTGACATTGAACCTTTTGGCCAGATTATAGCTGCCTTTGAAGGAGAGTTAAATAAAGGAATGCCATTACCTATTGAGTCAAATTCACCATTTGCTGGGATTTGGTAAGGAGAATTAGAGTAGCCATTATAAACAAATTGTGATTGAAATGTAACAATATCTTGATTTACAATAGATGTTCCTGTAACATTACCTCCTCCCATTAAAGTCACAAATTCGGCAATAGATGCTGTTCTTGTTGCTGCTATATTTCCATGTTCACCATGTATAAATATTGCACCGCCAGCAATCAAATAATTTCTATAGAGAGTTTGAATGTTAGAAGGAATACCACCAGTAAATGGATAAACATCTGGAGGGTCACCACAACAATAAATGTCCCACACAAATGCGTATCTAGTTAAATCAGGCGGCATATTATTATATGAATAAATGTCCCATGTGCCACTAATAAATTGTTGAATACCTGCACGGGCAGCAGAATAATCGCCTTCTAATATACCACCACTACCTACAGGGGGACTAATAATTACTCTATTGTTATTGACTATACCAGGTCCTCTAATTGGGGCAGCACCTGTACCTGTACCTGTGCCTGTGCCTGTACCTGTGCCTGTTCCTGTGCCTGAGCTTGTGCCACCACCTACTGCACCCTGCCCTGGGGGAAACGTTTTACCAGGTAATAGCACTGTACGAATTGTTAAGTTGCCCTGGTCCATAACATAGAGGAAATTGCCAGTTTTATCTAATTTAACATCATAAGGCGCCAAAAATGTACCTTGAGCCCATGTTCCGTCTGTACTACCTCTTGTGCCCTTAGTACCCGTTAAAACGGTAGATGCACCAGTTGCGGTAGTTATTTCTAAAATTGTATTATCATTTGAAACAGAGCAGTATAGCTTTGTTTTATCTTGTGATAATGTCAAACCTACAGGGAATGTTAAACCACTTACTAATAATGAACTGCTACTACCATTATATTTAAAAATGCTGCCGGCGCCAGCATTAGTGTAATAGATGCTACTTGAACTGTCTACTGCTATACCATAAGAATCAGGACTTGTAGAAAATAATACCGATGAACTGCCACCTGATGTAACTTTGTAAACGTTACCCGTACCATAACTAGTTACATAGAAATTACCCGCACTGTCAACATCAATATATGAACCCAAACTATTTGATGGTGTTGGACTAATGTATGTCGAAAATGTTGTTTTTGCAAAACTTGTTAAATCAATTCTATAAATATATGGTGTTGATACTACGTATAAAGCGCCATTGTAAACTACACTACCCATTGGACTTACAAATGTGGACCTACTTTCACTATAAACAGTTGTAACAACACCTGATGGTGTAACTTGTCTAATGGCATTGGGTTCGTTGGAATACTCTCCATAATCTGATACATATAAATTACCTGATGTAGGGTCCACTGACCCTGCCCAGGGAAGGGTAAATGCTGCAGCTTTTCCTGTACCATTTGTTCGCCCAGCAACACCAGCTTTACCTGCCAGTGTATTTACTTGATAAGTGGGAACAGGTGGTGGTGGCTTGACTGGTGTGGTTACACTAATAGGAGCAGAGCTAACGTTACCCCAAGGGCTAACTGCTGTAACAATAACTGAGTATGTAGTTGACGCCGTTAAGCTACTAAATGTGGCATTTTGTCCTGATAAGCCATTGTCCACAGAAGGAACTGAATAAGTTGTATTAAGCTGATAGTTGTATGAGACTGCGCCAGCTCCACCCGTCCAAGCTATTTTGAATCCATTATATACAACATCTGTTGGGGTTCCAACAACTGGAGTTGATGGTGATGTGGTAAAGCTGAATGTACCATCACTAGATGTTGTACCACCGCCATTTATGGCATTTACAATTACTGTATATGCAGTATTTGGAGTTAATCCTGTAAAGGTTGCTGTTTGGCTGGCTACGCCGTTGTTCACACTTGCGACTTTTGCTGTGTTGTTAAATAAGTATGTGTAGCTGGTTGCGCCGTAGCCTCCTTGCCAGTTTAGTGTGACACTGGTATTTGATACTGGTGTTGACAGTATATTTGTTGGTTCACCAGGAGCGGTAATTATATTAATTAGGGTTGAATCTGTTGAACCACCATCATTTATGGCAGTCACAATTAAGCTGTAATCAGTTGCTGCCGCTAATTGGCTTAATGTGGCTGTATCATTAACTACCGAATAGGTCACGCTAGGATTACTATAATTTCCCAGGAGAAAAGCGTAGCTGGTTGCTCCTGTGGCACCACCCCAACTGACATTTATAGAACTGAATGTTGCTGCCACCTGTACTAAGTTTGTAGGCGCAGATGGGGCTGTTAAGACATTTATTACAGAGGAATCAGGGGATGTGCCAGATGCGTTTGTTGATGTAAGGGTTACTGTATATGTTGTAGAAGGACTCAGACCTGTAGCTAGAAAGGATGTATAGCTATTTCCTGTAAGGACTGCTGTACTTTTAGTGCTGATAGTAATTGAATAGGAAGCCGCACCCAAAGAAGGGTTCCAACTTACTGTGAACTGATTATATTTCACATAACTGGAAACTACGCTTGATGGTGCTAAAGGTACGTTTAGAACATTATATGTGGATTGGGTAATTGACGTACCTGAAGCATTTATAGAGCGGATAGTGACTATATTGTTGGACCCTGGTAACATTCCACTTACTGTAATGGATGTGCTTGTAGTAACTGCACTGTATAAGCCGCAAATTACACTGTAACTGGTTGCTCCTGTTGACGCCGACCAACTTAAGGCAAAGGTTGTTTGGGTAATAGAACTGGCTGCTAAACCTGAGGGGGCATTGGCTAGTGTCAACGCATTTAATGTGGCTGTGCTTATGGAAGTTAAATTACTTGTGTCATTTTTTGCCTTTACTGTGACAGCGTAGGTCGTGCCAGCTGTAAGCCCTGATGCATAATAAACAGTATTGCCTGTTACAATGGCATTTGTAACTATACCAGGAATATTGACAATATAGCTGCTTGCGCCCAATGAAATTGACCATAATAGTGTAATGCTGGTTTCTTTAATATTATTGGCTGACAAGGTCGATGGGGCAGCTGGAACAGTCTGAACAATCAAGGTTGATTCTGTTATGGATTGCCCTGTTGCATTTATTGCCCGTACGGTTGCTATATTTAAGTTACCAGGTATCATGCCTGTAACAGATGCTGGGCTAGCTGTAACTGTGGAACTGAATGCGCCCACATTTACTAGGTACTGAATAGCTCCTGCTGAGGCAGTCCATGATAAGCTGAAAGCTGTTTCTGTTATTGAGCTGGCTGCCAAATTAGCTGGGGCAGAACTAAGGGTAAGAACGTTAAGAGTTACTGGGACTGCTGCTGAGCCTGTAGCATTACTAGAATATAATGTTACAGTATAATTAGTGCCACCACTTAATGATGTGGCTGTGTAGCTATTAGAATTGGAAACTGAATATGAAGTAATAGATGAATTGCTAATTGTAACAAGATAAGAACTTGTACCAGAAGTTGGAGCCCAACTTACGGTAAAGCCTGATTCAGTAATATAGGTAGCTGTTAGTGATGGTGGGGATACCGGCAATGTTAATATAGTTGAACTGGTTACACTTGTTGAATTGCCTGAAGCGCCTACTGCATTTATGTTAATAGTATTTGACGTGCCAGGGCTTAGTCCTGTTAAATTAAATGTTGTGCCTGTTGTTGTGTAGGTATTATTACCAACAGTAATAATGTAACTTGTGGCGCCTGTTGACCCTGTCCATGAAAGGGGTGCGCCAGTAGCGGTAATGTTGCCAGTAGGAATGGTAAGACCACTAGGACTTGCTGCTAAGGTACTTGTAGTTATAGAGGCAAAATTTGTGGATGTATTTGTGGCATTTACACTGTAGACTTTTACAAGGTAGCTTGTGCCTGCTGTAAGTCCTGTGGCTATATAAAAAGTATTTCCTGTTACGCTGACACCTGCTGCAGCACCAATGACTACGCTGTAGCTAGTGGCACCTGTTGACGCCGGCCAGCTTATTGTGAAACCAGTTTCTTTAATGGCACTTATTGATACAGAGGGTGGAGCTAGCGGAATAGTTAAGACGTTTAGTGTTGAGGCACTTATTGAGGTGCCTGATGCGTTTATTGCTCTGACTACAGCGGTATTTAAGGTACCTGCTACCATACCAGTGACAACAGCAGTATTTGTGGTAACTGTTGATGTGAAAGTGCCGACAATAACTAAGTATGATGATGCTCCTGTTGATGCGGTCCATGTTAAGGTGAATCCTGTTTGTGTTATTACGCTAGTTGCTAGGGCGGCGGGAGCTGCTGATAGTGTTAATACAGTTGTTGTAGCAGCATCTGTACTGACCCCTGTTGCATTTGTCGCGGTAATAGAAATATTGTTAACTGTACCGGACGTTAAACCTGTATTTATATATAATGTATTGCCTGATACAACAACAGGTGCTGCGGCGCCAACAGTTACGCTATACGATATAGCGCTTAATGACTGTGACCAGACTAAAATGAAGCCTGATTCAGTTATTGAATTGGCGGTGACAGTTGCTGGCGCGGACGGGAGCGTCAGAAAGGTCACGGTGGCTTCCGTAACGGACGTGTTGTTCGACGCCATTGCTCTTAAATTAGGTGTTGTATTTAAATCTATTTGTTATAACTTAATATGTTATAATAATTAGATTTTAGGGGTTTTAGAGATTTTACGTATTAACTAAAATGTATTTCTTGTCGCATTATAATATGAAGTAACTTGCGTTTGGGTGAGGGCAATATTGTAAATGCGCACCTCACCAATTTGACCTACTATATAATTTCCACCATCCCACCGTGCACCTAGACGATAATCACCACCACCATCAACAGGAGAAACGCCTGGTGCCAGTGATTGAACTAATGTACCATTAATGTATGTAACTAAACTTGTACCATTCCATGTTCCAATTATATTTACCCAAGTATTTGGCGTGTAAAAGTTGGTTAAATCCATTCCAGCATACCAAACACCTGAAGAAAGTCGAAAGCCAAAATTAATACCACCCAAATCACCAATTGCTAAATTTACATTACCATTGGTATAAATTTGACTAATAATACCAGAAACACTAGTTATACCATTTGTTCCCATTGTATTTTTATACCATACAATGACAGACCAAACATTACCTGCCGCCACGTTGGGAAATGCCCAGCTTGTAGAACCATCAAACACTAGGGCTGTACCTGTTCCATTTTT
>Ga0114958_10004162_pt1 | contig 10127 bp, 11 predicted proteins | sample C_130208_EF_Meta_FD_89577 | JGI IMG/M metagenome (GOLD analysis project Ga0114958, IMG submission 89577) | Freshwater microbial communities from Lake Croche, Canada to study carbon cycling - C_130208_EF_MetaG | ecosystem: Environmental > Aquatic > Freshwater > Lake | place: Lake Croche, Canada... | reverse complement strand
CAATGTGTCGCTATCCTCAGCATCATTCAGCCATGTTGAGGGATCATCGTCATCAGACTTAGACGTAGGCGGAGCTTTCTGAATACGGCTGCTTTGCATTTGTTGCTCTTTAGGCAACTCTGGAATACTGACGTTATCCTGAATGGGCTTCTTGTTTTTTGCCAAGGTCTTGTTGAGATCCTTTAACGATTGTTCCCTAAATTGTCGTCTGACAATTTCAGCAATATTATCCAGTGGAGTTCTAGGTATTAATTCTTCATCTTTCATGATTATAGTATACACTAAAAAGCCACCCTAGCCTACGGGTGGCTTTTCTTGACTTTCTTCACTATCTGATTGAGCAATTATTTTGTCTGTTTCGTCTGGTTCAGGCAAAAGAAAATCTTCCCACTGAGGGACATCCTCATCCTTAGTCTGTTCTTCCATCTCCGGAAAGATATTCTTCTCGGTTTTCATCTCTACGCGACTTTGTCATGTCAATTTTTTACAAAGGATGGGTTCAATTCCGTTGTTATTCGCTGATATCGACTTTATCCACCGTCTGGTTTCCATCACATCAGCCCAAGATCCAAGAACAGACGGGTTATCCCAAGACTCTATGAATAACGGATGTAATGCATCTGGTGTTCCATTTGGAAATTGCGCGTGCATCTCTGCCGCTTGCCGCCACCAATCTTTTGTTTTCTCTGTCTTGACAGCAGCAATAATCCAATCTGGAGAACCTATCATTTGTTTCCTCTATGCGTCTATGTCGTCAGAAGGGACGAACACACAATCCTTTCGACAACTCTTGCACCTTCTGATAACCTCATCATTTCTGCCAATAAATTCAAGAACGTTTGGCTTTATCATGATTTTTGATTTTTCGCACTCTATACAAACATACTGCTTTTCTTTTTGCTTGTATTTTAATTTATTAGACATTATAATACGGTCATTTCCATTTTTTCTATTTCCGCTTTCAGCAACGAAAATAAGTCAATGCCCATTGAACCAGTAATTTGTAATAACTGAACCCCGGCCAATGCAATTTCTCGCTGAAGTGGATTGGATCGAGAAGCTGCGCTAAGAAAAAAATCTGAGTCAACTCGCTTCTTGTCTGTCTCTCCTTCTTTCCATAACAACTCGGATGCCAATGCTAAATGCTTGCATGCAATAAGTATATCACGTTGAACACATGCAACGCCCAATGGGCCTTTACGTTCAGGATACAGTTGTCTTCGTTGCGCTTGATCAAAAGCCCTGATACTAAGATCAGACATTCTAGTTCTCCCAATTCTCAGTATCTTGAATAAACTTGGGATTTTCAGTTGGCAAAGCACTCAACCCGCTCTCGTACTGACTGATCCAGACGGGATCCTTGTAGACAACCTTGAATCCAGCCATGGCAGCCTCCAAACTTGCTTGGAGATATTCCATGCCATTTACACGAGAAGGGCCAAAACAAAGAATGGGGGTGACAAGCACCGTCAGCCTATCTTCTTGCAACTGCTCTATTTCTTGCCAGATAACCCAATCAATGGGAATGTCCTTGCGAGGAATATCCTTCTGCCGCTCTCCAGCCACACGCGATCCTCGCTGTATGGCACAGACAACGTAACGCACCATCGGCGCGTTGGGACTTTCTTGCTCAAGTGCCTTTGGATGCAACACATTGGTAGATCTTCTGAACAGCCAGCGGTCTCCGCTGTCAGCCCAAAGTACCGGCTGATCAGTAAAGGTGGGATGCGGTGGCATCCCCTGCACTGGATTTGAAATCTTCAGAACGGGACTTTCCGGCTTCATGCTCTCTTCACCTTTGCTGTATCGCTTTGTGCGGCTGTCGGCAGCCAGCCAGATAGAGGAATGATTGGTATGTTCATGGCCAATGACAATATCGCACCGGCAAATCGTCCTATTATGTCAGTGCTTCCTTCCGGATGCAATGGACGACGAAGACTGTCATATGTTTTGCCGCTTAATTTTGCCATGACAGGAGTATACCGGAATTGATACTGCGGCATGTTCTTTTTTTCGGCCAATCCATTGGCAATTGCTGAAGCAAGTGCTTCTTCCATGTCAAATGGCTTTCCTGCAAGAGCGTATGCTGCTCCAATGGGTACCCGAATAAGAACTGTGCGATCTGACATGTCCAGATTTCTGATACTAACGGTCATGAGATTGTCTCCGGTTTTGATGAAGATGGCTTTGTATTGGCAATGGTCGGATTACCCGGCTTGGGAAGAGATATCCGCTTTTTTGTTTGTGGCCTGCCTTCATCATTTGATGACGCATATTCCAATCGAAGGACTTCTATTCTTTGCATCCTTGATATGACTTCGCCCATCGCAATGGCGTCACATACATTGCCATTGATCCTGCCTTCCCTGCCATCATACTGAGGCAGTTCGTAGCCGCAACCAGTAAGGATCATCTGCACCATTTCCTTTGTTGCGGCCGGGGCACCACACATGATGGTTTTCACATGATTAGTGGAAAATTCTGCATACGGAATGCGAAATTTGCCGCATAGCAACATTGTGATGTAGCGAATTCCCGCCATTACGTCCAATGTTGCAGTACTGGTTTTCATACTGCCTCTCGCAAATGGGTGACTTTCTCCAATGACCACATCGGGCGTGTATGCCGTGATCATTTCGGTGACCCACTGGTCATATCTGACAAGTTTGTCAATCTGAGCCATGCTGGCAGGGAGAGTCAAGGAGAGGCCAATGTCGATATTCGCTGCGTTTGGCTGGGCCTGATATTTGCCATTCTTGAAAACGGCAGCACCGCTATCATTCAAACTCTCGTCAATGAATAATATGGTATTGATGCTGCCCCAATTTCTATTCTTGATTAACGGGAGCGCAATGTCCGGCGTGCTTGATCGTCGTCCGCTATAACCCGAACCGTTCCTCATTCAATTCCTCAGTAAGGATTACCCGCCAAAGCACCGAAGGATGCATGAATGACGAGTTACAAAAAGATTGTACCTTACTGAAGGTAGTTAATTCAATTAATTCTTTCCATATTTCAACGGAAAAAATCCGATTGAAGCCAAGATTGGCCGCCTTCTCTGATTGGCTCAGTTTCACCGCAGCATTCCTAGCGTTCTTGGCAACATCTGCGTTTGCGGGATCAGATAATGCAAGGGGAGTGTGTCCAGATTGACGCTGCATTGCGCTAACGATGACAAGGCAGACAAACCTGTCCATGTCTTGGATAAAATCCCGATGCTCTTCATCGGCGAGTATCTGGTCAAACGCTGTAAGTTTCTCCCGATTCTTCATCAAAGTGAATACATCAAAAGTCATTATTCCGCCATCCTCTGCGTCTTGAGTGCCCAGAACTCGACCTGATTCCCATCAACTGGACGGATGATCCGCGTTAGGAACTGCTGCTCCATTGAGCGTAACGTATTGTACAGAATGCCCGTATTGGTAGCCGTTCCCAAGCTTTCTGCAATTTGCTCCAGCGATTGTGGGCGATTCTTGAGCAAGAACTTGATTCGATCCTTGAAATTGACGCCGCCATCCTTCAGGGTTTCCTGAGGCAACTCTCCCATGTGCATCATCTGCATGCTGACAAGGCCGCCCTCGTCATTCTCATACGGAAAATTAAATCGGATAGCCAATGGGGCGTTCATGTTTCCAGCATTAATTTTCTGATGAGTAAGAACAACATCCACGACAGGGGAGTTTTCTTCCTGAAACTTCCGCAGATGCCACGTTGACCGCGCTTGATTTTCCCACTGCACCCCGCCAAACGCGGTGGAAACTTCCTCGGAACTCTGTCGATCCACCTTGGTGACATGGGCAAGTATCAATGATCCGACATTCAGTTGCTTGATGCTTTGAAAAAAAGCAACGATTTCGTCGTTGTCGCTTGCACGCCCGCAGGCAGGAGAGGCTGAATCAATGATGACATACGTAACGCCTTCTTCGGCTATCAGGCGCTTGAGTTCATCAAGCTGCTTGCGTAGTGGCCGTCCCCCACAGTTACGATAGACAATATTGACCCCAAGGCGTTCCTGATCCTCCGGCGAAACGAGAGTATCAAGACGACGCGCATGCTGTCCGATATCCCATTCCCAATCCAGATACGCCACATGATTACGGACAAGAGGAGGCCCGAAGCCAAGATCTATGCCTGTTTCCATCATGACACCCAACGCCAGTGCAAGATAGCTTTTCAGCCCACCACCAGCAGAGAACCATAAGGTAGGCTCCTTGGCAAGAAGCAACGGCTTATGTGCAAATCCTTGTGCCTTGCTTCGTGGTGCATCCCTGAGCAGTGTCCAATTCTCTCCGCGACTGAACTGGCTGATCGATAGCCGAGCAACGTCACTGATCATTTGACGCCACGTTGGCCCATACATCCGCTTTTCGAGTTCTGCAATCAATGCGGTGATCGCACGGCCATCCTTGAAGGAAACTTCGGATGGGCCGTACAGAAAATGAGGCAATGCAGGAATGCCATTGGTGTGAACTTCAACATCGCCGATCAATCCATATCGATCAGTCTCCTGCATGCGAGAGACAACGATATCCACCTTGAGCGTATGCCATGAATACTTGATGCCTGTTCCAGAAGAAGTCATGACTGGCGGATCAACAACTCCATGCGACCGGGCATTCTGCTGATAGGAGCAGATACTGCGGATTACAACCCGGAGTTCTCGCAAATCAAATGGCGGCTTGCACCGCTCTGCCCATGGAGCAATGATCTGTTCGATAATGTCCTTGCCAACACCCTTGTTCCAGAAATACCCTACCAGTCGCGCAGCATCTTCATTGCGTCGCCCTGAAGACGATCCGTTAAGAATGAGATCTGAAACCCACTTCGGCTTTTCCGACCCTGCAGTCTGTTCTGGCTCTGGATCATCGCGCACACCCTCGCCTCTGGCAATCCAGCCGGGGCATTGCACCAATTCGGCATCGACAAGAATTCTGTATTGTTCACCGTCAATTTTTGACGGATGAAGGACAATATATCCTCCGTCTGCCTTTACATCAACCTTGGGCAAAATAGGAAAACTTTTGACATCATTTCCGGGATGAATGAAGAACATGTGATACCCATGCGGACTTGCCTGCATGAATGTTTTGACACTCTGCATTTCCGGATGATTTTTGGCCAATGACGCGATGCCCTCGTCTCCATCGACATCAAGGACAACGAGGTTGCTTATGGCTCCGCACACAACGGCCCAGTTGCAGTCTGGATAGGTCTGGTACCACTTGGTTACCTGAGCCTTGGTGACCCGGTTCTGCTGGAAATCCTTCCACCGCAACCGTACCGCATAGGGATTTCCGTCTTCTCCGACTTTCCGGGATACCACTACTGGCAGTTTCTCGTTCGTCTCAATCGGGAAGATGTTCCACGCACGATCAACGTAACTGTGCAGTAGCTCCAAGGGGGTGAACTCATTCGTACTCATGGTGTCTCCAAGATTTCTTGAGGGAGGATTCGAGCATATTACCGGGCGCGACGGGCCGAAGACCAATTGTCATCTTCGGTATCTGCATCAAACAAGTTCAATCCGGGAATTGAGGTTTCAGCGTTGCTGGTGTCTTCCTCATCCATGTCGCTTTGGGTAAACGACCGCATTGCCCTGAAACTCGGATCATACGATTGCATGCGTATGGCGTCCAGCACAGCAGACGGGTTCTGATCGGAAAATACGGTTCGACGGGCTTCCATGCCGATCAGACCTTCCGCTTCAACCCGCATGATATCAACTGCGCGGGCGATTGCTTCGGGAAGATTCAGGGTCAATTCTGCAGCCTTGGCTTTGCGATCTTGCTTGCTGCCTGTCTTGCCCTCAATGATATCGATATTTTCATTGATATATTTTTCAATTTTTTCCGCTTCAGCCTTGATGCCGCTGAGGCCGGAAACACCATTCCCCATGGTCTTGATCATGCTGACAACCTTCATGATCGAACTTATCTGCTGCGGGGAAATAACCCGATCCTTGCTCTCTGCAAAGTTCAGGAAATTCATGAATACCATTTCAGTGCGTTCCAGAATGGTCTTTACATACGAAACAGTGAGATCATATACCTGCGATCCCTGTGTTTCATTGACCCGCTTCGCAATGATGGTTGATGCGTTTCGATAGGACTGAACGTCTGCCCTGCTTTGCAGAACCTCAGCATCAGCCTGATCCCTTCGCAACCGGTCTTCAGCAATGCTGGACGGCAGGGGCACCCAAAAGAACCGCGCATTGACGCTGTAATTCCGCAAAATTTCTTCCTTGGTCGGCCATGCACGAAGCACAGCACGCTTCCAACGACGAATCCATTGCAACGGAGAGATAGGGACGGTTGCCGTATTGCCAACTGGCTGGCCGAATGCCGCACTGTTGGTTTCCGTGATTTTTACCGAACGAAGCAACTGGTCAGGCGCAGTCTGCTGCAACCGGCTGTACACATCGAGCGCAATTTGAACATAATGATTTATCGATGCACTTTTCAGACGGTCATAGTTATCCACAAGTATCTGTGCAGATCGTGTGTGCAAACGCTTTGCTTGCTCAAAATCCTTGTTCCATTTGTCCCAAGCAACAAGGGGGATGAAGGTCATCCCATTCATCGGAACAGCATGCCACGTTGATGTGGAAGCCGTGTCAGGCTGACGAATTGTTTCATCATCATATCGGGTGGGGAACATGAACCGTACTTGCCGCTCGGTGGCTTCTGGAAACATGATGGGAATCTTCTTGCCAGTCAGATCGAGATAGTACATCTCGTCTCTCGGCAATAAAGATGCACGCTGAGAAGATCGCAAGACAGATTCGATAGCCGTCTTGATCTTGTCTTTCTGACGATCTCGGGTAGGAACCAGTCCAAGGTCGTCCAATTTGATAGAGAAGGAGAACCTCTCAGCAGTAATCCTTACGGTAGCAAGAACACCTGTTTCAAAAATATTCGCCATGTCGCTGGACAAGATGGTCAACTTATCTTCAATGCCGAGACGATTGCGAATAAACTCAACACGATCTTCCAATGAAGGGACGGTTTCCGCGGTCATTTCTTTCCCCTTTCCTGACAACTTGCTATCTGGCAACTCGCGCACTGGATCCGATGGCATCATCATCCTCAACCTCGCGTAGCAACTTCTTTACTTCGCGTTCTTGCTTCACCACAAAACCCGGAGGAAGCAAATCCTGATCACTAGACTGCGCTGCAGCGAGATACGACAAGGCTTCAGTGCGAGAAGTGTCTACTCGATACAACACAGCAGCCTTGCGCAAGAACCCTGCAACGTCTTTGCTGAAATCAGACCCTTGTCGAGATGCTATGCTGACTGCTTTCTCACAAAGAATGGAAAGGTTTGCTTGTGTAAACCAATGAGTGGTCTCACCTAGGATATCTTCAGGAATGTCAATGACAGACTCGGGGACACCTTGTTCGCGAATAAGCACATTCCGTATTACCCTCGCACGTTCAACCGGAAGCATCGGAGGCAATACAGGAATGATTGTCTGAAGTCTGCGCTTCAATGCACCGTCTATGTTGTCAGGACGATTTGTTGCACCGACAAACAGGAGTTTTCCCTTAATTTCTTCCTTCTCCAGCCATGGCATGAGAATTGAAAGCATTTTGGAACCAACCCCGGATGTGTCAATCGCTCCACCGTCCCGAGAAGTCATCGCAACATCGATTTCATCCACAAACATCATGCAGGGAAGGTTCGCCTCGACCCAATTCAGCACCTGTTGAAGTTGCTTCTCCGTATCTCCCACCCACTTTGACTGTGTTAATGCAGGTGACCAATGCACACACTTGTACCCGAGTTCGTATGCCAAAGCATACGCAAGAATGCTCTTTCCTGTGCCGGGAGGACCAGCCTCAAGAATGTTCGAATTCCTGAGTTTCCCTAACCGGAATTGCTTGAGAAACCATTCAAGATAGGAAACCATGTATTCTGGAAATCCGTATCCACGGAGTCCGCGCGTAGGATTGATCACTGTAAGGTAGTTTGATCCACCCTGTCCTTCAAACTGCTCGGAAATGGTCGAGTTGATAATTTTCTGCACCATTTCCCGACTCAACCCATTGTTGCGCTGTCCGGTCAGACGCATGTCCTCTATTGCACGAATGGTCAACCCTCCAGTTGCTCCGGCAAGCCAAGAGACATACTGGTCAGGAAGCACATTGTCGCCGAAGGAAATTTCGATCTTGTCCAAATAGTCAGGAGTAAGGATGTTTTCCCGAATGAAATATTCCCGTTCCACATGTCGAGGGAACCCTACATTGACAGAAATCCAGCCGGATTGTGTGCGTCCGCGAGACAAGACGGAACTTACCTCGCTTTTGTCATCGGTAACCCCAAAAATGATGTGTCCCGCGCGACTTGACTTCCAGTTCCTGCCATAGCCGCCCACCACTTCAAAGTCAAGCCCCCAAGAGCGACAGGCGAGAATGGAAGTGGTCATCATCTCGCCAATCTTGTCCCAATCTCCTCTCGGTGCCAATGCCTGAAATTCGTTAAGGATAAGGCAAATGCGAACTTCTGTCTGACGAAGTGCCTCATTGATAAGGGGTATCGCCAGCCCAGCCGATTTGGATCGGTCAAGGATATCGCCTCGTGGCACAGACCCACTTGGGCCTCCCCGAATTCCGCCCATTCCCGGACTCGCGAGATCGTTTTGTCCTGATGCGGTTTTGCCCTCGACGATTTGCTTGAACAATTCCCTGTCTGCAGATTTCTTGTTGGCGGGGCCAACAAATCCGAACCCATTGAAACGATCATAGGTAACCACCATGTCGAACTCCAACTGGGGAGGCTTGTTGGGAACTGATGAATTTCCGAAGACATGGTAGATGTTGGTCTGCAATGAGTACGCTGCGGAATCTATGTCGTAAATTCCCGGCCCACTCAAGAGAAATGCATGTCCTTCCGTCTGGTATCTCTCCAATACCGAACGAAGCCATTCAGGACGAGGAGTTGACGCGCCGGAAATCTTGGGCAGGGTGATCATGTTTGCCGTATCGTTGTCAGCCACGATGGTTTTCCTTAGGCAAGAAGCGTATTTGACGAAGAAACAGACGCCTTGATTTCCTGATTTATATCCATCTTCATGACCGACACATCCATGCCTCGGCTGCGAAGAAGTTCCAAGACCCTGCCGAATTCTCCTCCGGCCAACCAAACCGAATCGTCGTGCATTGCATCGAGGAAGTCGATTTCAAACTGCAAGTTTCGGTACACTGTCACTCCAATAGTGGCATTGCGAGTAATATCACGGGCCGTGATCTCCCATGTGCCCTCGTGAGCAGGAGAGACATACGCATGCATGTCATATCCGTCTGCTTGAAGCCCATCATATAATTGCTTCGCCAAATATGTCTGGGCATATCGCTCCGAAACGATTTCCTTCGTTGCAAGCGTATTGCCATTTGAAGAAGCGAGTGAGACTTGTATCTGGCCAAGACGATCCACATATACCGTGGATCCAGCAGGGAACGGTATTCCCATCGATTCTGCCATGTGTGTCCAGAATTCGCCAGTCTGCTCAACTTGCTGTCTGCTGGCCTCGCGGATGCTAGTTGCGACAAGTATGTCGTGACAAGGCATTCCCCGCTCCTTTCCTTGATGCGCTGCATCTTTGTGAAATATAAATGAAAAAGCCACCAACCGCAAGGCTGGTGGCTGTAACAAAAGCGTTTCAGTTTTAGATGCCGTGAACGACGTGCTGCAATTCCCGATTTCCCAGATGCTTGATGCCGTTGATAGATTCCTGCATGTCTCGCTGGATTGACTTCAGTTTCTCAACCGTTGCCGTCAACTGGTTGTGCTTGCGCTTGGGTTCCTGACCCGGAGCCACATTCAATGATTTGGCCACAGAAGGAAAAATGGTCGCAAGTGCCCCGATGTTTGATGTTGCAAGCTCTCCGGCAGCCTTGGCCGATTCATTAGTCAACTTGTACTCGGATCCTTTTCCGCCAAGCTGAAGGATCACGCGCGAGTACAGTTCGTCACATTGGGTCTGATACTCATTTCGCAATTCCATTGCATCCGCGTACAGGATGCCAAGCCGGTGATTGAGGGCAACCAGTTTCCAGAGCATTTCGTGAGATGAAACCACGTCCCTGAGTTCCAATCGGCTGAACTCAAAAAGAAGAAGACTGGCTTCT
>Ga0114958_10004161_pt1 | contig 10130 bp, 9 predicted proteins | sample C_130208_EF_Meta_FD_89577 | JGI IMG/M metagenome (GOLD analysis project Ga0114958, IMG submission 89577) | Freshwater microbial communities from Lake Croche, Canada to study carbon cycling - C_130208_EF_MetaG | ecosystem: Environmental > Aquatic > Freshwater > Lake | place: Lake Croche, Canada... | reverse complement strand
GTGGTACCAATTTAGGTACATTAACCCTGAACCCGTGGATGCCAGCAGTGGGTGTGACTTACAAGTTCTAAGAATTCAGTTCTGAGTGCTTGAGATAGGGCCCCTTGGGGGTCCTATTTTTTGGCTGACACCTAAAATACCTTGTCTTTTTCGGAAGTGGTGATAATGTCGCCATGGCTTTAATCGTACTTACTGATGCAAAACTGGCTTTCGGCCACGTTGACCTCCTCGCAAACACGGCTTTTTCACTGGAATCGGGTGAGCGTGTTGGCTTAATTGGCCGCAATGGCACTGGCAAATCCTCTTTATTGAAGATATTGGCCGGTATCGAAAAAATGGATGATGGTCTTCTGCAGTATCAACAGGGCTTGCGGATTGCCTATGTTCCTCAAGAACCTATTTTTGATGCAGAGGAAACGATTTTTGAAGCGGTCTCTAAGGGTGTAGCGCAGGCTAAGGCTTTACGTGAAGAATATGAGGCTCTTAGTGTGGGCGAGTGGGATGATGCGTCGCATCATCGCTTGGATGAAGTTCAGTCTCAGTTAGAGTCCGTCAGCGGATGGAACTGGGAACAACGTGTTCATGAAACCTTAGACCGGTTACATCTCGAAGCTGATCTGAAGATCAATACATTGTCTGGTGGAACCAAGAAGCGGGTTGCCTTAGCGCGCGCTTTAGTAGAGATGCCTGATGTACTGATTTTGGATGAGCCTACCAACCATTTGGACCTGGATTCGATTGCCTGGTTAGAAGAGCTCCTAAAAGAATATCAAGGCTCGGTCATTTTGGTGACGCATGATCGCGCCTTCTTGGACAATGTTTGCACACAAATTGTGGAGCTTGATCGCGGCATATTGCGCTCATATCCCGGAAACTTTTCAGCGTATGAGGTTTTAAAAGATCAGGAAATGAATTCTGAGTCATTAGCCAATGCGCGTGCGGATAAATTGCTTGCTCAAGAAGAGGTATGGATTCGTAAAGGGGTTGAGGCGCGTCGGACACGAAGTGTTGCCCGTATTGCTCGTTTAGAAAACCTTCGTGTGAGCCGTTCACAAAGGCGCGATGCCATTGGCCAGGTCAAGCTAGCCGTATCTGCTGGCGATCGTAGTGGCAAGATTGTTGCCGACCTACAGAGTGTGTCTAAATCTTACGATCGACCAATCGTGACAGATTTCACGGCAACCATTTTGCGTGGTGACAAGGTTGGTTTCTTGGGGCCTAACGGCGCCGGTAAAACGACTTTGCTCAAGTTAATTTTGGGAACGATTGCACCGGATTCTGGTACAGCGACGATGGGTACCCGTATTGAAGTCGCTTACTTTGATCAAATGCGTGAAGGCCTGGATCTCAATGCTTCTCTTGAGGATTACATTAGTCCTGGCAGTGAGTGGATTGAAATTAATGGCAATAAAAAGCACGTCAAGAGCTATTTGAGTGATTTCTTATTCGCCCCAGAGCGCACTAATTCTCCGGTAAGTACCTTGTCCGGTGGTGAGCGCAACCGTTTGCTACTGGCACGCTTATTTGCGAGACCTGCCAATGTATTGGTATTGGATGAGCCAACGAATGATTTGGATATTGATACCCTAGATTTGCTTGAGCAACTGCTGCAAGACTATAAAGGGACTGTCTTTTTGGTCAGTCATGATCGTTATTTCTTGGATAATGTGGTTACTAGCATCATTGCGTATGAGGGTGATGGATTCTGGCGAGAGTATGAAGGCGGGTATGAGGATTGGAAGATTCAAAAAGCGCGCTCTGACAAAATTCGTGCGAGCAACTCGGCTACTAAGACTCTCAATAAATCCGAGCTCAAAGTGGAACCTAAGGTAGTACCTAAGATGGAGGCCAAGACTGAGACTAAGCCAGCCAGTAAGAAGGGTGTGCAAAAGCTTAACGCTAAAGAACGTCAAGAGCTAGAGGTTTTGCCTTTGCAAATCGAGGAACTAGAGACGGAACAGGCGAAGATTGGAATTGCAATGAGTAATCCAGATCTCTATAAAAATGAACCTGAACTGGCTGCTAGCATGCAAGCGCGTTTAACGGAGATTACGGAGTGCCTGGAGCAAAACTTACAACGCTGGGAGCAGCTCTTAAGCCGCTCCGAGTCATAGCTAAAGCTCAGTTAGGCTAAATTTTGGCGCTTTAACAAGGCGCGCAGCTGCGTAATTTCCTCTAGGAGATCTAGCGCTAAGGCTACACCAGAAACATTGAGTTCTAGATCGTGCGTGAGATGAGCAGCAGTTTTGGCTCGTCTGAGTGAGTCACCACCAAAGCGCCAATCTTCAGGGGATGCGCCTGTAGGGCTGAGAACACCTTCGGTAACCCAAGACATGATCAGTTCTTGTGGCGTACGTGAGGCATGTGAGAGCTCCATAATAGTCATGTGTACTTCATTTTCTACAACGCTACCTTCAATCCAAGTGATATTTGTTTGGGTCATAGCATCATCCCTTCAAGTGAGATCTGGGGTTGAAATCAAAAGCCTTCTCAAAATGTTGGTAGGCCTCTTTTTCTGAGTCAGTTCCTGCAGGCGGTAATGCAATGGTTGGTACTACATATAAGTCACCAGGCTCTGCACTCGGAATACCTTTACCCTTTAGGCGCATCTTGCGGCCTGCAACTGTACCTGCAGGAATCTTAAGCTCTAATGTTGATCCTGCTGGAGTAGGGACATTCACAGTAGTGCCTAGAGCAGCTTCCCACGGTGCTAATGGAATATCAATGAAGACATCCTTGCCATCTACGCGATAGATCGGGTTTGAGTGAAAATCAATTTCTAAATAGAGATCCCCTGCAGGTCCTTCGCCTACGCCAGGGCTACCCTGGCCTGAGAGACGGAGATTTTGTCCCGCTTTAATCCCTTTCGGAATGCTGACATCTAATTTACGTTCTTGTGTACTGACGTGACCACCTTCGTCAAGTGTTGGCATATGTAAAGCAATAGTACGTTTAGCACCGTTATACGCATCCGCAAGATCAATCAAAATTTTGGCGTGATGATCTTGACCTTTAAAGTTCATCCCTTGCCTTTGCTGTCCACCACGCCCCCCTTGACGCTGTCTGCCTCGACCAAAAAGGGATTCAAAGAATTCACTTTGATCGCCTTCGAAGCCGCCGCCGTATCCAGGGTTACCACCAAAGCCACCATCAGAATATTCAAAACCTTCATTCCAATTTGGGGGAGGTGTGAAGTCTTGACCATTTTTCCAGTTAGCGCCAAAGCGATCGTAAGCTGCGCGTTTTTCAGTATCTTTCAAGACTGCATAGGCTTCGCCGAGTTGTTTAAACTGCTCTTCAGCACCAGCTTCTTTATTGACGTCTGGATGATATTTGCGAGCCAACTTACGATAAGCCGCTTTAATTTCTGACTCGGTAGCAGAGCGGGCTACACCGAGTGTTTCGTAGTAATCCTTAAATTTCATGAGCTTGTTTAAATCCTACTGAATGGCTATCTTGCAAATACAATTATCGTTAATTAACAATGGGTAATTAGGCATGACTCAAGTCAAAAAACAGCACTTCAGCGTCAGTGCCGTGACTGAAGTTGAGCTGAGATTCATTCTCTATGAGTAAAGCATCACCGCTAGTAAGACTTTGTCCATTGACATCAAGCGAACCACGAATGAGATGAACGTAGCCTTTCCGCTTGGGGTCGAGCTGCACTTGGGCTGTTTGAGACTGATCAAAGAGGCCGGCATACACTTTGGCATCAGCAAATATTTTGACGGAACCTTCTGCGCCATCTGGTGATGCTACTAAACGTAACTTGCCTTGCTTCTCAATCAAGGGAATAGTTTTTTGTTCATAGCTGGGTGGAATTTCAAGAACATTTGGCTCAATCCAAATTTGTAACAAGTGGGTTGTTTGGTCTTTGGCGTGATTAAATTCACTATGGGTAACACCCGTTCCTGCGCTCATGCGTTGTACATCACCAGGCGGTATCCCTTTGACATTGCCCATGCTGTCTTGATGTGCTAGTTCACCAGAGAGAACATAGCTAATGATTTCCATATTCCGATGACCATGCTCGCCAAAACCCCTTCCGGCGGCTACTTGATCCTCATTAATAACTCTTAAGTTCCCCCAGCCCATAAATCGAGGGTCGTGGTAACCAGCAAAGGAAAAGGAGTGAAAGCTTTTTAGCCAACCGTGGTCGGCATAACCTCTCTCGTGAGATTTTCTAATTTGGATCATTGAGTATTTATTCGTTATCGCCAGACCTACTGGGAAATTTATGAGAGGCATAGCGCACTATTGCATTAGCGAGAGCCAAAATTAAGATGGTTAAGCCCATCAATAGAATAGCCATATCTGCTTCATGCTTGGTATTGACCAAATCAATGATGAGGCGGGTAACTGCGGTAATGGCTACATAAATCAGAAAGCGCACAGGCATGTGGTTGGTCTTGAAATAGATACCAACCATGGCGCCGATTTCTAAATAGATGAAGAGTAATAGCAAATCCTCAATAGAAGCTGAGCCTTTTTGAAGCATTCCTAAAAACGCAACTGCAGCAGACCATACCGTTGCAGCACCAATACCAAATAAAGCAATGCGATGGAACAGGGAAACAAAGAGGTTGCCAATGGGAACCGTCCACTTCTCAACAAGGGCCTCTATCTTGGAAGCATCTTTTGGTGAATTTGGGGGCATATTTATGAAATCTCCATCTTTAAAGTCTATTTGGCTCAGTATATTTCCCATTTGGACTTAGATAAACAAAAAAGAGGCCCACGGACCCCTTTTTTTGCAAGGGTTGATCTATGTCAACCCAAACTATCGGCCCAGATATTGTGGGCCCAGCCCCAAGCATAAACGCCCTCTAGAGTGGAGGGTGCCGGAGAGACGCCACCAGAGCCCGGAACGGTCTTGAAGGTCTTTTCGGCAGCGTTGTATTGGTGCACGCTGGCAACGTGAACTACTTCACGGTCATTGACAAAGCTATAGCAAGTATTCGTCAGCACTGGAGCGGGGTTGACTTCCCAACCACTCAGTTCAGCAACGATTGCTGCCGCTGCTACCTTAGCGTGTTGATTGGCCATGTGACCGGACTTTGGCATTGCGGGAGCAACCTGGATTGAATCACCCAGTACATGGATATCTTTTTGCGCAGTGGATTCAAAGTTTAGGTAATTCACATTGACCCAGCGACCATTGGAATTAGCTAAACCTGTTTTGACTGCAATTTCACCGGCACTCATCGCAGGTAACAGATTCAATACATCCGCTTTGATATCGTCTTGCACCTCAAATTTAATTGTCTTAGTTTTGGCATCAACTGCAGTGACATTATATTTTGGCAAATACTCAATGATGCCGGGATATTGCTCAGCCCATACTTTTTTGAACAAGGCTCCTTTTGAAGTGACGTCTTGGTTCGCATCTAAAATCAACACCTTGGATTTCGGTTTATTTTGTTTCAAATAATTGGCCACTTGGCAAGCGCGCTCATAAGGTCCGGGAGGGCAGCGGTAGGGCGCTTCGGGGATGCTAATGGCAAACGTACCGCCATCGCGCATAGCGGCTAATTGTTTATGAAGGGCAACCGTCTCGGCTCCCGCCTTCCAGGCTTGCAAAGTAACACCAGCTTGATTTGCTTGTGTTAAACCTTCAATGCTGTTCATCATCAAGGTAACGCCAGGAGAAACAATGGCCTTGTCATAGCGCAGTGTTTTTCCGGATGCCAGCTTCACCGTTTTTTTGTCTGCATCGATGCTGGTAACGCTGTCTTGAATCATTTTGATGCCATGACGTTTACTGAGGTTGTCGTAAGAAGTTGTGAGCTCAGCAAGCGTGCGAGATCCACCTACTACTAAATTAGAGAGTGGGCACGATACAAAAGAAGCATTCGGTTCAATGAGGGTTACCTTGGCAGTGTTATTGGAAAACAGGCGGAGATATTTAGCAGCTGTAGCACCACCGTATCCACCACCAATCACGAGAATTTCTGCTTTTTGTAAATTAGCGCGCGCTTGTCCAGAAAAGCCAGCGAGTAAACCAAGCGCTGCTGCGCTTTGACCAATAAAATGTCGACGATCCATGATGGGCTTCCTTATTGTTTCTTACCAAGTTGATTGGCGATTGTTTCGAGTTGCTCATCAGAGTAGCCTTTAGCTAACTGCGGCATGATGGTGCCTTCACGGGCACCTGATTTATAGGCTTTTAATTGGGTTAGCATTTGCTCGCTAGTGAGGTTATTGATCAAAGGCATTCCACCGTCAAGCACTCCCTTACCATCTGTGCCGTGACAATTAGCGCAAGTGGCTGCTAAGCCCCGCTTATATAAATTGCTGGCATCGGTATTTTGCGCAAGAGCGATGCCACTCCCATGACCTAAGCCTAGGTAAATCGCTACTAAGATTGCGGGTTTTAGAAACTTTGCTCGCATGTGGTTTATCTCCATTCAGATTAAATCTGGGTAATCAGTTAGTTTTTATCTTATGAGTATCTTAAACAAGAAGTTCCCTACAACGGAAATTTGCCTCAGATTCATTTTTCATAAGCTCATTCTCAATGGGTATGAGTTCAGTTTTCTTTGACTATCTTGTAAGCCCTATAAAATAGCGCTATGCGAGGCTCATTTTCTTACCGTTCAGCACTCTTAATCCTAGTTTTAGGTGTATTTACCTATCTTTATGGCTTAGATAGTCGCTTTGCACCTAAAAATGGGGATGAGTATCCCTATATGCATATTGTTCGGCTCACGGCTGAAGCAGGAAATTGGCTGCCACTACAGTCTGAAATGGACGGCATTAAAAACACCAAGCCACCCCTCATTTTTTGGCAGGGTCTTGCTAGTACGAATTGGGCAAGAGAATGGTCTCTGATCAATTTACGTTGGCCCAGTATTTTGTATACCGGCCTCACAGCATTTTTCTTATTTTTAGCAGTACGCCGATTTAGCGGAAAAACACAAACTGGTCTTTTGGCAGGATTAGTGTGGCTTTCTTTCTTCGCAACTTATCGTTATGGGCGGCCGTTTTTAACTGACCCACCAGAAGTATTTTGGCTTAGCCTCCCATTCCTTGCGCTCCTTTATTGGGGTAGGTATGCCTTTGAATCTAAATTCTTTTTCCCTGTATTTGCAGGGATTTGTTTTGGCCTGGCTTTATTTGCTAAATCGTTTGCGTATATTGTTCCTGCCTCATTTGCACTAGGTCTTTATTACTGGCGTTGGCGGGAGTGGAGTATTCCCAAAGTACTAGTATGTGATCTCTATAAGGTATTGCTAGTTATAGTTCTGGCGATTGGGGTGTTTGCATTATGGTTTGCCTTAGATCCCTATCCAGAGGCGGTGTGGAGAGAATTTGTGCTGGGTGAAAACGCAGGAAAATTTGCAGCACGAAATTCAAATTATTTTTTGGATGCAATACGAGGCGGCGATAGTATTGGGCTGCTGCTCATCACGACATTAGCAAATGCGGGCTTATTTACTTTTGTCTTGCTATCCACCTTAATACAATGCTGGCGTGAGCGTCGCTTCTTCAATATAGAAGAATCCCTGCTCTTATTACTGGTAGCGGCATTCTTTATTGTGTTTAGTTTTCCTAGTCAACGCTCAGGCCGATATTTATTGCCGGTGATGCCAGCATTTGCTGCGTTAATTGCCTTGCATTGGGACCGTTTACCTTTATGGGGCTTTCGGGTCGCTTTGCTTTTGCAGTGCTTCGTGCTTGCCGTATTACTCTGGATTGCCGCCAACTTACAACTCTCTGGCTTTATGGGGGAGACTACTTCATGGACCTATTCTTACTGGCATTGGATTGGGATGGCGGCTAGCTTGGTGATTGTCTTAGTGGGCTTAATCCGGCGTAATCACACCAAGACTTTTGCTCTGGCAGCATGCTTTCTGACTTATTGCGCATTAACGAGTAGTCTTGCTCCGCTAGAGGGTCAACTAGGGCGCTATTCAGATGCAACTATTAATCAAATGCAGGGTAAGGATGTATGGATACCCTGCGACTATCGGGCAAAGGACGAAGAGTACCGCCTGTTGTTACCAGGCGCTAAGCTTCATGGCTATTTAGCTAAAGATGCTGGCGATGTTTCAGGTCTCACTAATACCTATTCTTTAGTGGCAGTGCACACGCCGCTGGGCTCAACTCCTGCCTTGTGTGACTCTTGTCAGATAGTGGGGCAGAGACTAGAAATGAGGGCCCGACACTCAGATGAAGAAATACAAGAAATGCTCAGAGGTCAAATTGGAAAATATTTATTCGTGCATGAGTATTTGATTGCTACTCCCGTATCTAACCCAGAAATATTAAATGTGAAGGATGTTTGTAGATGAGCCGTGTCATTGCTTTATGTTTTTTATTACTCGCTGCAGTGATTGGCTTTTTGCATCTCGATAGTCGTCCCGCTTGGGCACCTTTTGCGCCCATTGCAATCAACGATCCTTCTCCAGTTGAAGAAGTATTGGAACCGCAGCCTGTAAGCCAGTCGAAGAATACGATCGTTCCTATTAAGCCTAGTATCCCCAGCCCCATAGCAACTTGGTTGCCAGATACTGGCGCTGCCTCAGTCCATGCCGCATCCTTGATTGCATTAAAGGATGGCGCAGTGCGCGCGTTCTGGTTTGCGGGCAGTCGGGAAGGGGCTGCAGATGTCTCTATTTATAGCGCCGTCTTTGATCCTCGGGCTGCTAGTTGGAGCGCACCTACGGTAGTAATTGATCGCGTGAGTGCTGAAACCGGTTTATCGCGCTACATCGCTAAACTCGGTAATCCCGTCCCCAGCAGAACGGCAGATGGTCGTCTGCAATTATTCTTTGTCACCGTTTCCATTGGTGGTTGGGCTGGCAGTTCGATTTCCAGCATCATGTCAGATGATGAAGGCTTGACTTGGAATAAGCCACAGCGACTCATTACCTCACCTTTGATGAATCTCAGTACTTTAGTTAAATCCCCCGCAGTGCAATTCAGTGATGGACGTCTGGGTCTGCCGGCCTATCACGAGTGGATAGGACGCTTTGGCGAGTTCTTAAGAATCGATGCTGGTCAAGTGATTGATAAGCGGCGGATGAGTTCAGGTCGAAGCGCTATTCAACCCTTGGTGTTTGTCAATACTCCGCAGGAAGGGATTGCATTCTTCCGACAAACCAGAAGTTCTGGTCAGGCAAAGCAAGTGCCAGTGAGTCAAACGCAAAATGCAGGTCAGTCTTGGCAACTAGCGCCAGACTTACCGATCGCTAACCCGAATTCTGCGGTTGCTGGCTTACAGTTAAATAATGGTGTGCGTATTTTGGTACTGAACAATATTGAAACAGGGCGTTATCGTTTGACTTTATTAATGAGCGACACCAAATCCAATCAATGGCAAGTCGTAGAGGTCTTAGAAGGTGATGAGGCTTTGCCAGATTCGAATCGCAAAGAGTTTTCTTATCCCTATCTTATTAGTGCAGATGGTAGTGATGCCCATTTAGTCTACACATGGGATCGCAAAAAGATTCGCCATCGTTACTTCTCGGGAGCATGGTTAAAGCGGGCAAATAATCAACTGCAAACAGTTGAAATAGACCCCGTTACAAAGGAGGTACAGTAATGAATAGCCTCATGCAAACGATTGCTTTAATAGAGCTCTCGATTACTTCTGCAGTAGTACTGGTATTGATCTTGCAAAAGCTAACGCAACAAGAGTTTCCGCTGATTGCAAAAATATCCCTGATCCTATTGCTAGGAAATCTCTTTTTCTGGCCCCTGGGTTTAGGAATGGAGCTGCCGCTTGCGGCCTATATTCGGGGTGTGACTGGTGATCTAAGTATTGTCTTGACGCTCTTGCTCTGGAGTTCTTTACTCCCCTCAAGCAAGACAACGCCAATTGTATTTAAGCTTGCCATTGCCATAATTGCTCTAGGCTTTTATCCCTTTGCCCTGGGTCTTGACATGGTAGATCCCTACGCTTGGGGTTACGGTTCTATCGCATTCTTGATCGCGGTCCTGGTCTTTGCTGCAGTATGTGGCTTGGCTAACTGGGTTAAGGGTGTTTGGATCATTGCGATTGCAATCATCGCCTGGGCTGCCCATTGGCATGAGTCTGCTAATCTTTGGGATTATCTACTCGACCCATTCTTGGCCATTTGGATGTTGTTTGCTTTGTTTGGCATGCTGATTAAAAGACGTAGAGC
>Ga0114958_10004160_pt1 | contig 10133 bp, 9 predicted proteins | sample C_130208_EF_Meta_FD_89577 | JGI IMG/M metagenome (GOLD analysis project Ga0114958, IMG submission 89577) | Freshwater microbial communities from Lake Croche, Canada to study carbon cycling - C_130208_EF_MetaG | ecosystem: Environmental > Aquatic > Freshwater > Lake | place: Lake Croche, Canada... | reverse complement strand
CGCTAAAAAGTGATCCAGCATCAGCCTCATATGATCGTTATGGCCGGGCTCTTCGTTATATTTTTATTGGAAAATTAAATGTGAATCTTGAAATGGTCAAACTTGGAGCTGCAGCTCCTTATTTCTATCAAGGCGAAAAGGGAATCTATGCAGCTGGGCTATTAAAAGCTGCCCAAGATGCTAAGTATTACAAAATCGGACTCTGGAAAGATTGTCCTGGAACTAAACTTATTCCGACCAAGGCAGTCACCACTTACAAGTCAGTCGGAACTGAAGTTAAATTGCCAACCTCGCCTCCGGTGGCTTCGTCAAAATGCGACCCCAATTACGCTGGTTGTATTCCACTTTATCCGCCAGATTTAGATTGCAAAGATATAAAAGCACTTGGTTTAGCGCCGGTAACCGTAATTGGGAAAGATCCGCATAAGCTAGATAGCAACGGTGATGGCATAGCCTGCACCAATTAACGAATTAGTTACTCCACCACCAAGGATCATTTCCTGTCGAGGAGTTAACAAGAAGTGATTGGCGACGGAAGAAGCGGCGGATTGAAGCTGGTCCCATTCGCGAACCACCGATACCTGAATGCTTAAATGCTTGTTTTTCACCCTCATGCATAATCGCAGTTAACGAGGCATCATTGATACTTATCGCACCCGCGTCAATCTGTCGGCCAATGCGCATTCCATCTTCAACAGTTGCGGCAAAAACCGAACCAGACAGTCCATAGATAGTTGCATTAGCAAGTTCTAAAGCCTCTGCTTCAGAAGCCACCTTCATGATTGGCAGAATTGGAGCAAATGTTTCAGCAGTCATAACTTTCATGCTGTGATCAACATTTACCAAAATAGTTGCTTCGAGGAAATAGCCACCGCCAAGTTGCTTAACTTCGCCACCACTCAAAGCAATTGCACCTTTTGCGTATGCATCAGCCAGATGATCTTTAATTGTGTCGACTTGATCAATCGCGATGATTGGACCGAGTGCGCCACTGTCTAAATTCGGATAATTAATTCCAATGTTATTTGCAAGGGCTGCAATCTTTCCGACAAAGTCATCATAAATATTGGCATGTGCATATACGCGCTCGATAGATAAACAGGATTGACCTGAGTTTGCTGTACCACCCCAGAGAATTCCAGCTGCCGCACGATCGATATCGGCGCCTGGCAAAACAATTGCCGGATCTTTGCCGCCGAGTTCAAGTGAAACTGGCGTAAATGCTTTCGCTCCAGCTGCAGCAATCAATTCGCCGACTTCAGTGCTTCCTGTAAAACATACAAAATCAACTTGCGGAATCATGGCTTGGCCAACTTCAGCGGCGCCTTCAATAGTTCCAAATAGATCGCGCAAAACTGGTACCCGCTCGATAGAACGCGCTAATGGTGCTAAGAATCGAGGAGTTACTTCACTTGGCTTAATCAACACTGCGCAACCTGCAGCAAGCGCCGGGATTGCATCAAGGCAGCCAAGTAGTAGGGGGAAATTCCACGGGCTAATTACGCCAACTAATTGATACGGACGATATGAAGGATGAATTGTTACGCCCGGCAATTGTGCTTTCTGGCTTTCAGATTCATCCATCAAGGACGGTGCCAGTTTGGCCCAACGTTCGATGCCTGCCAAAGTTACTTGAAGTTCAATTGCGCTCTCAGTTATACGACCGGTATCTTCAAATAGCGCCTGCACAATCGCATCGCTCTCTTTTGCGAGTTCGGCATGCCACTGCATCAAGATTTCGCCACGCTTTACTGCGCCAAGTGCTTCCCAATTCTTTTGGGCGCTGCGCAATTTGGCAACGAGATTAGTTAGTTCTTCTGAAGTTGGTGTCGCTAAATCTCGTTCAATTTCACCGGTTCGTGGGTTACGAACTTTTACATCAGCATCCAAACGCGACATTATTTAGTAGCCCTCATTGCTCTCGTAGATTCCAAGTTCCTGCATCTTTTTGATCACGCTAGTCTGTCGTTCGACGAAGAATGAACGTTGCGGCTCATTAGCCAGTAGTGCGTTAGATGAAACGACATCGATCGCGCCATATACCGAAGCCCAAAGTTGAGACTTATTACGAGAAAGTGTGTTGCTCATTCCGGGTTTATTGCGCGTGCGGCGAAGTGCCATGACATCGATAGCTGCATGAGCATTCATGGTTTCTCCATAACCCGCTTCGCATAAAACAAGTCCGTTGTAATCAACCACTTTGCTCATACCATCGGTTGAATTCATTGGTACCGCAGAACCATCTAGGCCTGCCGAGTTAGCTGAAACCACGTAGGCATGATTTTCAAATGCCCGAGCACGTTTTGCTACATCTTTCGAAGTTAATGCAGGCGATCCAACCTCACTAGTTGAATGTAAGAAGATCTCTGCACCCTTAAAAGCATGAGCTCTAGCCACTTCTGGATACTGAATTTCCTCGCTTGCGATAGTTGCTAAATTTCCAAACTCGGTATGAGTTACTGGAAAAATATTTTCAGCGCCGTAAAGATCGGTGTATTTATCCCAATAGTCCCAAGGAGATGGCGAGAACATTGAGTGCATTCGGCGATAGCGATGAACTAAATCACCAGATGGATCAATGATGAAACAAGCCTGGAAATAGATTCCCGGAAAATTTGGGTCTAATTCATAAGCGTTGCCTGAAAGATAAACCTTATTTTTTTGAGCTGATGCGCAAAGTGCTTCGTATTCAGGTCCATCGTGTGCGATCGCACCCTTTTCGGCCCAACCAGCGATGGTGTCACCAATTGGATATCCGGATAAGAAATATTCAGGTAACACAACAATATTTAAGTCGCCACCAAGCCAACCTGCAGCCGCTTGAATTGTGGCGTCAACTCTTTCAACTGTTGCCATGATTGATGCGCGCGCAGATGCAACATCCATCTTCGCCACGCCTTTTCCCTTAATCTGCAGCGCCATTGCCCTACCAGCTTTAACTTTCGCAACCGGAGAGGTTTTCTTACTTCCAATTAAAATGGACATTCTTATTTCCAATCTCCAGTGCCGTAAGGATTTTCAAGTGGTGCGGAAACGTGTTCATGCATGATGCGCCATTGTCCATCAGCGCCTAAGCGAAATACCCAAGTGCCACGAAACTTTAGAATTTTTTCCTGGGCAGGGGATTTAGTATGAAGATTAATAATTCCTTGAAGCGAAGAAATATTTCCAACTGTTATTTCTGCTGGTCCTTCGACCCATTCGTGGTGATAAATCTCGAGATCAGCCCCATACCAAGCGGTCCAGCCGGCGCTCACATTTGTATATGTTCTTGAAGACCATCTTGGCCCCTCGAGGAAGACGTACAGATCATCGCTTTCTTCGTAAGTATTGAGAATTCCTGCTAAATCTCGAGTTCTAATCGCGGTCAGCATATTCTCGATTATCTGGTGACCCGGGGTAAGTGTCTCTGACATGCGAAGAAATGTAGCGCAGATCGCATCTGGGTTAAAGCAAAATTCCAGCCTAAGGAATGGAACGGGTAGTAGAAAGTTAATCAATTTGCTTGTTTGATAGCCACATGACTATTTCAGGTGAAACTGCCCATGCGCTCTGGTGCACTTCAATCGGCGAAAGTGAAATTCGCCCAACTCCGGTCACTGCAAATCAGGGCGAAGAACTAGTAGAAGTAATTGTTTGCGATGTTTCACCACTCGATCGCCAAGTCGCAGAAGGTCGTTTCCCTCCTGGCCCACCTATGCCAGTTATTCCAGGAACAACTGGCGTAGTTCGCGATAGCGCTGGAAAACTTTATTTTGCTTTTGTCGAGATGCGAGGCGGTGGGTTGTTTTCACCTGGAATCCATCGCACAGTAGCTTCAGTTCAACGTGATGTATTGTTTGAAATTCCAGCAAACATTAATCACAAACATGTTGCCGCAGGGTTTACTGGAATTGTTACCGCACTAGCAATTCTTGATCACGCAATTAAAATTCAAAGCGGTCAAAGCGTATTGATCTTAGGTGCAAATCGTGGCGTAGGTGCAGCTGCAGTTGAAGTTGCACTTGCTCGCGGTGCTCACGTTATAGCGGCTGCACGTGAGCCACTAAATATTCCAGGCGTTGATTATGTTTCCTATGATGAAATGCCGGCGAGAGTAATGGAATTAACTGGCGGCAAAGGCGTGAGCGGAATTATCGATGGGCTTGGCGGAGAGATCACCAATAAAGCACTTATGTGCGGTGGTGCCGATTGCAAACATATTTTGTTGGGCTTTAGCGCTGGCGTTCAATTGCCCTTAATTGCACCGAGATTTTTAGGACATGAACATCAATTAATTGGTTACAACTTACTTCGTCGCCCTTGGCCACTTATTGCACAACTAATGGGCGAAGCGATGGAATTCCTAAAAGACGGCAAATGTATTCCAGTAATTGCACAAGAACTTCCGTTTGCAAGTGCACCTGAGGCTTATAAAACTGCAGGAAGCAAGCAAGGGCGCACATTAATCGTTATGCAAGAAATTTAGAAAGGTGAACTGATGTCTGCTACTGATTTCGATCTAATTATCATCGGAGCCGGAACGGCCGGAATTCCGTGTGCTGTAGCAGCCGCAAACAACGGAGCCAAAGTTTTATTGCTAGATAAGTCAGATGACATCGGAGGGTCACTGCATACTTCAGGTGGTCATATGTCAGCTGCCGGTACACGCCGACAGAAAGAAAAAGGAATCATCGATAGCGTTGAAGCTCACCGGGCCGATATTGATCGGATTTCAAATGGTGGCGCTCGCAAAGATTTAGTAAATCTTGCTACCGAATTAGCGGCACCAGGTATGGACTGGCTCGAAGATAATGGTTTTGAATTTGCTCCAGAAGCCCCAAGAATTGTTTACGGACACGAACCTTATTCAGTTGCTCGAACCTATTACGGGCCAGAAGCCGGGCGTAGCATTCTAAAAGTCTTGCGGGCTTTATTAGAGAAAGCGCTTACTGGCGGAAATATTGACTTGCGATTAAACACGGCAGTTAAATCTTTGAGTACAGAAAACGGCGCAGTGATTGGCGTCGAATTAGCCGATGGCTCCAAAGTAACTGCCAATAAGACCGTACTTACATCTGGTGGCTTCGGTGCGAATGCCAAGCTGTTTGAAGAGCTTGAAAAAGCAACTTTAGTAAGTGCGGCTTGGCCAACTTCAACTGGCGATGGAATTCTGATGGCTCGCGAAATTGGTGCGGCAATTGCTGGTGCAGGAACCTACTTACCGACTTTTGGTGGTTTACCTTCACCAGATGGAACTGGCAGAGTGCGCTGGACTGATCGCCCATTGTTAGTTGCTTCAGAGCGACCACCGTATGAAATTTATGTTGATAAGTCAGGCAATCGTTGGGTTGCCGAAGATGAAGAAAGTATTGACATAAAAGAGCATGCGCTAACTGGCATAGAAGCAATGACGTTTTGGACCATCTTCGATTCCGTGGGAATGGAAAAAAGCCAGCCAATGGTTGTTGATTGGTCAATTGAAAAGTTCAAAGAGCAAGCGAATGTCTTGCCCGGAGTTTTTGCCGGAGAAACCTTAGAAGAATTAGCCAATAATGCAGGCATTAGCGCTGCGGGGCTAAAGGCAGCGGTTGCTAAATACAACGATGATTTAGCGGCAGGTAATCCAGATCAATTCGGTCGAAAGTTTCGTCCGGCACCTATTGAAAAAGGTCCGTTCTATTCCTTGCAAAATCATGCGGTCACATTAATTACGTTTTCTGGTATCGACGTAGATAGTGAATTACGAGTGCGCAAAAGCAACGGTGAAGTAATTCCTAATTTATATGCTGCCGGTGAAGTGCTTGGTTCAGCTGCCACAATGGGGCAATCCTTTGTTGGCGGAATGCTAGTAATGCCTTCGATTACTTTTGGAAAGTATTTAGGCGAGCGTTTAAGTAATTAAACACGCATCAACATTTTGGCAGTAGTTGCCGCCAAAATTTCACCGAGCTGATTAGTAATTTTCCATGCAAAATTTGCGATTGCTCTATCACCTTTCGAAGTCAAAGTCCGATCTAATTCAGTGAGCTCCAAAGTAATCAAATCTCCAGCAAAAGCAGGCTTTAAGAATTGGGTCTGACTTAATTCAACCAAGGCAATTGCATCATCTATTGCTCCACTATTTTCTGCCGCGCCACCTGCTAAAAGCAATAGGGCTTGGCCGGGAAGGGGAAGCGCCGGCATGCCAGATGCTTTTGCAACCGTTAAATCGCTAAAAAGTGGATGAGTGTAATTACCCACCCGGACTAAAGTTGCACGAAGCTCTTCAGTAATTTCAATAGGTTGCGTTGTTATAGCCAATTTGGTTTACGCCCCTCTTTGAATGAGTTAAAACCTTCAGCCGCCATTGGATCATTAAGCAGGAAGTCTCGGAACAAGCCAATCTCTATTTCCCAACTTTGGCTATTAGTTAAACCTTGGGTCTGAGCGAAACCAGCTTTAGTTTTAGCGAGCGCGTTACGAGGCGACTTGTTGAAAGTAGAAACTAATTTATTAACAGCATCATTTAATTCTGCGCGAGGAACAGATGTGAGCGCTAAACCAGCGTTCACTGCTTCAGGACCGCTCAACGTTCCAGCGCTAAATAAAAGCGCTTTTGCGCGCTGTTCGCCTAACTTAGTTCGGCTGCGAAATGTAGCTCCTGCCCCTGGCGGCAATCCGCTGGCTACGTGCAGATCTCCAATTCGAGCTTCATCGGCAATAACTACTAAATCGGCAGCTACTAAAATTTCAAAACCGCCGGCGCGTGCAAACCCATTGACTGCAGCAATTACTGGAACCGAGAGCGACTCTAAGCGCAACAAAACTTTATGAACCGAAGTTACAAATGGAATAAAGACGCCTTCAATATCTGCAAAACATTTACCTAGGAAATTGATATCCATTCCAACTGAGAAATTTTCAGTTGTTCCACCTGGTGCACCAGTAATTACAAGTGCCCGAATACTTTGATCATTCTCAACCTCATCACAAGCATCATTTAAGCCAGCTATAACCGCTGGAGTTAAGGCATTTAAATCATTTGGTCGATTTATGGTGATCCACAGAGCGGAACGATCTCGAGTTATTACTGTCGAATCATTACTCAAAAGGTTGCCCTACCTTCACGTATGCGAGAGAATTACGGTATTGGAACAGCGTCTCAATAGGTGGAAAAGACTATCTGGCTTCGAAACCGCTGCCAAGTGAGGAGTTATAAATCATGGGTTTGAAAATAACTTATGCACCATGGGGCGAAACCCTCGCAGAATTAGTTGATGCTGCGCTACGCGCAGAAAAAGCTGGCGCTGAAGTTGTCTGGGTACCTGAACTACATCGCAGTGCAACAATTGCAGCAGCTGCAATGGCGGCCGGCACTTCGACTATCGGAATCGGAACTGCAATCGCTTTAGCATTTACACGTAGCCCTCTCATAACTGCACTTGAAGCACTCGACCTAGATGAAATGAGTAACGGTCGTTTCATTTTAGGTTTAGGTAGCGGCGTCGAAAGGTTAAATCAGGATTGGCACAACGCACGTTGGGGTAAACCTGTTGCGCATATTCGCGAAACAGTTGCAATTGTGCGTCAGATTATGGCGCAATCGCATTTAGGTGAGCGCATGACTTTCGAAGGTGAGTTCGAACGTATTGATATTCGTGGTTTCACTCGTCCATTCACGCCGGCACGTACAAACATTCCTATTTATCTAGGTGGAATGGGTCCGGTCATGACCAAACTTGCTGGTGAAATTGGCGATGGCTGGATCTCGCATGAACTCTGCTCGCCAAAGTATTTAGGCGAGATGCTTGGACCTTGGCTCACAGAGGGTCGCGAAAAGTCAGGTCGTGATCGCAAAGATCTCGACATTGTTGTTTCTGCTGCTTGTGCAATTGATAAAGATGCTAAACAAGCAAAGCGTTGGGCGGCAGGCTTAATTGGCTTCTATGCGACCGTAAAAACTTATGCTGATTTCTTTGAATTCCACGGCATGCTCGATCAGCAGAATGCCGTGATCGAAAAGTTCCGCACTGGCGTTTCAAGCGATGATTTAGGCGATGTAGTTCCCGATGAAATGGTTGATGCTCTTACTTTGGCTGGTGACACAGATGAAGTCATTGAAAAGATTGCTCGATACGAAGGTCTTGCTGACACTGTAAAGCTAAGCCCACCAACACACGGTCTAGAAAATGCCACTGTACGCCAAGCACAGAATCAAATTATTGAAATGATTCCAAGTTTGGTTCGAGGTTAATCAATGTTGCCTTTAGCTGATGTCCGTATTCTTTCAGTTGAGCAATACGGTGCTGGCCCATTTGCAACTGTTCATTTAGCGGATATGGGCGCCGAAGTAATTAAAGTTGAAGATCCCTCAGTTGGTGGCGATGTCGGTCGCTATGTTCCGCCATATGCCGACGGCGAAGACTCGCTATTTTTCGAAGCTTTTAACCGAAATAAGAAATCAATTTCAATTAATTTGAATACACCCACAGGTCGCGCCGTGTTTGAAGATCTAGTAAAAGTATCTGATGTGGTTTACAGCAACTTGCGCGGCGATGTTCCAAAGAAAATGCGAATCACTTATGACGATTTGAAACATTTGAATCCAAAGATCGTTTGCTGTTCCTTAACTGGCTTCGGAATGACTGGCCCGCGCTCGCAAGAGCCTGGCTACGATTATATTTTGCAAGGCTTAGCTGGCTGGATGGATGTGACCGGCGAACCAGATGGTCCACCAACAAAATCAGGTTTATCAATGGTGGATTATTCGGGTGGTTTAATTTCAACTATCTCTTTGCTGGTAGCGCTACATGCAGCTCGCCGTGATGGTGTTGGCATGGACTGCGATGTAAGTTTGTATGACACTGCAATCGGCATGCTTACTTATCCAGCAGCCTGGCATTTAAATGCGGGCTTTGAACCTGTTCGCACTCACCATTCAGCTCACCCTTCGCTAGTTCCATTCCAGGCTTTTGAAGCTTCCGATGGATGGTTAATCGTCGGTTGCGCTAAAGAGAAATTCTGGCAGCGATTAACCGTGGTAATTGATCGCCCAGAGTTAGCAACTGATGAGCGATTTATTAATTTTGCAGCACGTTTAAAGAATAAAGATATTTTAATTCCGATGCTCGAAGAAATATTAGCGAAGCAAAGTGTTGGTTATTGGTTACCAAAACTTTATGCAGAATCAATACCATGCGGCCCAATTAATACGGTTGCGCAAAGCTTGGTAGAGCCACACACCATCGCACGTGAAATGATCATTGAAACGGATCATCCTCGTTATGGAAAAGTGAAGCAGGTGGCAACTCCAGTAAAAGCTGGTCCAGCTAGAAACGATAATCGCCGCGCTCCACAACGGAATGAAGATGCTAGTTATGTGCTAACTGAGTTGCTGAACTACGACGCGGCTAAAGTTTCGCAGCTTGCGGCAGATCAGGCATTTACGGCTAAATGAGTACTGCGCAGGAACTTGCAGAGTGGGCACTAAAACTCACTTGGTCTGACCTGCCTAAAGATGTTCAAAAAATTGTAAAAGAGCATGCTCTTGATGGTTTTGGTGATGCCATAGGGGGCCGATCTACAGCTGTAGCAAGTGCTGCGGTTGCAACAATTGCGCAGTATGGCGAATCGAATTCCGCCACTATTTGGGGAAGCAATCAGAAAACTTCAGTGCCGGGTGCTGCTTTTATAAATGCCATTCTGATTCATGCTCTCGATTTTGATGATACTCATGCTGGTGGTTTGGTACACGCAACCGCTCCAACGTTGCCAGTCGCTATCGCGCTCGGTGAATCATTAGGCGCATCCGGTGAAGATGTAATTGCCGCATACGCGGTTGGCCTTGAAATTATTTGTCGATTAGGAGCCGCGACTCCACATGGTTTCCATTCCCGTGGCTTACATGCAACTCAAGTTTGTGGAACTATCGCTAGTGCCGTTGTTGCCGCCAAACTAATGAAGTTATCAGTTTCACAAACTGTAAATGCCATGGGTATCGCTGGAAGTTTTTCGGGTGGCCTTTTAGAATTTCTGAATACTGGCTCATCAACTAAACAAATTCATCCAGGTATTGCAGCGCAAGGTGGCATCACTGCTGCAAATTTGGCAGCAAATGGTGCAAGCGGACCCGAAACGGTAATTGAAGGTCAGTACGGAATCTTCAGCACACT
>Ga0114958_10004152_pt1 | contig 10144 bp, 7 predicted proteins | sample C_130208_EF_Meta_FD_89577 | JGI IMG/M metagenome (GOLD analysis project Ga0114958, IMG submission 89577) | Freshwater microbial communities from Lake Croche, Canada to study carbon cycling - C_130208_EF_MetaG | ecosystem: Environmental > Aquatic > Freshwater > Lake | place: Lake Croche, Canada... | reverse complement strand
TCTACCTATGCAAAGACGCAAGCCATTTCCAAACGGAATGAAGGCGTGACGCGTAACGCTGCCATCCAAAAAACGACCCGGCATATATGCGTTTGGTTCGCTCCAAAAGTCGGGGTGACGGTGAACCAGCCATGGACTCATGATGATGAGCGCCCCCGCTGGGATGTGCGCACCTGCGAGTTCATCATCCGAAAGAGCCTTGCGCGTGATGAGCCAAGCAGGTGGGTACATTCGCAGCGCTTCATCCACGCACGCCCGAGTGAAAGGCAGATCGCTTAACTGATCCAATGACAGTCCAGTCTGGGAAACCACCTCAAGTACTTCGTTGTGCAGTTGATTTTGTATCTGTGGATGCGCAGCAAGTAGTGCCCAACTCCACGTGAGAGCAGCGGCAACCGTCTCGTGGCCAGCCACAATGAAGGTCACAATTTCATCGCGGATCTCTCGCTCAGTCAGTGGCTGCCCCTGCGAATTCCTAGCAGCAATAAGTAGATCTAAGACATCCGGCGTCGAGGACGCTTGTCCTTCTCTACGGGCTGCGACCAGCCTTGAAACTGCAGAATCAAGAGTCGAATTCGCTCGCTTGAGTCGTCGATTTGCCGGAGTCGGCATCCAAGCCGGCGGAGTGATCGGCACACGAGCGCGGGCAACGACAACCTCAAGTGCGTCTAACGTTGCACTCGTGAGTTCTGCCGCATCACCAGACAGATCCTCGGTAAATAGCGCATGGCCAACAGTTTCTAAGGCCACTCGAAGCATCGCCTGCTCTATATCAACTAAAGAACCATCAGGAAGTTCATCCCACTGCGCCATCAATCGCTGAACTCCGCCTTCAACCTGTTGCACAAGCGGTTCAAGTTGGCGAGGGTGAAAGGCCGGTTGCAGCATCAAGCGATGCTCTTTCCAGGGCGGGTCCAAAGCAGTGAGGAGACCGCTACCCGTCACAAGCGACAAAGCCTTGTATTGAATGGTTTCTTTGCTGTATTCACGGGGCCGATCTACCAGCACTCGCTTGACCGCATCAGGATGCGAAACGAGGTAACTCGGAGGCCGCGGAATAGGGAATTGCGCGACGTCTCCATAGGTTTGCCAAATCTGGTTCAAATACTGCAGTGGATCTCGACGAATCGCCGCGAAGGCCGGCAACATTTGTGGGCCAGAAGGCCCCGGCGCTGTTGCTGGAGTGCCCATGTATTTACGATCAGGAATTACCAGTTCCGGCACATCACGCCTTTACTTGTTCGTGTATCGGCGCGTATAAAGTCGAGCGCTCCTGCAGTGTTCGTCCAATTGGATTGGTGATTTCTGCAAACTCTTCAACTGTGATTCCCTGACCATGGGTTGCACCAGCCGCGCGCGAAATATTTTCATCCATCAACGTGCCACCAAGGTCGTTGACACCAGCACGCAATAATTGCTGCGCACCACTTGTTCCGAGTTTGACCCATGATGCCTGAATGTTGTGAATTGAACCGTGGTAGGCAATTCGACCAACCGCATGCATCAACACTGTTTCGCGCCAGGTCGGTCCCCGACGAGCACCCTTTTTCAAATAAATCGGTGCAGCCATGTGCACAAATGGAAGCGGCACAAACTCAGTAAATCCACCGGTTCGAGCCTGCACTTCGCGCGTGCGAATCAAATGTCTGGCCCAATGAACCGGCTGCTCGATCGTGCCGAACATGATCGTGACGTTGGATTTCAAGCCGACTTCGTGTGCGGTTTCGTGCACTTCAAGCCACTGTTCAGTGTTGACCTTGTCAGCGCAGATAACATTTCTGATTTCATCATCGAGAATTTCCGCTGCAGTACCTGGAAGTGAACGCAGGCCACTGTCGCGGAGGGTAATCAGGAATTCGCGCAACGGAATTCCGAGCCGGCGTGCACCTTCCCAAACTTCCAAAGCAGAGAAGGCATGAATATGGATGCTTGGTGCAGCATCACGAACCTCGCGCAAAATATCCAGGTACGTCTGCCCGTTGAAATCAGGGTGAATGCCGCCTTGTAGGCAGACTTCGGTGGCGCCCAGCTCAACAGCTTCAACTGCTCGATCTGCTACGTCGGATCCTGTGAGTAGATAAGGCTCGCCGCGGAGGTTTAATGTTGCTGGACCTTTCGAGAACGCGCAAAACTTGCATTTGAACGTGCACACATTTGTGTAGTTGATGTTGCGATTTCTTACGAAAGTTACGACATCACCATTGACTGCCTCGCGGAGTTCATTTGCAAGACCTGCCACCGCTAGAACTTCATGGCCACGCGCTGAGAACAACGCGACTAACTGGCTTTCGTCTGGGATCTGACCTTGCCGAACTCCTTGCAGCACTTCACCAACAGCGCCACTCACCAAAGGAACTGGATCATCGCCAATGAGAATTTCTGGAATCTGATCGGATCCTGAGTACCAAGACGTCGATCGACGACCGATCTGAATTACTTCGGGTCCAGTGCCAACATTCTTTGCTTGTTCATAGCGCTCAGGAAAAAATGCTCCGGCATCATCGCGAGCAAGTCCTTCAGAGTCGCTTCGGTCCATAACCGCAAAATGCAAACGTGGATCGATCCAAGTATCTGCTTGCAAAACAAACTCAGGATGAATCGTTAGGCGAGGAACCAATGCCTGCCCTCGTGCTTGCGTCATCGCACGCAGATCCGCAATATGTGGCCAAGGGCGCTCGGGATTCACGTGATCGGCGGTGATCGGTGAGATGCCACCAAAATCATCAATGCCTGCACTCAAGAGTGAGCCAGCATCATCGACCAGGTTCGGTGGTGCTTGTACGTGCACGTCAGGGGGCAGAATCGCGCGAGCAAGAGCAATTGCATCAAGATGGTCTTCTTCGCTACATGCCGGGGTCAGGCGCATCACGGTGTCAGCCTTGGGCATGAAATTTTGAACGATAACTTCTTGAACATGCCCATGACGGGCATGGGAAGCAGCGATGGCCTCGAGAGCTTCGATTCGATCTTCTCGAGTCTCACCAATCCCGACAAGAATGCCGGTCGTAAAAGGGATCTTCAATTCGCCGGCAGCTTCCAAAGTCGCCAGGCGACGTTCCGGGGTTTTATCAGGGGCACCGCGATGGGCTGGCAAGTCAGCTCGGAGCGTTTCAATCATCATGCCTTGACTAGGCGCAACCGCGCGAAGCCGAAGGAGCTCTTCTTTGGAGATCGCGCCCGCATTGGCATGCGGCAATAGCCCGGTTTCGTCCAGCACGGCCTGGCAGGCAGCCACAAGGTAGTCAACGGTTGAGGTGTAACCGTGCGCATCAAGCCATTCACGTGCAACCGGGTAGCGGTCCTCAGGTGCTTCACCGAGAGTAAACAAAGCCTCGTGACATCCCATTTCGGCACCCGCTTTGGCAACCGCCACGACCTCTTCAAGCGTCATATATGGAGCCACGTGCGCTGGCGACTGGGCAAACGTGCAATACCCACAGCGATCACGGCACAAAGTGGTGAGTGGAATGAAGACTTTTGGGGAATACGTCACCCGGCTGCGAACGATTTCGCTACTCAACATGACCTCCGCAGTTATTGCATCTGTTCTGCTGACAATACCTGTGCCCAGTTTTACTAGGTGTGGACAGTTCCGGAATCATGAATAAAGCCCTCTGGCTCGATCTGCAGAGTGGAGTGCGCGATGTTGAAATGCCCGAGTAAACAACCTTGCAGCTCAGTTAAAAGCGCACCTGTATCACACCTTGGTTGCGTATCTCGAACTACGACATGGGCACTCAACACTTCAACACCAGACGTGATCGTCCACGCATGCATGTCGTGCACATCCATGACATCAGGCTGCGCAAGGAGGTGCTCTCGCACCTCATCCAAATTCAATGACTTGGGGGTAGTTTCGAGAAGGATCGACAAGGCTTCGCGAAGGAGTAACCAGGCCCGAGGCAAAATCATCAGGACAACCACTACCGAGACCAGCGGATCTAGCCGCTCCCAGCCAGTAATCCAAATGCCAATAGCTGCGATCACAACCGCAACTGAGCCAAGCAAGTCCCCGAACATCTCAAGGTAGGCGCCTTTGACGTTGAGGCTCTGTTGCGCCCCCGCGCGCAGAAGTTTCATACCAACCAGATTTGCAATCAGGCCAACTGCTGCGAACCCCAGCATTAACGGTCCATCAATTGCAGTTGGTGTCGACCACCGTTGCCATGCTTCGAAGCCGATGAATGCGGCTACAACGAAAAGCAGCATTGCATTTGCAGCTGCAGCCAAAATCTCAAGGCGCATCAAACCAAAGGTGCGGTGAATAGTGGTCGGTCGCGCGGCAAGAGTGATGGCGAATAACGAAATCAATAATCCGGTGACATCTGTGAGCATGTGGCCGGCATCAGCCAGGAGCGCCAACGCACCGGAGGTGATAGCACCAATAATGGAAACCGCAGTTACAACGAGAGCGATAATTAATGACAACACCAGGCGGTGACGAAGCTGAGAAGAACTCAATTTCACTTGATCGTCTTGATGATGATTACCGCTCACAGGTGCAGTATCGCGCATATAAAGCAAGGACCGTGCGCGGATCACCACGCACGGCCTTCGATTGGCAGGATCGGGCCCTCGAGGGGTTGGAGCGCCCACCACTTCGCAACCGAACTTGCAATATTCAGTGCTGGTCGTCGCACCTAGCACCCAAGGGTGCTCACAAAATATAAATACCTTTGTTATTCATGAACAACGAAGTGAGTGGAACTTGGACCGCTCAATGACCAGCCATCAGGCGCTTGCCCATCCACCATCTGCTGAGACCACAGCGCCATTGACGTTTGATGCTTCCTCGCTGGCCAGCCACGAAATCACGGATGCAATCTGATCAGCCTTTGCTGCAGCGGGCATCGTCGCCATGGAAAGACCTGCTCTCTCGATCGCCCAGGGTGACAACGGAGCCGCTGTGGTTCCAATATTTGTTTCTACCGGACCAGGTAATACGGCATTGGAACGTATGCCTTTAGGTCCATAAAAATATGCGGTGCTTTTTACGAGCCCAATCACTGCATGCTTACTTGCTGTGTAGGAGACACCCGCCGCGCCTGCACCCAATGATGCCTTCGAGGCGACGGTGACAATTGCTCCATCGCCTTGGGTGATCATCATGGGGAGCACTGCTCGAGATAAGCGCATCACGCCCGTGAGATTCACATTTATGACTTTGTCCCACGTAGCGTCGTCGACTTCGCCGAGCGGCAGGAAGTGATCCATGATTCCTGCAACGTTCGCCAGAATGTCGATGCGGCTACCCACCTGGCTCACGAGTCGATCCACGTCTGCCTGATTGGTTACGTCGCAAGCAATCACTACGCACTGGCCATCCTGAAATGAAATCTCGTCCTTGGTTTCTTGTAAGCCAACTTCATTTACATCACATGCGAAAACCGATGCACCCTCGGCGGCGAACCGGATCGCGGTAGCCCGCCCAATTCCACTGCCAGCACCGGTAACGATTGCGATCTTTCCGCTATGTCGCGAGGTATCCATTCGGGGCTCCTACCGATTAATGATCAGGTCCCGATTATTTACCTTAATTACAATTCTGAGTAGAGACAAAGGTCCCAAGAACGGGACTACCAGAGTGGCCGAGCTGCGAGTTTCCCCTTAATTACCGCTCGACGCAGGATCTCGGCGAGGTCTTCAAGTTCTTGAGTCCGGCGAGTCGAGGATCGATACACCAAACCAATTCTTCGTCCTGGTGCTGGCGCCTTGAAGTGGGCTATCCCTAAAGCCGCACCTCGAGCTTCAACCGAAACCGCAGTGGCTGGCAACAGTGTGGCTCCCAGTCCCGCCGAAACTAACTGCACGATCGTTGCCAGCGATGAAGCCCGCGCAGGATCATTTCCAGCATCATGCGCGCCCGCTTGCGCACACACGTCAAGAGCTTGGTCTCGAAGGCAATGCCCCTCGTCCAGAAGAAGCAAGTGCAAACTGGCCAGCGTCTTGGGGTCTACATCGACTCGGCCTGCGAGGTCACTCTTGGCTGGCAGCGCTAAAACAAAGTCTTCGACGTACATCGGAATTTCATGTAATCCGGGCTCATTAGTTGGCAGAGCCAAGATCGCCACATCGATGTCTCCACGTTTCAAGGCGTCAATCAAACGCCAGGTTTGATCCTCGTGAACCGCGATTTCAAGATCCGGAGCCTCTCGCTGCAAAATCCGAAGAACGGATGGCAGTAAATAAGGGGCGATCGTAGGTATGACCCCAAGCCGCATCGGCCCGGAGAGCCATCGAGCTGGTTGGGCAGCCTCCACTACGGCGTCCATCGCGTTCACCGCCTGCTGGGCAAAAGGTAGTAACTTCGCGCCGGCGGCGGTCACCAAGACCTTCCGAGGGTTTCGCTCAATCAACTGAACATCTAGATTGGCCTCAAGAGTGGACAAGGCTTGGCTCAGCGTGGGTTGAGAGACACCTATGAGCGCTGCCGCTTCACCGAAATGCGTTGTCTGCGCAATCGCTATGAAAGCGCGCAGTTGCACAACGGTGATAGCGGCCATAGTCAAACCCTATGAGATACCTACAGCCCACTACAGATGCCAATCACGAAAAAGTCACCGAAATACTTTCGATAGCGCTCCACCAGCGCAAAATGTCCACTAAGTTCCTTGAATCACCGCGAAAAGGGTGACCCACATGAAAGGTAATGATGGAAGACGAAGGCGCCCCCGGCTGGCAGCGAAATAACTACGCATCCATGCTGGCCGTGTTCTTGCTGTGCATCACTTTTTCCTTCACCATCCCCTTTCTGCCGCTATACATCCAGCAAATCGATCCCACAGTCAGCGGCCCTGATGCGGCCATGTGGGCCGGCATTGCCACTGGACTTGGTGGCGTTGGATCATTCATCTCTGGACCTATCTGGGGAATTCTCGGAGATAAATTTGGTCGCAAGCCGATGCTTATTCGGGCCTGCATGGGTGGGGCTATCGGTTTAGTCCTGTTTGGCTTTGCCACCAGCATTTGGCAGATCGTCGCCATTCGAGCATTCATCGGAATTATGGCGGGTGCACCAGCTGCAGCAATGGCACTCATTGCCGCAGGAACACCAGCGACGCGCCTTCCAAAAGCACTCGGTCAGTTCCAAGGCGCAACCCTCAGCGGTATCGCTATGGGACCTGTCGTTGCAGCAGGCTTCATTGCCGCTTGGGGTTATGAAACAACTTTCTTCGTTGCCGGCGCCTTAATGTTTTCCGGTGCCGCAGTCACGATCTTTATGATCAAAGAGCCTAAGCGAGCACTTGCTCCCAAGAATGCTGCCGGCAAGCCAGGTATGCGAACGGTGCTGAAATCGCCACTGGTTTGGGCTGCACTCGCACTTGTGTTGTTCTTAAGTTTCGCAGCGCCAATGGTGCAACCGATCCTGCCGCCATATGTGATTAGCCTGTTACCTGACCAGTCCAATTCGACTGCCATCATCGGATGGCTGTTCTTTGGAATCTCTGCTGCGGGCGCTGTGGCGTCGGTGTTCGCTGGCCGAGTCATTACCAAGGTGGGGCTGCAAAGAGTTCTTCTCATCGCAGCCATCGGTGTTGCTGTGTTCCTGATCCCAATGGGATTCGTGAACTCAGTTGCTGCTCTCGCAGTTCTGGCAATTGTGATGTCGCTGTTTGGTGGCTTCCTGACAACAAGCGCAATTACTTTGCTACCAACCGTAGTTACTGCTGCGGCCTTGAGTTCTATGTTCGGGCTCTATCAAAGTGTTCAAGCATTGTCATCGCAACTTGGGCCAGCTTTTGGCGGCATCATCGCGGCCCATATTGGCTACGAAGCGGTATTCCTCATTGCAGCGTCAGCACTAATCCTGCTGGGTCTGCCAATGTTCTACGTTTTCAAACGAGTTGCGGCAGTTCACAAGGTCGTCGCCGATCCCACACTGCAACAGGTCTAAGCAATCCAAAGCACCTACAAGCGTAGCGATTTACAACCTTAAATCGAGAAGTCAGTTGCTTCCCAGACTCCATCAACTGGTCGGTAAATACCTTCAGGTGAGGCTTTGCCCGTTACTTGAGTTTCCAGCTTCTCAACTCTTGCCAACAGCGCATGGACTGCGCTACCAACAGGATCGGGAGCATTACGGTCTTGGGCATCGTGACGCGGTCGATCAGTGTGCACACCAGCACGAGCAACAACCTGGCCCGGAACACCGACAACGACTGAGTCTGGGTCTACGGAGCGCACGAGCACGGCGTTTGCCCCAATGCGTGAATCAGAACCGACCTGGATATCGCCCAAGATTTTTGCGCCAGCACCGATCGTGACTCGATCGCCCACCGTGGGGTGCCGCTTGCCATGATTCAGGCTCGTGCCACCCAGAGTTACGCCGTGATAAATGGTGACATCAGCGCCAACAATCGAGGTCTCGCCGATAACAACGCCGGCACCATGGTCAATAAAAACTCGCGGCCCGATAGTGGCAGCGGGATGTATTTCCACCCCAGTCATTGCCCGAGCTACTTGAGACACCGCGCGGGCAGGCAAAAAAGCACCTGCAGTCCAAAGTGAATTACTGACTCGGTGCGCCCAAACTGCATGCACACCCGGATACAGCAGCGCTACTTCAATGGCTGAACGCGCGGCCGGGTCACGCTCGAGTACTGATGCAACGTCTTCTTTCGCTTGCGCGATAAACGAGACCAGTCCTTGGGGAAGGAAAGACATGGGTTCAGTGTCTCAGTTACTCGCCGAGGCCCGCAAAGAGCGCAGTCGAAAGGTAACGCTCGCCAAAGGAAGGAACGATGACAACGATGAGCTTTCCAGCGTTCTCTGGTCGCTTGGCAACCTCGACGCCTGCCCAAAGTGCTGCACCCGAGGAAATACCAACAAGGAGTCCTTCTTCGGTGGCGGCTCGACGTGCAGTTTTCATTGCGACGTCGGCCTCAACTGTGACAACCTCGTCATAGATTGTGGTGTCAAGAACACCTGGGATGAATCCCGCTCCGATTCCCTGAAGTGGATGCGGTCCCTTTGCTCCACCTGACAGCACAGGTGATGCTGCCGGCTCCACGGCAATGATCTGCACGTTTGGGTTGCGTTCCTTGAGTAATTGACCGATTCCAGTGATCGTTCCGCCGGTGCCTACGCCAGCAACCACGATGTCGACCTTGCCGTCAGTGTCGTTCCAGATTTCTTCGGCAGTGGTGGCTCGGTGTATCGCAGGGTTCGCCGGATTCTCGAACTGCTGAGGCATGAAGTACTTCGGATCAGAATCGGCGAGCTCTTTGGCTTTCGCAATCGCCCCACCCATACCTTCAGGTCCTGGCGTCAGGATCAAATCTGCGCCATAGCCGCGCAGCAACATCCGGCGCTCGATGCTCATGGTCTCAGGCATGGTCAGCACGATCTTGATGCCGCGAGCCGCGCACACCATGGCCAAAGCAATTCCGGTGTTACCGCTGGTTGGCTCTACAACAATTGTGTCGGGACCAATAAGACCTGCAGCCTGAGCTGCGTCAATCATGGCCACACCAATGCGGTCTTTGACCGAGTTACCAGGATTGAAGAATTCCAGCTTGGCAACCACCGTGGCTTCAGCGCCATCGGTGATGTTGCGGATCTTCACAAGTGGGGTGTTGCCGATCAATTCTGTGATGTCATTTGCAATACGCATAGGGCAAATCATGCCCTGCCCGGTCATCACCGCGCAGCAGACCCGTCGAAGTGGGGAAAAATTCTCATCTCGCGGCATAATTCATCCATGTCAGAACCCAGCCCAATGGCACTGCCCACACAAGTTCGACGTAGTTCCGTGGCAGAGCGAGCAGCCTTTGGAAAGAACTCCCGCAAAACCAATCCTCGAACCACCTTGGGTAACTGGCAGCCAGCTAGCCACCGGCCAGACCCGGTGTCGATCCTGCAGGAGCAAGAAGCCACGCGAGTTCCAGAACTCATTTCTATTCGCCATAGCCGGATGGCGGTGAATCCATTTACCTTCTTTCGTGGAACTGCCGCGATCATGGCCTACGACCTTGGTACCTACCCAAACTCTGGCTTGGTGAGCCAACTGTGTGGTGACGCCCACTTATCCAATTTTGGAATTTTTGGCAGTCCCGATCGTTCGATGATTTTCGATGTCAACGACTTTGATGAAACCTTTCCTGGCGCATTCGAGTGGGACGTCGCCCGAATGGCGACTTCCTTT
>Ga0114958_10004151_pt1 | contig 10145 bp, 5 predicted proteins | sample C_130208_EF_Meta_FD_89577 | JGI IMG/M metagenome (GOLD analysis project Ga0114958, IMG submission 89577) | Freshwater microbial communities from Lake Croche, Canada to study carbon cycling - C_130208_EF_MetaG | ecosystem: Environmental > Aquatic > Freshwater > Lake | place: Lake Croche, Canada... | reverse complement strand
TTAGTACCTGTGGGAAGAATGGTTGTTTCACCCTCTTTGGTAGGTAATTTAAGTAATGATTGTTGTGCTACAAACCTTTGTGCATCGGTCATCATGTCAAGCTCAGACAAACCTAATGGTTTGTTTTTATAAGCTTCAGCAGTTGCCGCTTTTTCTTCTGTACCAATTGAGGGTAATCCCGTAGCTCTGGTAAGGAAGTCTTTGAATCCCTGTGTATCTGTGTCAATACCTTTTTGAGTTGCGGCGTTCAACACGTCTTGTGCGGATACTTTTTGATTAGTATAACCAAATGTAGAACCTGCTTTGTTGGCAACTAACTCGTTTAAAGCGGCACGTTCTGCTTCTGGTGCAGTCTTTGGCATTGCATCAACAATGTCTTCGATGGAATATGTTTTAAGGGGAGGCTTGTTGTTTGCAGCACGATGCTCGTCAATAGCGTTTACACGCTCAGGGCCAAGCTCCTCCGGGGTAAAGTTCCCTAAAGGATTCTTTAACTTGTCTGTAGGTTTCTCTGTAATTTCTTGAGCAGGGGCAGGTAAAGCAAGTATCTCCGGCTTAACACCCATCTCTTTATTAAACTTGGCTTGAGTGGCTTCTTTCTCTTTGGCGGCTTTCTCGTTGTCTTCAAAGAGCTTTTTGACTTGATCCTGATCGTACTCACGCTTCATGTTGCTGAGTTGCATTGGAGAGACTGCCGCACCCGTCAAAGTGCCAATCAAAGCATCATGAGCGCCTGCACCAAATGCACCTTGCAACAGTGGAGTATCAAAGCCAGCTTGGCTTAAAGCCATGTTAGCCGCTACCTGTGCGCCTGATCCTTGTAAGAACTCAGTGCCACCGCCCTCTAGGGATGCCTTGCCCAATGCTTTGCCAAAGGTTGGGGCAGCTATGCCTCTAGAAGCTCCTTCCACTGCCTGTGCAGGGTTAAAGAACTTACCAATCCTAGCTCCAGCACCTGCGGCTCCTTCAAGCGCTCCAAGCCCTGCACCAAAAGCTAGACCCGGTGCATTCTGTAAACTGTATTCCTGCGCTTTCTGAGCAAGAGCTTCGGCTTCTTGTGGGGTTTTGTTCTGTCTAATGGCTTCGTCATAGACTGCCTGATAGTTCTGACCCTTCTGCCCGCCAAGCCCCATCAGGGAACCTATACCTAAAGCAGCCCGTCCAACAGCCGCTTCTGGAGCCAAAATTGTCCCTGCAATAAGCGGAACGCTAGAACCTAAACCGGATGCAACAGATGTAAACGGATGACGCAGAACATTTTTGAGACCAGTTGTTATCTCTTTAAAGGTGTCCCCTTCAGCCCGTTTGGAAAGCTCTTGCTCAATCTGAAGTTCTTGTTGACGCTCTGGCGTTAAACCTGCGCTTAAGCCTTGGCTCTTCTCTTGTAAATACTTAGATGCAAAGTTATTTGCACCAAAGATATCAGTTAAAGCTTGAACTCCACCCAGAACACCCTGACCAGTCTCTCTGGCTATATCACCTGTTGTACCTTTGACCCTCGGGGCATTCTCCAGCTCTTGAGTTGTATAAGCCGCCATAGGATGCTGGCGCATCACCTCTTGTTCAATTTCCTTTTGAGAAGCGCCATCCGGCCCTTCTATTTGGTACGTCTTACCATTAGGTGCGGATATTTTATAAAGAGGCATTTTAAGGTTTTACTTCAGTTGCTACGCCAAATTTACCAGTGGGAGGAGGCAACAAACCGGGAGCCGCAGTAGGAGTGGGAACTTCAGTTTTTTTACCGTCAAACATGTTATTGGCATAATCATCAATAGCTTTGTATCTTTTAGCTTTTTCTGTTTCAGCCGCTATACGTTGTGGACTGCCTTCTTTTGCCATCATCCCCATTCTAATAGTAGGATCGGCATCAACTTTATCTCTTTCTTTAAGTATGGTTGCAATTTTATTTTGCTCCACAGAACCCAATTGACCCATACTTCTATTTTCGGCAATCTTATTAAGAGCTTGCTCAAATGTTAATTTGCCACCGCTTTCTTTCATCAAACGATCAGCAAGTTGAATACTTTCAGGCGTGGCATGTTGTTTAGCTGCCATGATCCTTGAAGATTCCAATTGAGCCAATGGCGTAGCAAGATGCATGGCAAGGTCAATACCCATCTTCTTGGCTTCATTTGCTAACTGAATAGCTTTGTTTCTTGACTCAAGAGACTTGGTCATATTGCCTTCGTCCGCCGCTCTCTGTGCGGTTTCCAATTCATTTCTGTACTTAGCAATAAGCATGTCTTGCTCACGCCTCTTAACGTTCAATGCGTTTAAACGTTCATCTTCTGCTGCGGTGGATGCATTAACAGATGTACCAAATCCTGCCAAAGCTGGCCCTAAACTTCCTATTCCTTTTGTACCACGGGTTTGTTGAGAAGCAGCAATCAAAGCATTGGAGAAACCTAAGTCTTTGTTTCTTTGGCTCATTTCGCCAGTTTGTCTCTCATGTTCTGCTTTATCTCTAAGGACTTGTTCTTCTAGGTACTTACCCATAGCCTCACCAACGGGTTTAGCTAAGGCTGTAGCTTCCGGGTGGGCTGCTATGTATTGCTGTTTAAACGCATCAAAGTCTACCGGGGCTTCTGGTTTATAAGCTTTGTATTGATCAAAAGCTTCTTTAATCATTCCCTCGGCGGTCATACCGCCTCCTGCATACCCAATAATGCCACCTTCTTTGAAGTTGTACATTGAATTAGATACGGGTAATTGAGCTACACCACCCTCATATAAAGCTTGAGGTGGTTGTTGAGGCATCTGTTGCGGCATCTGTTGCGGCATACGTGGTTGCATCTGCGGCATGTTTGCCGATATTCCAATTGGATTAGTATTTTGAGCCATCAATTGACCTTCAATCTTATCTTTCACTGTGCCTTGAGGAGGTGACACAGGTGGAGCTGATTGTAAGCTATCCAAGAATCCAAGTGGGATAAATTTCATATCTTGTGGAACGCTCGGATCATTGGACAATTTATGAAGATAAGCTTGAAAAGCTGTCTTTTGTTCTGGCGTTGTAATATGAGAAGCCAAAGACTTTAATCCGTGGGTCATCTCCCCAATGTCTTTTCTTGGATCTTGATACATATTTATTCCTTAACCTATGCCCAATTGTTTTAACTTGGCGGCTATGTCTGGATTAGTTACAACACCCAACGCAGCTAATATATTCCCAGTGTCAGACATTGCATTAGGAGTAGTCACTGCGGTAGATATAGGCAATCCTCCCAATAAACTCTGTTGGAATGCCAACTGTTGATATGGATACAACTGTTGTTCTTTGAATTGAGCTTGATCAGCCTGAACACCCTGTTGTGCAATATCACGTTGAGCCGCACCTGCTTGACCCAGCATATCGAGAGTCTTGATGCCTGTGTTGGCGCTGAACTGACGAGAAGCTTCGGTGTTCTGTTGAGCGGCGGCTTGCCTTGCTTGATCAGCATTGAACTGAGACATGGCATTGCTATAGGCTGTGTTGTAACCAGAACCAATCAATTGATTGCTCTTGTCAAGCAAGTTGCGGTTCTGTTCACCCATTAATACAGCTTGGCGACCTCCTCCATAGGCTCCTGCGCCTGTTAGTTTAGATGCATCCATTGTGTTATTGATCTGCGCTTGTCTCTGTAGCTCAGACAGTTGAGGAGCCAATGAAGCACTTAAATAGGGATTCATGTACTTCTGGGCTTGCTCTTGATTAAAATCCTGTGATTGATAGTCCATAGGGTTATAACCAGTCTGCGCCATTTGAGATAAGCCTGCAAACTGTTGATTTTGCAACGCAGATTGCCCCGCCGTTAATGGCCCTTGGTAAGTTTGCATAGGAGCATTAGCCAAAGCTTGGCCCTGTCCTAGCATTTGAGTTACATAGGGAGCCACATAAGGAGACAAAGTATTGGATGATTGACCGCCTGTGTTGGTCAATCCTGCTATGCCTGACGTAATTCCCGAAGATACAGTGCTTCCATTTTCTCCCGCATATCCTTTTACATTCCCACCCATTGCATAACCAGCAATACCGCCAGTAAATTTGTCTGGATTAATTTGTTTGCCTTGTTTAGGATTTCCTGTTCTGGCTTTTCTAATTTTAGCCATCATGTCGTAGAGTTTTTTTGCCCCAGCATCAGAGTTGCCATTACCCATATGGGAGACAACGTCAGCAGGAATAACAAACTCACCATGACTTAGCTTTGCACGTTCTCTGTCATCAATCGTTGTGTTGATTTCATCCGCCATGCCATCTGTATCACCAGAAAGATAACGAGGCTGTTTTGCTCCTCCACCAGCGGCATAACCCATTAGACCGCCTGCTTTAGCTCCTCCAGCATTATCATAGTTCATGCTGTATGCTTGTTGAAAAGCTTGTTGGACAACAGGGGCAGTATCAGCTCCAGTAACCGCAATCACTTGATCCGGGGTATACCCTTGGCTCATCAATGCAGAAGCAATAGAAACGTTATCTGCTCCACTGGCTTGCATAGATTGAATTGTGCTTACTATTGAGTTGGATGTTGGAGTAGGAGCAGGAGCAGGAGCAGGAGCAGGAGTAGGGGCAGGAGCAGTGTAACCAACTGAATTTGCAAAATTTGAATTGATTGGTACATTATTAGCGGTATCAGCGTTTAATATTGCTTGAGCAATAGGGCTTATACTTGTAGGAGTGGGAGCAGTATAGCCAACTGAATTTGCAAAATTTGAATTGATTGGTACATTGTTAGCAGTATCAGCTTTAAATATTGCTTGAGCAATAGGACTCATAACAGGGGTTGAAGTAGCGGCTGCACCATAATTTAAGTTACTAATTCCTCCTGTATACCCAAGATTTTTAGCTACTGTAGCCGCATCAGCTTGCCCTAAACCATATTTAGTAATGATATCTTGTGGGTTTAAACTTTGGGCATTAATTAACTGTTGAGCTTTTGCATAATCCCCTGCGTTATAAGCTGCCAAAATAGGATCTACCGCAGGAGCGGGAGGAACATACTTGCCTGTTGGATTAGCTTGTTTATATAAATCAGTAATTTGTTCAGTAGTCATGCCTGTAACAGCAGCTACACGTGAAGGAGATATAGAAAATTTATCCATTGCTTTTGCAATTTCTGCATTTCCGCCACCGCCAGCTTGAATGTTTTGTATATATTGCGCTATATCAGAATTTGTATATGCGGGAACAGGAGTTGGAGTAACAGTTGGTGTTCCTGTAACTGTTGGAGTTCCCGCAACTACTGGAGTTCCTGTAACGGTTCCCGGTTTTGTTATTGGGGTTCCTACAACTGGGGTTCCTGCAACTGGGGTTCCTACAACTGGGGTTCCTACAACTGGGGTTCCTACAACTGGGGTTCCTGCAACTGGGGTTCCTGTAGTCCCTGTAACTGTTGGAGTACCCGTAACAGTTGGAGTAACAGTTGGAGTACCCGTAACAGTTGGAGTAACAGTTGGAGTACCTGTAACGGTTGGAGTAACAGTTGGAGTACCTGTAGTTCCTGTAGTACCTGTAACGGTTGGAGTTCCCGTAACCGTTGGGATTACTGGAGTCCCCGTAGTTCCTGTAGTTCCTGTAACAGGCGAAGACGTTGTTCCCGGTTTTATTGCTTCTCTAAATAAATTCGTTATTTGTTCAGTAGTCATTCCTGTAGCCGCAGCTACTTGAGCCGTACTTACATTAAATTTCAACATTGCATTAGCTATGTCGGTATTTGTTCCTCCATTTGCTTGGATTTGTTGGATGTATTTAGCTATGTCAGATGCGCTATAAGCGTTATTTCCAGTAGGAAGCCCTGCTATCCCTGAAGTATTAACACTACTTGGTTGTTGGGTTAACGTTGGCGGATATGTTTGCCCGCCGGGTTGTTTGTTCCAAGGCATAGCAAAGCTAGGCACTGGAGCGTTGGGTTGATTAGCCGCAATAGCTTGCGCTTGCGCTTGAATCATTGCCTGAGCGTTGGCTTGCTGGCTGGGATCAGAATAAATGGTGTCTGTAAAGTATTGTCTTCCAGAGCTTCCGGGTACTCTATAAGGATCAGTTGTCCCGGGGACTTGCATCCTATTGGCTACAAGACTAGGAATGCCTACAGCAGATTGCCCGCCTCCTCCACCGCCATTACCAGATAAAGCAGATGCCAAAGCACCAGCCGAAAGAATGCCTTTATTTTGTTGGATAAAATTGGTAACACCTTTAAGAGCATCTTGCCAATTAGTACCAAACGATGCATTTTGACCGGGTATAGTGGGTTGAAACGTAGAGTTTTGCAAAACATCTGTGTTTAAACTACCATTTTCGTACAATTGAGGGGCAACATATGGAGCAGTTGGCGCTCCTGCTTTATTAGCCGTGTCGTATGCACTCAAGTCATCATATTCAATATCATCAGGCATAATTAACTCCTTAAAAGAGATGGTAGACCTACTGATCCACCTGTATACATTTGCTCGCCTTCATAAGGATTGTTTGCCTCATAAGGATTTTCTTCCCCAAAAATACTCTTTAATGTTTTAGTTTTAGCCATTAAAGGATGTACTAAAGTCTGTCCTGATTGTAAACCAGCTACCCCATTATTGGAAGCGGCAGGTGCAGTCTGTCCAAAACCTACAGTTGGTTGTGCAGGCGCAGACTGTGGAGTCATTGATTTAATAAAATTTGAGGCTTGAGAAGCTATTTTTACATCTGGACTTCCAGTCAAGCTTGCCAAAGCACTTAATGCTCCTGCGGTGTCACCCTTCTTCAAAGATGCTATGCCACCTAAAATCTTTGTAGCCTCTACAGAACCAGCAGGGAGAACATCTGCAAAGCTGTTTAAACTACTAACCAAGCCAGCTAAGTTCCCGGTTTTTAAAGCGTTTATACCGCTTGCTGCGTTCTTGGCTGTGTTTAAACCAGCTATAGTCTCAGGACTAAATCCCAGTTGATTGCCAAGTCCTGCTGCCGCCGTTATTCCATTGAGAACGGTTGACATATCTAACTTGCCGTGAGCCAACGAATTAGCTGCGTTTAAACCAGCCATGACTGGTGCTGCGCCGGGGATCATTGAAATTCCTGCCATTAATAATGGCGTTCCAGCCCATCCACCTTTAGATGTATCTTGTACGGGAGCGGCTTTGCCAGACGCATCCCATACGGGTTTAAATTTAGATTGACCGCTTAATTTACCATTTGCATCCGCAGGGAATACAGGATTTGAACCACTAAAATTGGTTAGGTTACCTTGGCTATCGTAGTTTGCGTAAACTTGTACTTTTGGATCCCAACCAGCAGGGGTATCAATTGGGACTGTGTATGTACCGGGGTCTGATTCATCTCCACCCGGAACAAATCTCATTCCTTTTGGATTGCCTTTAGCTTCAAGACTTTGAGGATCAATAGTTTTTGGCGCAGATTTAATAAGGTCTGAGGGTAAACCCGTAAACGCTGAATACGTTGCTAGGTCATTGTTTGCCCATGTGGGTAGTGCTGTTGCCATTACCCAACTTTCCAATTTGTTCCATCAGAATACACTGGCACTTTTACCGCACCGCCAGAAACTACAGTATTTCCAAACACAGGAGCCAAAGCATCGGATACAAATGCTACAGTACCAGCACCAGAAGTTACTGCGCTTGGCAATGTAGCCACCGTGTAAACGGTATATGTGATTGTGTTTAAATTAGCAGATGCATTCAACTGCCCCATCAGTTTATCTATACGGTTAAAGTACAACCGCAACACATTGTTTAACTGTTCTTGGTACAGCCGTGTGTATTGCTCTCCAGCCAAAGGCAAATTGGGAGCTACTGTTTTGAATAGCTCGTCTTGAGAAGTAATGATATAACTCATCTGCGTCCGTCTGGTCTAATGTCGATACGAGGCGAGCCTAACTGCCATGTCGTACCAAGGTTTGTAGAACCCACTTTAAGAATCAACTGGCGACCACGTACTCGAGTATTGATCTGTCCTGTAAATCCTTCTGTTACCACATACTGCGCCCCAGTCAATAGATTGACCGTACCACCTACTGGAACCCCTGTGCCTGAACCCGAGTTTTGCATGGGATAGAAAGTAAACGTGGCTTGCGGTGTAGGACTAGAATCCGACCCCGAGAACGTCAAGTCAGGCAACATTCTCCAAATAAACCCAAACTTATCCCCATCGTCAATATCAAATTCACAAGAAGATACATAAGCAGTAATTGGCGCTAAAGTACCTGTTTCCCCATCATCATTACCATATTCATGGTTGACCAGATTTTTGCTATACGTAGCCGCAATAGGATAACTTCTTAATCCTGAATCAAGCCATGCAGTTCGTCCCATTGTGCCGTAATACCACACGCCTATGCCACCATTTGCGTTCTTTTCTGCATAGTTGTACACAACATACCGATTGATGACCGTACTGCCTGAAGAACAATAGAAGAACCAAACTTCATTAAAGCCTTCATTGGTACTGGCAAAACATTGTTGGTTTTGGCTTAAGTTAATATCTTGATAAATATATCTACGCAAATCACAATTTAGTGTTTGAACACGACCATCGTACATATAAAACTTATCAATCCCCATCCAATAAACTACTCCCGATGCTTGAGCTATAGCGTTCTGTCCAATGATAGAGATATTATCTCCAAGCAATTGACTACTCCATACCGCTGGCAAGCCAACATATTGAAGTGAATACACGGCTGAGTCACTCAGCACCACGATCTCTTGGCGAGTTTGGATGGATGTAACCAAGTAAGATCCATGAGACAATCTAACGCTACCTGCCTGATTGGTAGCACTTGGAGTCCATTGAGTTACAGATTCTTGATCCGTCCAGCGAATGAGCATAGGATCTTGTATAGAGCTGCCGTAATCGTTACAGCCAAAAGCAAAAGTAAAGCGACTGACATCAGACACATATACAAAATTCTGAACGGTAGGTGTATCGGACGCACCATATAGCGATGATAGCGGGATAAGATTTGGAAGTATGTAATGAGTTCCAGACTGCGTTCCTGATGTATTGATTGCCGCACCACCTGCTGTAGCGGCTAAGTTAAACGTAAATCCAGTAGAGTTAATCACATAGTAAGTGACACCCGGAGTCAGTCCCGTAGGCAGAGCAGATGGATAGCCTGTATTGGTTAAGATAACAGGCGAATTATTGGTCAAACTAACAGTAGAAGTTACTACCGCAGGTGTTGCAATGGTTATGGTAAAAGATGCGGGGGTTACACCATACTGAGAATCCCAGTAATAAATTTGACTGCCATTAAAACTGGCTACCAAGTTCTGTCCAAAGTTAGACTGACTCCACAACCTTAGTCCAGCAACTGAAGTGCTACCATATCCCCAGACACCCAATCCCCATCCACCTGCGCCCCAGCCAGTTAGAGGAACTTCATACTCTAAACCTACATTGATTTGATATAAAGCCTGAACTGTCGTACCACCTCCACCGCCCGGAACAGATGAAGTAGCTGCGGTTGCAGATTCAATCGTATAAGAATTGTTGCTTACATAAGTTATCTGGTATTCACCGTTTAAACTTAAACCACCAACAGTTGCAGCATTGCTAAAAGTAACAAAGTCACCTGTGATGCCGCCATGTCCAGTATGGGTGACGGTTACTGTTGTGGAAGTATTGACAGTAACAAATGGATTACTCAATGTGGCATGGCTACGGATAGGGGTGATATCGTTATAACCGCCTCCGTTTTCAAGGTAGAACTTTAAGTTAGTGCCAAGACCAAGCAGATTAAGATTGCTAAGAGTAATCCAGTTCCAAAGCGAACGGCATATGCCAAGGAATGTGTTCGTGGAAAACCTAACCCAACCCCCAATCTTCTCAGGATTTCCCTGACGAAAGCGAATCTTGTCGGATTCATACCAGCCACCCTCGTTCGTATATCGAGTGTTTTCACGGTTAACCCCCGGTTTTAAAACGAGTTTTTTGAGTGGCATGATTTACCTATGCGTATGGTCTTGTACCCATTTTATCAATGATAAGTGCTTGCCGTCTAGGTTTATCGTCTGGGTGGTTTGGTACTGAGATATGAGTCCAGCGGTCGAACTCACGAATAACTTGATCGAACCCTAAGTCACTAGCAATGATGGCTTGGACTACCTCGTTTGGTGTCATTCCGGGAACACGCAGGTCAGCCGCACAGCCAACCCTATGTTGAGACGAGTCTTTT